>Ga0256404_1003775_pt1 | contig 30018 bp, 28 predicted proteins | sample RumenRJG_01DNA_FD_185990 | JGI IMG/M metagenome (GOLD analysis project Ga0256404, IMG submission 185990) | Bovine rumen microbial communities from Lethbridge, Alberta, Canada - RJG_01 | ecosystem: Host-associated > Mammals > Digestive system > Stomach > Rumen | place: Canada: Alberta | collected...
ATTTCGGTTAATCCGCCCCGGATTAACCGAAAATAAAGATAGGGAAACGACAAATATACAATATAAATGAATCATTTTAAGAATAATGGGAAGCTGAAGCTTCTGATAATTGTTGGAACGCGCCCGGAGATTATCCGTCTGGCGGCGGTGATTAACAAGTGCCGTCAGTATTTCGACTGTCTGCTGGCACATACTGGTCAGAACTATGACTATAACCTGAATGGGGTATTCTTTAAGGATTTGAAGCTGGCTGATCCTGATATCTATATGGAAGCTGTAGGTGATGACCTCGGTTCTACGATGGGTAACATCATCGATAAGTCATATAAGGTGATGGTCGAGACCAAGCCTGATGCAGTGCTGGTTTTAGGTGATACTAATAGTTGCCTGTCAGTAATTGGTGCCAAGCGCCTGCACATTCCTATCTTCCACATGGAGGCTGGTAACCGCTGTAAGGACGAGTGTCTGCCAGAGGAGACCAACCGTCGTATTGTTGACATCATCAGCGATGTGAACATGGCATACTCTGAGCATGCACGCCGCTATCTGGCTGACTGCGGACTGCCAAAGGAACGTACCTACGTTACAGGTAGCCCAATGGCAGAGGTGCTGCATCAGAACCTTGCCGAGATTGAGGCTTCAGATATTCATAAGCGTTTGGGCTTAGAGAAAGGTAAGTATATCTTGCTGAGTGCGCATAGAGAGGAGAATATCGATACGGAGAAGAATTTCCTGAGCTTATTTAATGCCATTAATAAGATGGCTGAGAAGTATGATATGCCGATTCTTTATAGTTGCCATCCGCGTTCCAGGAAGCGTTTGGAGCAGTCTGGTTTTGTGCTGGATCGTCGTGTGATTCAGCATGAGCCGCTCGGATTCCATGACTACAACTGCCTGCAGATGAATGCCTTTGCCGTGGTGAGCGACAGCGGCACCCTGCCCGAGGAGAGCAGCTTCTTCACCTCCATTGGCAAGCCCTTCCCTGCCGTGTGCATCCGCACCAGCACCGAGCGCCCCGAAGCCCTTGACAAAGGCTGCTTCGTGCTCAGCGGCATCGATACCAAGGGATTACTCCAGTCCGTTGACGTTGCCGTGGAACTCATCAAGAATAACGAACCCGGAATACCCGTACCTGATTATACCGACGAAAACGTAAGTACCAAGGTTGTAAGGATTATCCAATCCTACGTCGGTGTGGTAAATAAGATGGTGTGGCGTAAGGAAATCTAAGCCGAGGGTAAGAAGGCTGCGATGAAGCGAGAGCAGAGTGAAGTTTGCTTCGACTATGCCGAGCGTGAGCAGGCTCGACGAAGGTCAAGAGGCAAAGAAGAATCCAAGAAGATCACAAGAAGAAGAAAAGATGAAGATACTTGTTACAGGAGCCAAGGGCTTCGTTGGGAAGAACCTATGCTGGGCACTGAAGAATATTGCCGAAGGCAAGGACAGACGCTTCCCGCAGCTACAGATTGACGGAGTCTTTGAGTACGATCTGGACTCCACTCCCGAGCAACTGGACGAATGGTGCCAGCAGGCCGACTTCGTGTTCAACCTGGCGGGCGTCAACCGCCCCCAGAATCAGGAAGAGTTCATGCAGGGCAACTTTGGTTTTGCCAGTACCTTGCTGGACACCCTTAAGAAGCATCACAACACCTGTCCCGTCATGCTCTCCAGCAGCCAGCAGGCCTCCCTCACCGGTCGCTTTGGCAACAGCGAGTACGGCCGAAGCAAGAAGGCTGGTGAAGACCTCTTCCTGCAATATGGTCAGGAGACCGGAGCACGCATGCTCATCTACCGCTTCCCCAACCTCTTTGGTAAGTGGTGCCGTCCGAACTACAATAGTGCTGTGGCTACCTTCTGCAATGCATTTGCCAACGACCTGCCCTATACCGTCAATGACCCCAGCGTAGAGCTGGAGCTGCTCTATATCGATGACCTCGTGGACGAGATGCTTGCCGCCCTCCAAGGCAAAGAACACCATTGCGAGTTTGAGGGCCTCGCTGTCATCCCGAGCGAAGCCGAGGGATCTCCTGGCCGCTACTGCTACTGCCCCATTACCCATCACGTCACCCTGGGCGAGATTGTGGAACTCCTCAAGCGCTTCGCTGAGCAGCCCAAGACCCTGATGATTCCGGAGATTCCTGAGAATAGCTTTGCAAAGAAGTTGTATAGCACATATCTCAGCTACTTGCCCAAGGAGAAGGTAGCTTTCCCATTGAAGATGAATGTGGATGACCGTGGCTCATTTACAGAGTTGGTTCATACCCTCAATGCTGGTCAGGTGAGCATCAATATCTCAAAGCCAGGCATCACCAAAGGACAACACTGGCATAATACCAAGTGGGAGTTCTTCATTGTAGTAGCCGGTCATGGTTTGATTCAGGAACGCAAATTGGGTACTGACGAAGTAATTGAGTTTGAGGTGAGTGGCGATAATATCCAGTGCATTCATATGCTGCCAGGTTATACCCACAACATCATCAACCTCAGTGAAACAGAAAACCTCGTCACAGTAATGTACTGCAACGAGATATTCAATCCCAACAAACCGGACACCTACTTCGAACCGGTAAAATAAGAAAAAGAAGAGCTTATTTAAAGATATTTTGAATCTCTTGATCGCTCGGCCTATGGACGCTTGCTACCGTAGGGACGCAAGAAGGGACGGCTATAATGCAGGGATAAAATTTAATGTTATGAGTACATTTAAAGATAAAGTTTTATTAATTACTGGAGGTACAGGTAGTTTTGGCAATGCAGTGTTAAACCGGTTCTTGAAGACCGACATAGGCGAGATCCGCATCTTCTCGCGTGACGAGAAGAAACAGGATGATATGCGTCACGACTTCCAGGCACGTATGCCAGAGGTGGCTAACAAGATTAAATTCTATATTGGTGACGTGCGCAACAAGAGCACACTGAAGTACGCTATGAAGGGTGTGGACTATGTGTTTCATGCAGCCGCTTTGAAGCAAGTTCCTTCTTGCGAGTTCTTCCCCATGGAAGCTGTTAAAACCAATGTAATTGGTACGGACAACACGCTTGATGCTGCCATTGATGCAGGCGTGAAGTGCGTGATCTGCCTCTCAACCGATAAGGCAGCTTATCCCATCAATGCCATGGGTATCACCAAGGCCATTGAGGAGAAAATAGCTGTTGCAAAAAGCCGCTTGAGTGGCGACACTAAGATCTGCTGCACACGTTATGGTAACGTTATGTGTTCAAGAGGATCTGTTATTCCTCTCTGGATTGACCAGATCCGTAAGGGTAATCCCATCACCCTCACCGAGCCTAAGATGACTCGTTTCATAATGTCACTTGAAGAGGCTGTAGATCTGGTGCTCTTTGCCTTTGAACACGGCAAGAATGGTGACATTCTGGTTCAGAAAGCACCCGCTTGCACTATCCAGACACAGGCAGAGGCAGTTCGTGACCTGTTCAAGCATCAGGCACCTGAGGGAACCGAACCTGAAATTAAGGTGATTGGTATCCGTCATGGTGAGAAGATGTATGAGACTCTGTTGACCAAGGAGGAAGCTGCCAAAGCTATCGACATGGGTAACTTCTATGCTGTTCCTGCTGACAATCGCGACCTCAACTACGATAAATACTTCAAAGAAGGCGACACAAAGAGAGCTACTATTGAGGAGTTTAACTCTGATAATACCAAGCGCCTTAACCTTGAAGAGACCAAGGAGAAGATTGCCAGCCTCGAATACATTCAAAATGAACTGAACGGAATTCCTAACCTTGTTTAAATAAAGGAATCATTTATGATGAAAGTAATGTTAGTGTTTGGCACTCGCCCAGAGGCCATTAAGATGTGCCCACTGGTCAAGGAGTTCCAGAAACACCCTGATGAGTTCGAAACCATAGTATGCGTTACGGGACAGCATCGTGAGATGCTTGATCAGGTGTTGACCATTTTTGATGTGAAACCTGACTATGACCTCAACATTATGAAGCAGGGTCAGGATCTCTACGATGTCACTGCTCGTGTACTCACCGGTATGCGCGATGTGTTCAAAGAGTGTCAGCCCGATGTAGTGCTGGTGCACGGCGATACCACTACTAGTACAGCAGCTGCCTTGGCAGCCTTCTACCAGCAGATTCCTGTTGGCCATGTAGAGGCTGGTCTGCGTACTCATAATATCTATAGCCCGTGGCCAGAGGAAATGAACCGCCAGATTACAGGACGCATTGCTACATACAACTTTGCTCCTACACTACTAAGCGAGAAGAACTTGCTTGAAGAGAAAACTCAGGGTCAAATCTTTGTAACAGGAAATACGGTGATTGATGCTCTTCACATGGTTGTGGAGAAGTTAAAGAGCAACAAAGCTTTGGCAGACGAGCAGATTAATGTGCTAAAGAATGCTGGTTATGACGTTTCTCGTTTGGATGGTGGCAAGAAATTGGTGCTTATTACCGGTCACCGTCGTGAGAATTTTGGGGACGGATTTATTAGTATGGTAACAGCTATGAAGGATCTATCAGAGAAGTTTCCTGATGTGGATTTTGTTTATCCTATGCACCTCAACCCCAATGTTCGCAAGCCCATTCATGAGGTGTTTGGCGAAGATCTAACACGCCCCAATTTCTTCTTCATTGAACCACTTCAGTATTTGGAGTTTGTATATCTTATGGAAAAGAGTACTGTTGTGCTTACCGACTCAGGCGGCATCCAGGAAGAAGCCCCTGGACTTGGCAAACCTGTTCTTGTAATGCGTGACACAACAGAACGTCCAGAAGCCCTTAAGAGTGGTACAGTTCACCTTGTGGGAACTAACCATGACCTCATTGTTAATGAGGTATCAACGCTTCTTGATGATGCAGTAGCATATGAAAAAATGAGTAAAGCTGTTAACCCTTATGGTGACGGAAAGGCTTGCAACCGTATTGTTAGAGCCTTGAACAGTGAAGCAGTAGATCGATACGAAATCAAATAAATCCAAATCAAATGAAAGGAATTGTACTTGCCGGTGGTTCCGGTACACGTCTTTACCCTATTACGAAGGGTGTGAGCAAACAGTTGCTCCCAATTTATGATAAACCAATGGTTTATTACCCTATCAGTGCACTAATGCTGGCGGGAATAAGAGATATTCTTATTATCTCTACACCGTATGACCTCCCAGGATTTAAAAGACTTCTTGGTGATGGCACTGATTATGGTGTACACTTTGAATACGCTGAGCAGCCGTCGCCGGATGGCCTTGCTCAAGCATTCATTATTGGTGAGAATTTCATTGGTGATGACAGCGCTTGTTTGGTGCTTGGTGACAATATCTTTTATGGTGCAGGCTTTACATCTTTGCTTCGCAAGGCCGTTGAAGATGCAGAAGTTAATGGCAAGGCTAGCGTCTTTGGATACTGGGTAAGCGACCCTGAACGTTATGGGGTCGCAGAATTTGACAAGCAGGGCAACTGTCTAAGCATTGAAGAGAAGCCTAAGGAACCAAAAAGTAATTATGCTGTTGTTGGCCTCTATTTCTACCCAAATAAGGTGGTAGATGTGGCAAAGCATATCAAGCCTAGTGCAAGGGGCGAGCTGGAGATTACAACTGTCAATCAAGAGTTTCTTAAAGATGGCGAATTGTTGGTAAAGGTCTTTGGTCGTGGCTTTGCTTGGCTTGATACGGGTACGCATGACTCTCTCGCTGAGGCATCAACCTTTGTAGAGGTGATTGAAAAACGCCAAGGTCTGAAAGTGGCTTGTTTGGAAGGCATCGCTTATCGCAATGGCTGGATTTCTGAGGAACGAATGCGAGAAATTGCTCAGCCAATGTTGAAGAACCAATATGGCCAATACCTTCTGAAGGTCATTGTGAAATGAAAGAAGATATTAACTCTAATACATTGCAGCACATATAGCATGGAAGTAATAAAGACAGATATAGAGGGAGTACTTTTTATCGAACCCAAGGTTTATGGCGATAAGAGAGGTTACTTTTTTGAAAGTTTTTCTCAACGTGAGTTTGATGTAAAGGTCGTTCCCGTCTTAGGCCACAAAGTGAACTTTGTCCAAGATAATGAAAGTATGAGTTCATATGGTGTGATGCGAGGATTGCATTTCCAGCGTCCTCCGTATACTCAGAGCAAATTGGTGCGTTGTGTAAAAGGTGAAGTGCTTGATGTTGCTGTGGATATTCGCAAAGGAAGTCCCACATTTGGTCAGCATGTGGCAGTAGAACTGACTGAGGATAATCACCGTCAGTTCTTTGTACCTCGTGGTTTTGCCCATGGTTTTGCCGTGTTGAGTGAAACTGCTGTGTTCCAATACAAGTGTGACGAATTCTATCATCCAGAAGTAGATGGTGGTATCAGTATCCTTGATGATAGTCTAGGCATAGATTGGCGAATACCAACTGATAAAGCCAATCTAAGTGATAAGGATACAAAGCATGCTTTGCTGAAGGACTTCGATTCTCCGTTTGACATTAATGTAAGCTTGTATTGATATGGTGATTCTTGTAACCGGAGCCAACGGTCAACTTGGCAACGAGATGCGAATCATCTCAAAAGGTTCAAATGATAAGTATATCTTCACGGATGTCAACCAAGTAGAGGGATTAGAGACAATCTATTTGGATATCACAGATTTGGATGCTATTCGAAAGATGGTTTCTGAGAACAATGTTAATGCAATTGTAAACTGTGCAGCGTGGACGAATGTGGATGGGGCTGAAGATCCGGAAAAATATGCTTTGGTGGAGAAGTTAAATGCAAAAGCTCCAGAGAATTTGGCAATAGCTATGAAGGAAGTTGATGGTTGGCTGGTTCAAATATCTACTGATTACGTATTTGGCAAAGAACCCTATAATACTCCTTGCAAGGAAGACCAAACGGGCACTCCTACAGGTGTATATGGTGCTACGAAGCTTCTTGGAGAACAAAAAATCATTGCTACGGGCTGTAAGTATATGATTCTTCGCACAGCTTGGCTTTATAGTGAGTTTGGAAAGAACTTCGTAAAGACCATGTTGAGTTTGACTGCAACCAAGCCACAGTTGAAGGTAGTTTTCGATCAAGCTGGTACGCCAACTTATGCCTACGATTTAGCGACAGCGATTGTTGTCGCGTTAAAGAATCCCGTAAAGGGCGTTTATCATTATAGCAATGAAGGGGTTTGTAGTTGGTTCGATTTTGCGAAGATGATAGCTGAATATGCTGGCAATACCGCTTGCAATATTCAACCTTGCCATTCTAATGAATTCCCATCTCCTGTAAGACGTCCAGCCTATTCTGTGTTGGATAAAACTAAAGTGAAGGAGACTTTTGGAATTACCATTCCATATTGGACTGAATCCCTCAAAAAATGCGTTTGTAATTTGAATAATCAATAGAAATGAGTAATAAAAGAACGCTTATAATAACTGGTGGCGCAGGCTTTATTGGAAGCCACGTGGTGCGCCTGTTTGTGAACAAGTACCCTGAGTATCACATCATCAACCTCGACAAACTGACGTATGCAGGTAACTTGGCAAACCTCAAGGACATTGAGGACAAACCCAACTATGAGTTTGTGAAGATGGACATCTGCGACTTTGACGGTGTGCTGAAGCTGATGCAGGAAAAGAAAGTGGATGGCATCATCCATCTGGCTGCTGAGAGTCACGTGGACCGCTCTATCAAAGACCCCTTCACTTTTGCCCAGACCAACGTGATGGGTACGCTTTCGTTGCTTCAAGCCGCTAAGGCTTATTGGGAAAGCCTTCCTGAGAAGTACGAGGGCAAGCGCTTCTACCATATTTCTACTGATGAGGTTTATGGAGCATTGCAGATGACGCATCCTGAGGGTATTGAACCTCCATTCACCACCAAGGCTTCCAGTGGTAAGCATCATCTGGCCTACGGTGAGAAATTCTTCACGGAGGACTTGAAGTATCAGCCCCATAGCCCCTATAGTGCTGCCAAGGCTTCTTCAGACCACTTTGTACGTGCTTTCCACGATACGTTTGGATTGCCTACCATCGTAACCAACTGTTCGAACAACTACGGTCCCTATCAGTTCCCTGAGAAGCTTATTCCTTTGTTCATCAACAATATCCGTCACCGCAAGCCGTTGCCTGTCTATGGCAAGGGTGAGAACGTGCGCGACTGGCTGTATGTGGTTGATCATGCACGTGCTATTGATACGATCTTCCATAATGGAAAGATAGCAGAGACCTATAACATTGGCGGCTTCAATGAGTGGAAAAATATCGACATTATCAAGGTGCTTATTCAAAAAGTAGACAAGGCTCTTGGCAGAGTGAAACTTGAGATTTCTGAAACCGGTGAAACCTTTGAAACTTATCCAGATATGGATCTGATTACCTACGTAACCGACCGTGCCGGCCACGATCTCCGCTATGCTATTGACAGCAGCAAGCTCCAGAAAGAACTTGGCTGGGAACCCAGTCTCCAGTTTGATGAAGGAATAGAAAAAACTGTGAAATGGTATTTGAACAATCAAGAATGGTTGGATAATGTTACATCTGGAGAATATATGAACTACTATAGAAAGATGTATAAATTAGCCTTTTAGATAAAAGACTGAATACATACCAATGCCTAATTATATATAAGCTAATAATGACCAGTAGCGAAAATTCGCGAATAGCAAAGAATACGTTATTACTTTATGTGCGTATGTTGATAGTAATGTCTATCAACGTGTGGACAGTACGTCTTGTTTTCAAAGCACTAGGCGTAATAGATTATGGTATTTATGACGTAGTAGCTGGTATTATAGCAATGATTAGTTCCATCAGTAGCGTGTTGTCATCTTCTGCTCAGCGTTTTTTCTCATATTATTTGGGAACAAAAGACTATGATAAACTGCAAAAATTATACACAGTATGTATAAACATATTTTTTGTGTTTTCAATGGTTACATTTGCATTCGGTGAATCAATTGGGATTTGGTTTATTAATAGTCATTTGACAATACCTTACGAAAGAATCACTGCAGCTAATTGGGTGTTCCATTTTTCTCTATTGTCGTTAGTTTTCTTATTGTTACATACACCGTTTTCTGCAGCAGTGATTGCACAGGAGGATATGGGAGTTTTCGCTTCAGTAAGTTTGTCCGAATGTGTTCTAAAGTTTTTCTTGGCACTATGTATGATGTACACAACATATGATAGATTGATGATCTATAGTGCAGGTCTTATGCTTATTTCTTTTGTTTTTCTTATTATATATATATATATAGTTTGTCACAGATATTCCGTTTATAAGTACATTCGAGGTGCAAAGGGCAATGGAATGTATAAAGAAGTATTATCTTTTTCGGGATGGATATTTGGCGCCTCTGTTGCTGGGCTGAGTATGAATCAATTAACAACGATTTTAGTCAATATCTTCTTTGGTCCCGTAGTTAATGCTGCAAGAGCGGTTTCTATGCAGATTAATAATGTTCTTAACTCCTTTTGTGGTAGCTTTACAATGGCAATTAGGCCTCCAATGATTAAAGCCTATTCTCATGAAGACTATAAGTATCTCAATACGGTTTTTTCGATGAGTAATAAATTCATTTTCTATCTCCTTATGATGATAAGCATTCCTCTTTATATGGAGATGGAAACTGTTCTAAATATTTGGCTTAACACAAATGATTCACAAACCATCTTGTTTTCACGTTTAATCCTTATTTACTCTTTCTTGCTTTTGTTGAATAATCCAATCTCATTTATAATACATGCAACTGGTCATGTAAGAGAGTACCATCTTGTAGTAGAAATCCCCACCATACTATGTGCACCTTTTACATATATTGCATTTAAAATGGGGGCTCCTGCATACGCCTCTTATATTGTATTAATAGGGTGCGTAGTTGTATCGCACGGGTTAAGAATAAAATCCATTATGCGGTGGTATAAGTACTTTGAGTTAGGTGTATATCTGAAATCATTTCTCTTGCCAGCATTAGCTATATCACTAGTGACTATATTTGTGGTAGGTGTCGTAAATAATTTAATCAATATAATATGGTTAAGGGTTATTGTAACCGTATTATTAAGTGTATTTCTTCTATGTGGAATGGGGTACTTGTTGGGAACTACACAATCTGAACGTTTTTTTATCAAGACGTTTGTGAAAACAATAATTACGAAAGTAAAGAACCATGGAAAATCTAAGTAATTTGTATCTTTTTATATATAGCGCAGCTTGTATATTTACATTTTTCTTCTATCAGCGGAAAAGACATATTCTTGATGCTGGTAGTATAGTTTTATTGTCGTATGTTGCGTACTCAATCACTTCTTTTTTGTTTTTCAATGACAAAAGTGAGTTCTCGTCAGAAATTGTGGAATTGAGTTTTCCCCCTTTTCTTTATTTATACATTATGCTAATGATGGCCTCTTCACCGATTTTAAAATTTGATGCGAGGAGAGTTCATCAATTACTTCCTCCCAGCAAGTCTGTAGTGCATATTGTGCTTATTATGTTTGTTTTCTTTTCCTTATTATCTTTCCCTTATACCATTCAGCATATTAGAGAAGGATTGATGATGATAATGTTAGATGCTTCTGGTGGTCGTGAACTAGTTCAAGATAGGGTGGAGATTGCTGATACGTTTGGACATGGAGGCTTGGCACACTTGCCAACTGTTATTTCATCTGCTTTTAACACAATAGGAATATTTTTGTTGTTCTATTTGCTTTCTTTAAAGAAGAAAAAGAAACTAATAATATTCGGTCTTGCATTCTGCGTCATCTTGAGTATTTTTTCAACAGTTGCTACAGGTTCTCGTGGTGGTCCAATTGACATTATGTTAGTGATTGTTTCTACTTTTTTTATGTTTAAATTTTTTTATTCTGAAGAAATCAAACGTTGGACAAATAGAATAGGCCTGATACTGATAGTAGCCCTTGCTATACCTATAGCTGCAATTACCATAAGTAGATTTGGTGAAGAAGGATCTTCTTCGTCAGTTCTTAGATATACAGGACTTGGGAATCTGAATTTTAACAAATATGCACTAGATGATAATGGTATAAGATATGGTGACCGAACGATTCCATTGTTTAAGAGAATAATAGGTATTGAAAATGTTCCTCATAATTATGTTGAAAGAAGATCGAAATACCCAAAATTAAAGATTAATGATGAGACATTTAGCACATTTGTGGGTGATTTTACAATTGACTATGGCCCAATTATAGCTTTCCTTATATTTTTATTTTTCAATATCTTAGTTGTTTCCAAAACGCGACTTCGACAAGGTAAAATAAAATTTAGACATCTATTATTGATACATTTTACATTATGTGTATGTATTCAGGGGGGAATGTCTCTATTTAGTTTTGCTGATGTTGGTGGAAATCTGAAAATTATTGCATATTTCCTAGTTTATATGTATTCAAAACTAACGGAAGATAGGGTTGAGCCAAAAAAAGTAGTGCAACAATTAACAACTTAGATGTATATTATTTTTTATGAAAAAAATACTTGGAATAATCGTTACGTACTTTCCTGATAAAAAATTGTTAATAAGAAATGTTGAAGCAATTATACGATATGTTGATAAACTTATCATTTGGGAGAACACTACAGAGAACAAGGAAGCATTCAGGTTTGTCTCGGGATCAAATATAGAGTATTTTTCTGAAGGAAGAAATGTAGGCATTTCTAAAGCGCTAAACTTCGGGTGGAAATATGCTCAGAAGGAAGGCTTCGACTATATTCTGACAATGGATCAGGATTCTATCTTCATAAACTTTCAAAAATATGTAATTACGAGTTTCGCTATTGCAAATGATGACTCAATTGTTTTTGGCCCTTTGGTGACTGTTGATAAAAAAGAAGAACCTTCGGAATGCATTAATGAATTAGCCAAAAACCAATATCTAATTACATCAGGAATGTTGGTTCCAACAAAAGTTCTACAGACCATAGAGGGTTATCGTGAAACATTCTTGATAGATGGAATAGATGTCGATTTTTGCATAAGGGTACAGGACGCAGGTTTTAAAATTTACAAAAACCATAATGGCATTCTATTACAACATTTTGGCATCCCTAGTGTATACAAACTACTTGGAAAGGAATATATATGTTCTAATTATAGCCCATTCCGCTATTATGGCATTTTACGGAATCATATCATAATATATAGGTGCTCTCATAGGTTATACGTGAAAAAGCTTGTAAAAACTTATTTTTTTCATTTTTTACCGCGTATTATTCTATGGGAAAGTAACAAAATTAAGAAGTTGTGGTATATGGCGAAAGGAATAGTAGATGGGATAAGATATAATATTTAAATATGGCAAGATTTATAGCATTTTATTTGCCTCAATATCATCCAACTCCTGAGAATGATGAGTGGTGGGGTAAAGGTTTTACTGAGTGGGTTAACGTGGCGAAAGCACGGCCTTTGTTCCGTGGACATGTTCAACCGCATATTCCGGCAGATTTGGGTTTTTATGACTTACGTCTACCTGAAGTAAGAGAACAGCAAGCTCAATTGGCAAGAGAAGCCGGCATCGAGGCATTTTGTTATTGGCATTATTGGTTCGGAAACGGCAAACGGCTTCTTGAACGGCCTTTTAAAGAAGTGTTAGTAAGTGGTAAACCAGACTTCCCCTTTTGTTTAGCATGGGCTAATCATTCTTGGTATAAAAAACTATGGGATCCGAAAGCTCCTAATAAAGATATCCTATTGATGGAGCAGAAGTACCCTGGAATTGATGACTATACGAATCATTTTTATGAATTACTGCCTGCTTTCCAAGATAAGCGCTATTTTAAAGTTAATGGAAAGCCATTTTTTATCATCTATGATGCGATTGGCTTCCCAGATGTCAGTTTGTTTGTTGAAACGTGGAGGAAGCTCGCAAAGGAAAATGGTATTATTGATTTTTATTTTGTGGCTACTGATTTTGACTGTAGAAATAAAGATGTAATATTGTCAAAAGGTATTGATGCTGTATATAATAATGATACTTTTAATATACATCATCATTTGAATAAGTTAAATAAGTTAATGCTTTATATAGGAAGAAAATACTTCAAGCATCCGACTGTATTCCCATACAAAAAAGCTATTAAATATATGGTGACTGATGATTGCTCAAGACGAGAAGTTATACCAATGATTGCACCTAATTGGGATCATTCACCAAGGTCTGGGGGGAATGCAATTATCCTAGATAGATCAACTCCACAACTTTTTGCTGAAATTGCGGAGAGGGCCATCTCTGTTGTAAAAGATAAACCAGAAGAAGAACAGATAATTATTATTAAGTCCTGGAATGAATGGGGTGAGGGTAATTATATGGAGCCCGATCAACAATATGGGAAGAAATATATCGAAATTCTAAAAGAAACTATAGACAATTGTTGTAAATAATGAAAGTAGCTATCATTATACCGTCGGTACATTGGAATTGCCCATATGCCGATATATATGCAAGACTTTTTGAGAGTCATGGTGTAAATTATGATATTATTTCCTTTAATCGGAAACTTGATAAAGAGGATACCAAGTATCATTTTGATTATGGTTTGAACAATGGTTCGAATGCTTTTAAGAAACTGATAGCGAACATCAAATATTGTTGTTACGTTAAGAAAATTCTTAAAAAGGAAAAATATGACCGTCTAGTAGTCCTCAGTTCTCAACTTGGCATAGGATTACTTCATACTCTGTTGAGTGAATATCGAGGTAAATATATCTTTGATTATAGAGACTTGTCTATAGAGCAGCACATTCAATATCCATTAAAAAAACTACTTGGAGGTAGTTATATGAATGTGATATCCTCGCCGGGATTCAAAAGGGTTCTTCCTATAGGCTACGATTATAATATCTGCCATAATTTTAACATAGAAGTTGCAGAAAAGATTGTAAAAGAAGAATCTAGAGGAGGATGGTGCGATGGGAAAAAGCATATTTTGACTATTGGTGGTATTCGTGATTATGATGCAAATGTGCAAGTTATAAACGCAATCAAAGATAGCGATACTTATTCTTTGAGTTTTGTGGGACGTGGAGAATGTAGTGAACCATTATCAAATTATTGCAAGAAAAATGGAATCAACAATGTCTCATTTGTAGGCTTTTATAAAAAGGAAGAGGAAGCGGGATATATTAAGGCTGCAGACTTTATTAATATATTCTATCCCAGAAGGTTATCCCATGATACAGCAGTGTCAAATAGGTTTTATAACTCCTTAATATATAAAAAACCAATGATAACAACTGCTAATACTACACAAGGAGATTATGCCACTAATTACAAAATAGGTATTGCATTAGAAGATTGTTGTGATCTAATTAAACAATTAGAGAAGTTTCAAGCTGAGAATGATTTTGTGACATACTCAATGAGGTGCAATGATCTTTTGTCGCAATTCATCGAAGAACAGCATTTGTTTGAAAAGATAGTTTTAGAGTTCGTCAGTTGATATATTGAAGTCCATATTTTTTACTCTTTATAGATGCATAAAAGAATTCTAATTATCTCCGCGGTATTTCCTCCAGAACAAGTAACCTCAGCATATCTGAATTATGACCTTGCAAAGGCTCTTGCTAAGGATTATAGGGTTACTGTGCTCCGGCCAAAACCTACACGTCCTATAGGGGCTTCATTTCAGGATAATTGGAGTGATCCGGACTTTGAAACCGTGTTGATAGATTCATATACTCACCCAGAGTCGGAGCTGATTGGTCGTTTCAAGGAGGCACGGGATTTCAGTAGAAAAGCAGTAGAGTATCTCAAGGCGCACAAGGACGAGATTGATTTCGTGTATAATGACGGATGGCAACTCTTTGGGCTTAATATTATTGCAAAAGCATGTGTCAGGTATAACATTCCGTATGTTGTGCCCATTCAGGATATATACCCAGAATGTTTGCTCACAAAGTCTCATATCCCGGGATTTGCAAAAAAGATTATTAATAGTATCCTTCTGCCAGTAGACAAGTATTATCAGAAGAACGCTTACCGTGTACGTACTATTTCAGAGGAGATGGCGGATTATCTTTCAAGTACTCGTAAGATAGACAGGAATAAGTATTTGGTGGTAAACAATTGGCAGAATGATGATGATTTTATGAATCTGCCTGCAGCAAAGGAATCTGACAAGATAGTATTTGAGTATGTAGGCAGTATCAATGTACATGCAAATGTGGATTTGATGATAAAGGCATTTGCAGAGGCAGCCATTCCCAATTCAGAACTTAGAATCTATGGTGGTGGCAATCAAAAAGAGAATTGCCAGCAACTTGTGAAAGATTTGGGCCTAACCAACGTTTCTTTTGGCTTTGTCTCACGTAAAGAGATACCGACAGTCCAATCTGACGCAAGCGTGTTGATATTGGCTTTGCCTACTGGTAATGGAAACTTGTGCTTACCTTCTAAGCTGACATCCTATCTGCTTTCTGGAAGGCCGGTTCTTGCAAGTGTGGATCAAGACAGTTCGACCAAACGGATACTTGAAGGAGAGAGATGTGGAAAGACGGTAGTTCCAGATGATAAGGAAGCTCTTGTTAATGGATTTAAATACTTTGCAGAGTTGACCTCTGAAGAACGGGAAAAGATGGGTGAGAATAGTCGTGAATATGCACTGAAGCATTTGACGAGAGATGTGAATCTTCAAAAAGTTGTATCTACAATAAAATCAATCTTGACGAAAGAATGAAAAAAGTAATCACTTACGGAACTTACGACCTCTTGCACCAAGGACATATCAACTTACTTCGCAGGGCAAAGGAACTTGGCGACTACCTTATTGTGGGAGTCACCAGCGATAGCTTTGATCGGGGGCGTGGAAAGCTGAATGTTCGCAATAATGTTCTGGAACGTGTAGAGGCAGTAAAAAAAACCGGCTTTGCAGATGAAATAATAATAGAGGACTATCTTGGACAGAAGATTGACGATATTCAAAAATACGATGTGGATATCTTTGCCATTGGTTCTGACTGGGAAGGGAAATTTGACTACCTTAATGAATATTGTAAGGTTGTGTATCTCCCCCGAACGGAAGGTATCAGCTCAACAATGCTTCGCGCTGAGAGTACAACTAATGTCAAAATTGGCATCATAGGGTGCGGACGTGTTGCAAATAGATTCCCAAAAGAAGCCGGGGTTGTCAGTGGCGTGGAGGTTGTAGCAGCATACGATACAGATATTGAGGCTAGTCAAAGCTTGAGCTCAAAAAACGAGGGTACTGTCGCTTACCCCGAACTGGCAGACTTTTATGATGCGGTTGATGCAGTCTATATTGCTACACCACATTTGTCGCATTATGATTACATCAAACAGTCACTGAAGAAAGGGAAACATGTATTGTGCGAAACTCCAATGGTCTTAAAAGGCGATGAAGCCAAGGAAGTATATCAGTTAGCAGAGTCAAAAGGGCTTATTCTGATGGATGCAAACAAAACTGCCCATTGTCCCGCTTTCAATCACCTTATGGTAATGATCAAGTCTGGTGTCATTGGAGAAGTTGTAGATATTGAAGCATCCCTGTCACAGCTACTTGATAAGAATGGCCGTGAGTTTGACCCCAGACAAGCTGGTGGAGCATTGTTTGAGCAGGGAAGTCTTACATTGCTGCCAATTCTTAAGTTGATGGGAATAGGCTATGAAAACCTCAATCTTTATAGTAGGATGGAAAACGGCGTTGACATTTATACTAGAGGTGTGTTCCGCTATCCCAAGGCCACGTGCTCCTTTAAAGTCGGGTTAGGTGTGAAAACAGAGGGGAACCTGGTTATCTCAGGAACTAAAGGTTATGCGTACGTTCCTGCACCTTGGTGGCTGACAGATTATTTTGAATTCCGATATGAAGATCAGAATGAGAATAAGAAATTCTTCTATAAATGGGACGGATTTGGTTTGCGGTATGAAATACAGGAGTTTATAAGCAGTATATTGAGTCATCGCTTTTCAAGTTCCAGACTCCGCAGAAGAGAGTCTATACAGATGGCAGCAGTGATGCAACAGTTTATTGAGAGAAAGAACTTTATGGAAATATAAATAATACAAGAATAATGGAAAAACAAATGCATGGATTTAGGGCCAGGCTTGATTACTGGCTTAAGCATAACTATGCTTTCTATAAGCTATTTAATGTTACAGCAAGTGCTTGTATGAAAGTGTGGGGATGGTTCGTCCCGATGGATGATAAGATGATAATCTTTAGTGCTCATTCAAGAAAATACAATGACAGTCCACGTACCATATATGAATATATGTATGATAAGCCACAGTTTAAGGACTATAAATATGTATGGGCGTTGGAGGATCCAGAAAATGTAGATGTTCCGGGTCCGGCAATCAAAGTAAAAGCGGACACACCTGCGTATTTCAAGCTTACATTAAAGGCAAAGTACTGGATAACTTGTGTGAATATTGAACGTAGTCTTCATTACAAGAAAAAGAAATGTATATACTTGAACACCTGGCATGGAACAGCATTTAACACTATCGGTAATGAGGCCGGCGGTAGAAAGGACTACGATTTCAGTAATATAGACTTCTTCTGTTACGAAAGCGAGTTTCAGAAGAAGCATTGCATGGCTGCATTTAATACAAGAGAGGATGCTATGATACCTACTGGTTATCCCCGTAATGACACCTTGTATTATGTTACGCCAGAGGAGGTAAAATCATTGAAGGAAAAGATGGGGCTTCCTCTTGACAAAAAGATTATCCTTTATGCACCTACTTGGAGAGACAGTACTGATAACGGAAAGACTTGCGCCATCAAGCCTCCCATTGATGTTAAATATTGGGAGCAAAGACTAAAAGATGATTATATTGTCTTGTTCCGTACCCACGCATATACAAACAAACTGTTGGGCGTTGAGTTCAATGATGTGATTAGAAATTATTCCACTTACCCCGTGGTAAATGACTTGTTCAAAGTTGCGGATATCCTGATATCAGACTATTCATCGTGTGTAACTGATTATTGCATACTTGAAAGACCAATTATCTGCTTTGCATACGATTATGAAGAGTATAAGGCTGCTCGAGGTTTGAATATAGATTTCGAGACTGAAATGCCCAGCGGTATTAAGAAAACAGAGCAAGAGGTGATTGATTATCTTCTCACGATGGATTACGATGATGAGTGTAAAAAGACAAAAGCCCTAAAAGATAAATACACATACATTGGAGGTCACGCTACCGAGATTTGCGTAGAAAAAATGTTTGGAACAAAATAAAAGATTATATATGTACTATTTAGATTCAAAGATAGAGAAACTCTATCGTATTTTTGATCAGAACGAAAGAAAAGGTTATTTACGTCTAGACCTGAATGAAAACCCTAGTGGCCTTCCGCAAGATTTCATTAATGATGTTCTTAAGGAAGTGGATTCGCGTTTTGTCGGGCAGTATCCTGAGACGCTACATTTTTCCGAGGTATTGGCTAATTATCTTGGCACCGACATTTCTCATCTTTGTTTGGTGAATGGCTCAGCAGAGGGTATTCGTTATATCATTCAGGCTTTCACATCTCCAGAAGGAAGAGTTGTTGGTGTTGTGCCCAGTTATTTTATGTTCCAGGTCTATTCCGAGATGTATGGGCGTAATTTCGTCAAGGTACCTTATAATGAGGACCTAACGATGGACGTTAATAACATTATTGCCGCTTTGACGGATGACACCCAGCTGCTCATTCTTCTTAACCCTAACAACCCTATGGGTAATGTATATTCAGAGGAAGAGTTTGAGAGTATCATGAAAACTGCCATCGAGAAACAGATTACTGTTCTCATTGATGAGGCTTACCATTATTTCTACCCTGGTACTTTTATCAATTATGCCTTAAATCATGAGCATGTGTTTGTGACACGTACTTTTTCCAAGCTCTTTTCATTGGCAGGATGCCGTTTGGGCTATGTGGCAGGCTGGCCAGAAGGTGTAAAGATGGTGCAGAAGCTATGCACTCCTCATAATACTAATGCTTTTGCCATGCTGTTTGCAGAAAAGATTCTTGAAACCCCAGGTGTACTCCAGAATCTGATTGATAAGTTCAACGAAGGTCGTAAGTATCTAATTGATCAACTTGACGCTAATGGCTATGCCCATAAAGGTGAAGCCGGTAACTTTATTTTCATAAAGACAAAGACGGATGCAGAGAAGATTGTTGCCAGAATGAAGGCAGAGAAGAAAATACTGATAAAGTCATATCCTAATGTGGGTGAATTCGGGACCTGTCTCCGCGTTTCTATTGGTGAAAAGAAGTGCATGGAACAATTTGTAAAAGCTCTGCTGGAAATTGATAAAATTTAAAAATAGTAAACTATTAGAAAAAACCGTCATTTTACAGAGAGCTAGATTATTTTTTTGATTAAAGATGAGATATATGGAGTACAGATCTAAAGTTCGGCTGTTAAAAATGACAGTTTACGTTTCCTTGTTTTTTTTAAAATATAGTTTCATACATGTATAGTTATGATAGGATTTGAGGATTTATATTATGAAATGGCATCTCGCCCAGATTTGTTCACGCCAGTTTCAGATTCTGATTTAAAAAAAATTCAATCATGCTCATTTGAGATATATCTTTCTTTTCAGTCGTTTTGTCTTGAAAGAGGCTTGAACGTCATGTTGGGAGGTGGTTCTGCTTTGGGTGCAAAAAGACATGGAGGATTTATCCCTTGGGATGATGATATTGATGTATTCATGCCAAGAAAAGATTATGATTTGTTGCTAAAACGATATTGCAAAGAATTGCCTTCCACACTATATTTATGTGCCCCCAATGGACCCTATAGGGCAGAGAAAAGACATGCCGTTTTATATGATTCAACAAAAGCTGTAGAAGTCCTTCCTCCTAATGATTATCGTAAGTGTATTGGAATTGATATTTTCCCGCTGGAAAATTATCCTTATAGTAATTGGGCTCATAAGATTAAGTGGCCGCTATATGTGGCTATTAGTTTAGCAGCAACTACGACTCGTTTATGGAGTGACCGAAAAAAGCCAACCACATATAATCAGGCTATAGTGCTATCGAAAAAAGGACGTAATGAATATCGTCTCCGATTATTGTTGGGATTCTTGTTTTCCTTTCTTCCATATTATAAATGGTTGGACATTAGTGATAGGTTTATTTCTAAATGTAAGCCATCAGGAAGGGTATATATACCATCAATATTCGGTTCGGTCAATAAGCCTGTTGATAGTAATGTGATGATTCCACCAATATGGGGTACTTTCGAAGGTATTAAGGTTTTGTTACCGCATATTCCAGAAGGTTACTTAAAGTACGAGTATGGCAACTGGCAGGAACTTCCTCCAGTAGAAAAACGCAGACAACATAATTATAAATTAACAGAAAAATGAGTATTAGTATTAAGAAACTAGAAGAAACAAATATTAATTATGAGGAATTGTTTGCTTTAATAAAGGAGGTATTTAAGAAAAGAGAAGAGGAGGGCATTCATGTTTCATATATTGATTTTACAATAGATGATTTTAAATCGCATATTGATGATGCCATAGTGATTGTTGCAGTGGATGAAGAACATGAAAAACCCGTAGGAATGGTTAGCATACGCCATTTCGAGAAACGATGATATTTAAGAAAATATGGATATGAAGAATTGCTTGCTGTCTCAAATACAGTGCAGCGTCAAGGTATTGGAGGTAGGATCATTCAAGCTGAGATAGAAGTGGCTAAAGAAATGGGACTGAGTTATATTAAATCTGACACATCAGTCAAGGCTATTAGTTCAGTTATGTTTCATACGAAGCATGGATATATTATTGATGGATACCAATCTTCTGGATTAACAAACACATATTCATACACATTTAGATTACCCATAAAGAAATCTATATGCGTGTCCTTTTTATATTGCAAGATTCGTTTTTTTCTAACCTTTATTATTATCCGATTATGCAAAGATGAGAATGGTAATAATAAGTTGTTGGGAAGACTGTTTCGAGAAATGGGTATTATAAGTTGATTATTTCATTAGTGTCCCGTTAAAATTGGGACGAGTTAAATATTAATCAAATAGCCCTGGAATAAGGGGACCAAATTGCTCTTTGACATCATTGATTTTAGTCTTTTCAAGCAGTTCCTTCAAAGGAGTTTTGTCTGTCAATGACATGCTGAGGATTTGCAAGACCTCATAGGTCGAACGCTCCAATCGCATATCATGTTGCACGATGGCAACCAGACAATAGGCAATGATAGCTGCACTGATCTGAATCCTGACTGCATTCTCTGTTTTGCCCCAGAATTTTCTGATCTTAAGATGCTGCTTCAGCCACATGAAGAATAACTCTACCTGCCATCTGTTCTTGTAGAGATTGGCAATCTCAAGTGAGGTCAGGTGGAAAGCATTGGTGAGGAAGGCTAGTTCTTGCCCCTTCTGCTCATCGTAGATCTTTACCAGCCGGAGCTTCTCCTTGTATTTCTTTGAAGTGATGTAATCCGTCAGAATAATCTCTGCATCAGTCGTCACATTCTGTGGCATTCTTCTCCGCTATTTAGTACACTTGTATTGTAGATTCTTCTTGGCACGGACAACGAAGAAAGATCCAAACTGATGGATATGATGGAGTTCCTTAAAGGCATTGTAACCTCGGTCAAGAACATAGTAAGAGCCTGATTCATAAGGAATTTCTTTCATTACCTGAGAATCGTGGACAGAAGCTGTGGTGATATGAAAGTAGGCAGGCACTTGTGATTCCGTATCAAACAGGACATGAGCCTTGACTCCTCCTTTGTGTCTCCTAAACTTTGCCCACCAGAAGACTGACAGGCATAGAGGTATTGTTGTAGAATCAAATGCAAATACTTTGCCTTTTAGCTTGAAAATGTCTGTCGCACGTTTGCTGCGAGCGAGGTCCATCACGTAGAAAGCGAACTCTTCGAAGATGCGATAGTCTCGATTCTGATTGGCTGTGGTGAAGGTGGTCTTTGGGACGGGCTTTCTGCCAAGACCAAGATGGTAACACTTGGACTCATGAGCCTCCAAAACGGTTATCAGGTCACGCAAACTTTCGCGATTTCCAAGCTGCCCAAACATCAGAGCAAGGAGTTGGTTCCAGCAAGTGAAGTGCTTGACATAACGGTCACCAGAGTATTTGCGAGCCAGATAGTTGAAGTGATTCCTGTCGAGAAATGCCACCAGCTGAGCAAAAACGTATTTGTTTTGATTCATATGCGATCTTTTGTTTTGACCGCAAAGATACAAAATCAAATCCGTTGACTCGCAAAACTGCTCATAAAAGACTGAATATCAATTATTTCAAAGAACGATTAGTCCACTTTAACGGGACAGTAGTGATACCAAGTATATTCAGAACATGGATACCCTGCTTGTAAGAGAGGAGCGTGGTGTAGAATTATGTAAACAACTGGGCAGAGATGATGCCAAACATGTAGTTGATCCAACCATGCTGCTTGAGGTCAAGGATTATGAAGAGCTGATTAATAATCCTGTAGATATGGTCGGTACGGAGAACTTTATACTAGTATATTCGTTAACAACGAGTATGAAGATTTATGAAGAGGCCAGCAAACTCGCAGAAAAGTATAATTGCAAAATGGTGATGCTGAAGAGAGGAGCGCACCCACCTATTGCTACGACATTCAAAAATGCAATTGACTTGATAGAAGTAGGACCGGCAGAGTTCCTGAGTCTAATTAAGTATGCCAAGTGCGTCGTGACAGGAAACTATCATGCACTTCAGTTCTCACTTCTGTTGCATACTAATTTCTATATTTATCTGGACGATGCTAATGCAGAAAACAGCAGATTGATATCTTCTCTATCGATGTTTGGTCTTGAAAAACAACTGTATTATGAGACCTCATCATTGCCCAAGACGTTGCCGCATGTTGATTTTGATGCAGTTGATCCGATTGTGAAAGAGAAGAGAAAAGAGTCATTGAGATTGTTGAGAGAGTCGATTGAAAGACGGTTGCAGAAGTAAATGTATATACCGCATTTTATGTTTTTATAAGAACTGAAATGATGGTTTCAATTATCATCCCAGTATATCAGGTGGCACCGTATGTCGAAGATTGCTTACGGAGTGTGATGCGGCAGACGTATACTGGCAATATGGAGTGCATTCTTATAGATGACTGCGGCACGGATGAGAGCATCGAGATTGCTGAGAGGATGATTGCTGAGTACAAGGGACCAATTCAGTTTGCAGTATTTCACCATGAGAAGAACCGGGGGCTTTCTGTCGCTCGTAATACAGGTCTTCGTCAAGCTAAGGGCGATTATATCTTCTTTTTGGATAGTGATGACGAGATAACCGACAATTGTATCGAGTTGTTGGCTAAAAGAGTAGATGAGGATCCTACAGTAGAGTTGGTTTTGGGTCGAGCGATGAATTACCCCTTCAAAAAGAAGAAAGAACTCGCTCCTGGCACTCAGATTAAAGTAACAAATAATGATGAAGTCAGGAGAAGTTTCTTTCAAAAAGGGCAGTTCCCAGTGACAGCATGGAACAAACTGATTAAAAGGTCTTTTCTCTTAGAGCATCAAATCTTGTTTAGAGAAGGCGTTATTTTTGAAGATACACCATGGACGTTTAGTATGCTCAAGTATTTGTCTAACATCTCATTTATTGGTGACACCACTTACCGTTACAAGATTAGAACTGATGCCATCGTGTCGGAAGGCGATAAAATTGAAAGAGCAAAAAGTTTTAGGGAAAACTACTATTACATCCTTACAAATCTCACCACTGGTCATGAAAAGGAAGAGGTAAATTTCTATGCTGAACGTTTTTCATATATCTATGCCAGATATTCGAAATATGCAACCGAACTTAAAGACGATTACTTGTCGTGGAAGGAGAAAGCTGATAGATATGCTAGAAGATACGTGCGTTTGAGACTTAAAGTTTCAAGAATGATGGAAAATTCCAAATGCGGATGGTTCGCTTTATATGCTATCTCAAGGATGAATTCTCCTGCATTTATTATTTCTGATTTCAAGAGAACCATTTTACGATACTGTCATAAGAACAACAAGATTACATGATAGGAAAAATAATATCGAAAATAACATGAAGAAATTATTATTTACAGGAGCATCGGGGTTCCTAGGATATAATATACGTCCCATATTGGAAAAGACCTATGATGTGCACACCATTGGTCTGACCGACGACGATGACATCAAATACAACATAGCCAAGGATGTGCCACCCATCAACACACACTACGATATCGTGCTGCATGCGGCAGGAAAGGCACACACCGTACCCAAGACAGAGGCAGAGAAACAGCTGTTCTTTAACGTGAATTATCAAGGGACGGTGAACCTGTGCAAAGCGCTGGAGAAGGCTGGAACGCCCAAGACATTGATATTCATCAGCACGGTGGCAGTGTATGGCTGTGAGTACGGCGAGTTGATAGACGAGACGCATCCGCTGAATGGCGAATCTCCTTATGCTAAAAGTAAGATTATGGCAGAAGAGTACCTGACAGAATGGTGTGCAAAGAATGGTGTTGTTCTCAGCATCCTTCGTCCTTCGCTGCTTGCAGGCAAGAATGCGCCTGGAAATCTTGGCGCCATGGTGAAAGGAATCAAGAATGGATATTATATGAATATCGCTGGAGGTAAGGTCATCAAAAGTATTCTGATGGCAGAGGATATTGCACGCTTGCTTCCATTGTTGGAAGAAAAGGGGGGCGTGTATAATGTATGTGACACTCGCCAGCCCTCATTTGGCGAAATCTCTATGTCTGTAGCTAAACAGCTTGGAAAGGGAAAACCTATAAGTATTCCGTACTGGATGGCATGGTGCATTGCGAAAGTAGGGGATTTGCTTGGCTCTACATCACCAATCAATAGTTACAAATTGGAGAAAATGACGAAGTCATTGACTTTCAGCAATGCCAAAGCCCGCCGTGAACTTCGGTGGGAGCCTTTGGATGTGCTTGAGAACTTTAAAATATAAAATATGTGGGAATATATCGGAATATTTGTAATATTGCTTATCTTGGAGTTACTATATTTCAAGATAGCAGACCACTTTAATATAGTAGACAAACCAAATGCGAGATCATCGCACTCACGTATAGTTTTGCGCGGGGGTGGGATAATTTTCACATTGTCCATTGTTGCATGGGCAGTGATGTTGATTGTACAAGGAAAAGAGATTTCTGGTTATTTCCCATTCCTTGTTGGATTGTTAATGGTTGCTGGTGTCAGCTTTTGGGATGATATACATTCTTTGCCTGACTCACTTCGAATGGTTGTCCAAATAGGGGCTTATTTGCTAATGTTCTGGAGCATGGGAATCATGCAATGGAGTATGTGGTGGATTATTCCCATTGTGTTGTTTTTTTCCGTGGGAGCTACAAACATTATCAACTTCATGGATGGTATCAATGGCATCACAGCAGGCTATAGCATAGCAATGCTTATTCCAATCACGCTATTAAATCGAGATATGGCCTTCATAAAGGAGTCATACTTGATAGTTGCCATTCTTGGTATTCTGGTATTCAGTATATTCAACTTCCGTCCCAAAGGAAAGGCAAAATGTTTTGCAGGGGATGTAGGGAGTATTGGTATTGCGTTCATCATTCTCTTTGCTCTGGGTAGGTTAATGGTAGCCACAGGGGATGTGTCGTATATCGTGTTCTTCCTCATATATGGTGTCGATGGCACATTGACTATCTGCCACCGTATTATGCTACATGAGAACTTGGGACAAGCGCATCGTAAGCATGCCTATCAGCTGATGGCGAATGAGTTGAAGATGAGCCATGTCACTGTCAGTCTGTTGTATATGGGACTGCAGTTGGCAGTATCGCTAGGCTTCATCTATCTCTGCCCGAATACTTTACTGGCTCACTGGATTTACTTCGCTAGTGCAGCAGTGGTACTGGGAATAGCATATATTCTGTTTAAACTGAAGTATTATCATTTGCATGAAGAATACCTCGCTTCTCTCAAAAGTTGAGAATTGAAAAGTAAGACATTATGAAGATTACACAAGCGATATTAGATGATCTGACGGCGAAGGCCAAGGAGAGTCCGAGATTAAGGATGAACCTGGATTTGAGGAACGATGAGAATGACTCATCGCAGCGGATGCTGAACGCGATAGAGCCTGGAGCGGAAGTGCCCATCCATCGCCATCAGAAAACATCGGAGACGGTAGTTTGTCTTCGTGGTAAGTTGGTAGAGGAATTGTACGACGATTTAGAGCGGATATGTACTGAATCTATCATACTGACCCCCAACGGTCCAACAGTTGCGATCAACATTCCTATTGGTCAATGGCATACAGTCAAAGCCTTGGAATCGGGAACCTGCATCCTGGAGGTGAAAGATGGCCCCTATGAACCACTGGCGGATGTGGACATCTTAAAATAGTACAATAAAACCGACGCTCGTCCGTTTCTATTAAGAAAAGCAATGGAAACAACAACGATGCGTCACAATCATGTTCCAGGGTCCGCTCCTGGAATTCTTTTTCACTTATTTTCTTTCTTCACTGGCAGCAAGACGGAGTCTCTGTACCATAGACTGCTGCGATTTATCGATGAGGCTCACCGCGATGGGGTGATAGGGGATGGACGGTATGCCGTCGCCCTAGGCAAAGCCGCCAAGTTGAATCGGTTTCTCGTAATTATCGGACAAAGAGCACTGCCTGCGCATGCGTTCACAACCGATATGCTGATGGAGTTCCGGCAGTTCCTCTACGATGAATACAAGTATGTGCCCCTCTACCCAGACCTTTATCCGCGAGGCTCGGGACATCATTGGCCTAAGAAGCGACTGCGAGACACCACAGTGGTGCATGACCTGAAGTTATTGCAGGCCTTCTTTGCGGAGCTAGAAAATTCAGACGAGATACGCCGCTCTCCATTCCGGAAATTATCCATGGAGAAGCGGCGTATTATCATGCATACGATGTACGATGCGCCAGTGTTTTTGCGGGCTGAAGAGTTGAAGGCCGTGATGACTACGGATGTGCCGTCGGAATTGCAGTGGGCGAAGGATCTGTTTGAGTTGAATTGTGCGATTGGATGTAGGATCGGCGACCTGTTGCGGCTCACGATGGATAAGGTGGCGGTATCGGATGATGGCATCCCTTATGTGCATTATATGCCATTGAAGACAGCCAGGCTGCAAAACACTAATTGCGAGATCATGACGCCGCTGATTAAACCCGCGTTGGAGATCATCAACAGGACGGGGCTACACATTATGGACTATAATCATCACTATGGCAAGCAACGTTACAACAAGGCTTTGCGACGATTGCTGCGATATTGTGGTATAACGCGAAGTGTATGTCTCTATTGCCCGGAAAGTGGGGACAATGTTTACAAACCTCTTTGCGAGGTTGCCACGTCGAAATTGGCCCGAAAGACGCATATAGACATGCTCAACAAGGTGCAGATCAACTATTATGCAGCAGGATTGCATCAGGCCGGTTCGGATGCGGTGTTCCGATATACCAATCTGGAATTGAAGGATCGATATGAACTGTTACGGCTGGCGTTTGGATAGTTGTGAAAAACTACCTTTCAACCAGCCGATAGACATGTCCCGTCGAGATGCGTTTCGTCTCGAAGCCAAACTGCATGTTGTTCAAGGCCCTGCCAAGTTTCTCAAAACTGGTCTTGGGGTCGTAGTTGGCATAGCGGTTTTTCAACAGTTCGTGAATCTCCGTCAGACTCCACCACCTGCCCTCGCCTGCCTTCGGCTTCGTGAAGGTCTCGCCGATCATCTCCACCAGATCGTTCAGTTTCTGATAGGGCTCGTTCTCCTTGATCAGCGTAGCGATCTCCTCATTATCCAACCAGTAGCGCTCGCCTGAATTAAGGAGATGTAAAGCCTGTGCGAAGAGCTGCTGATGCTCCACATTATCCTCGAAATCAATGTTCTTGTCGTTGGAGATGCTCACGCAGACGAAGCGACGCGAACCAGTGGGATCCACCAAGGGCTTCAGCTGGTTCGTGGTGCCAATGAACGAGGTATATCTGCGGAACTGCTTGATGGTCTTGCCATAAGGCGGACGGAACTTCACCTCAGCCGACGACAACAGGTATTTCAGCACGATCTGCTGGGAGGCAGTGGTCTTGTCAAACTCGTCGATGTTGATCATCGCAAACATCGTCAGCGCGATATTCAGGTCAAACTCGTTCTTGAAGTTGATCTTGTCGTTATAGTAATCGCGCAGTTCTGGGGGCAGGATGATCTTGCAGAAACGCGTCTTTCCGCAACCCTGACGACCTATCAGCAACGGCGTCAACGCATTGCCAGTCAGTTGCTTATCGCTCTCGCGCCACTGAGCCACCATGCCGATGAGCCACATCCTGAGATACTTCTCCCAATGGGGCTGACTGGTAGGCACGCGTGCTGCCAGTTCCTTGATATAGTCGTGTCCGTTCCACTGGGGCAGGCTGTTGAGCCAGGTGTTCACGGGGTCATACTGCTCGATGCGAGTGGAGTCGATAAAGCGGTTCACGTCGCGATCCCATGATTTCAGTCCCAACTCAGTGGCACGCATCGTCATATCATTGCGCACCTCCTCCGTCAACGGCTTGAAATTCTGATCGTTAGAATATTTCTCACGATATTCGGCCACACCCGTCATCAGGTTCTTGCGCATCTCAAAGTTCTCATTCAGGAAGATCTCCGTCTTCATCATCTGCAACGTGTCCTTGGGGATGCTCTGCAGGGGCTTGATCTTGTGCTTTTTCATATAGTTCTCCTGCAAAGTGACGGCATAGACGGTCTCAAAGGTCTTCTTCAACAGCAGTTTATCGGTGTTCAAGACAGGATGCTCCATAGTCATCCCCTGTGCGAAGGCCAGAGGAATACCCTGGTTCAGACAACGGGTGGCGATCTGCATCAGCAACGTCTCCAGACGGTCCTCATCAGGCAGTTCGAAATAGTGTCCCAAGGTGGTATCGATAATGAAAAGCCATTCCAAGCGATAGGTCCGCTTCACGGAGCGCCCAGGCATCAGCATATCACTCTCGCGGGAGATGCTAACAGGCTGAGGCACATCGTGTTTCTGCGTGTCGGCATAGAAGGGGCGTGCTCCTGGATTGAAACCCATCTCAGGGTCGGCACTCACATAGACCGTCCTGTCAAGCCTCGGCTCCAGGTATTCGATGTCGAAGCCAAACTGGTTCATATACGCCCTGCGCGCCGTCTCATATAAATTAAGGTGGAACTGCTGGATGTCTTCGTCGTTCGTTGGCAACCCCAACGGCTCCCCATCCGTTTTCATCTCAGGATACAGCTCTCCTCTACAAACAATCTTCACACTCTTTCCCGATGCACCCAGGAAACACATCAGTGTCTCAGGCATCTTCTTCGCCTGATCCCTTACCTCAACGGCCTTCTCGTAAGTCGGCAGGTTGTTCACCTCCACCACCACGAGCCCATTATACCCAAGGATCCTGTGCTCATTCCTGTACTTATCAAACTCCTGGGCGAAACAGAGTCGTTCGAGTTTGATGCCACCAGCCCAGTTCGTCAGGATCTGTCCGTCAGGCTGACGTTCCTTCAGAATCAGGTTATACATCTCCCTCAACTGCGTGACAGTATGCTTCCGCCAACCTTTCTGGATAAACAGCGCAATATCCTCTACAGGATGACGCGTAATGGTCTCGTTCTTTCCTCTTTTTCTGATAATAGTAACTTTCATTGTTTTTCTAATAATGATTTACGTTTTTGCGAGTGCAAAGATACTACTATTTTCTCGATTAAACAAATATTTTAGGGCAAATTTTTGAAAAACAACCGACATCCGACATAAAATTAGATCCATTTATTTTATTTTCAGCATATTATAGAAATTTCCATCTTTCGGTTACAAACATAAAACAGACAGATAACCGACATTTTACTGACACGAAACAGCCCGTACGAAGGGTAGCACATCTTATACTACGACTTCCCACATTTTTCTCTTAATACAAACCAATAAATTCTCTAGCCTGAATTATTCATAGCTCATATAATATTCCCACGTTGGGACTGAAATGTTCCCACACTGGGAACAAAATATTCCCTTCTTGGGAACAAAAAGCAGGCATATTAGTTATTTGAGG
>Ga0256404_1003776_pt1 | contig 30007 bp, 30 predicted proteins | sample RumenRJG_01DNA_FD_185990 | JGI IMG/M metagenome (GOLD analysis project Ga0256404, IMG submission 185990) | Bovine rumen microbial communities from Lethbridge, Alberta, Canada - RJG_01 | ecosystem: Host-associated > Mammals > Digestive system > Stomach > Rumen | place: Canada: Alberta | collected...
GAACGTTGCGGGAGCAGAAGATGCAGCTAAGGAGATTGCAGATAAGTATGGTGTCCAGGCATATGCAGCAGAGTGTGATGTAACTGATGCAGTTCAGGTAAAGAAAATGTTTGAACTTGCGAAGGACAAGTTTGGCAAGATTGACATCGTTGTAAATGCTGCAGGAATATGCGTTTATCAGATGTTGCACGAGGCGGATCCGGATGCAGTTGCAAAGATGATGGACATCAACATCAACGGTACTGATATTATCGACAAGCTGGCCCTTGCGTATATGAAGGAACAGGGAGAAGGAAGAGTTATCAATTTTTCATCCGTGGCAGGCCGTGGCGGAAGCATTCTGGTTCCCCATTATGCTATGACGAAGGCTGCGATCATCAACTTGACCCAGAGTTACGCTATGTTGGGAGCCAAATTCGGTTTGCAGTACAATGCAGTGTGCCCAGGCATCATCAAGACAGATATTTGGATGAAATATTTGAGGCAGATTATTCCGGGTGATGAGGAGAAGCAGGACGCATTCTTTGACAAATTCTGTTCTGATCATATTCCGCTTGCGAGACCGCAGGAGACAACAGATATTGCAAATGCGGTGCTGTTCCTTTCTTCTGATTTGGCAAAGAACATTACAGGACAGGCATTGAATATTTGTGGCGGTATGCACATGGATTGATAAAAAGAAGGGAGAAAATAATGGCTAAGTATGAGGTAAACATGCCGAAATTCGGCGCGACGATGGAAGATGGAGAGATTGTTGAGTGGTATAAGAACGTCGGAGATCCGGTGAAAAAGGGCGACAAACTCTGCAGTATTATGACAGAAAAACTGACCAATGACCTGGAAGCGATGCATGACGGGACTCTGACGGAGATCAATACGCAGGTTGGTGAGAAGGCTAACTGCGGCGACATCATCGGATACATCGAGGACTAAAAGGTGGTGAAATCATGCAGGTGGGCGAAACTACACAGGATGGTAAAACTATAAGTAAAATTGAGAAGATGATCGGAATCCGCAAGTTGACACTGGATTCTCTTCAGGAAAGTATGCGCAGAGCACCTCAGGTTTCGGGGTTTGTTCATGCAGATGTGAGCGGTGTGGTCAAACTGAGAGCGAAGTTAAAAGAAGAGGGATACAAAGTAAGTATCACAGATATTTTTGTAAAGCTTGCAGCTATGGCTATCGAGAAACATCCTGAGGTGAATTGCTCTCGGACAGAAAGTGAACTGATTTACTACTCTTCGATCAATATGGGTGTCGCCGTGGGTACACCCACGGGACAGCTTATTGTTCCAGTAATCAAAAACTGTGAAAGTAAGTCTTTGCTGGACATTTCTGCGGGAATGAAGGAAATCCAGGAGAAGGTCAAGAGCAATCAGCTCACCATGGATATGATGGAGGGTGGAACCTTCACATTGAGCAGCATTGGGATGTTTAATGTGGATAATGCGGATCCCATTCTGAATGTGCCCCAATCTGGGATCATCGCTGTTGGACGAATTCAGAATGAGCCAGTGGTATTGGAGGACATGTCCATTGGGATCTGCCCCAAAGCTTACCTTTCAATTACCCTTGATCATGGCGCTATCAACGGTGCCCCAGCCTCGATGTTCATGAGGACGTTCTCGGAGATGGCCGCGGTGGCGGATCAGATAATCACGATAGAATAGGAGGATCATTATGAAATATCCAAAAGAATACTACATGGACACATATGAGAAGCTGACTTTTGCCAGGCAGTATGAGATGAAGGTTCCGGAACTGCTGGCGACAGGAAAGCTCCCTGGATTTTACCACCTGGCTGTTGGTCAGGAGGCGATTCAGATGGCAATCTATCTGGAGAAGGAGGACGCCGACTGGCTGAGTCCGCACCCGAGATGTCATCCGCTGTATGCGTTGACATGCGGAATTAACGACTTTACTACCGAGATGATCGGCAGAAAGAGTTCCTTGTGTGGGGGAGTTGCCAGCTATGTGCATATCTTCTCGCCAGAGCATCACATTTGCCCATCTAACGGTCTAATGGGCGAAAATCAGGCTATCGGCGCAGGTTTCGGTTTAGCTCTAACCGAATTTGATGACACTGAAGGTTGTTTGATTCTGGGAATCGGCGATGGGACTCTGGAAGAGGGTGCAGTCAACGAAGTGATGAATGTGATTGCATCAAGAAATTTGAAGGTTTGCATGATCATCGAGAACAATGATATTACGATTTCCACACGCAAGCACGATGTCAGTCGTCTGAGGGATCCGGGAGAAAGAGCATATGGAATGGGTCTTCCGGTCATGTTTGGAGACGGTAATGATATCTTCGAGGCAAGAGAACTGATCCGTATCGGTCTGGAGAAAGCTCGTAGAGGTGAGCCGAATGTGATATCGTTGAAAACCTATCGTCTGAGAGGACATTTCGAGGGTGATCCTACTGTGTATCGGGACCCTGCCGAGACAAAAGAAGCGATGAAGCACGAGCCGGTGAAACGTTGCCGCGAATTCCTGATGTCCAAAGGCATTGCTACGGAAGAAGAGTTAAATGCTATCGATGAGGCACAGGGCAAGATAGTCAACGCCGCCTTTGAGCAGGCAGTGCAGGCGGAAATTCCTACACCGGAAGACGTTATCGGGCCGGAACTTGTTTTCGCAGACTGAGAAAGGAGATGGAAATCATGGCAGAAATGACAATGATACAGGCTCTGAATACCGCATTGAAAGAGGAAATGGAGCGTGACGAAAACGTATTTCTGATGGGCGAAGATATCAGAGAGATGGGAAGTACTTTTGGCGTAACCACCGGACTCTATAAGATATGGCCGGATCGTGTGATCAACACACCTCTTGCAGAGGCTGGAACCGCCAATATGTGCGTGGGGGCAGCGCTGTACGGGAAGCGTCCGGTGTTTGAGATCATGTTCGCAGACTTTAGTACTTTGATCTATGATGCCATTGTCAATCAGGCATCCAAGATGAGATACATGTCTCACGGAAAGGTATGCTGCCCGGTGGTATTCCGCGGACCTCAGGGTGCTGGCGGAGGAATTGGTGCGCATCACAGCCAGACCGTAGACAGTTGGTTCATGAATGCCCCGGGTTTGAAGATGGTAGAACCCTCTACTCCACAGGATGCTTACGGATTGATGAAGGCCTCTATCAGGGACAACAACCCGGTGCTGTTTTGGGAACACAAAGCGCTGTATAGGGTTCCCGGTGATGTACAGACTGGTGAAGATCAGATCGTTCCTATCGGAAAAGCTAAGGTATGCAAGGAAGGAACAGATATTACAGTCGTTGCAGGACAGCTGATGCTCATGCGCATTTTCAAGCTCCTGCCTGAGCTGGAAAAGGCCGGAATCAGTATTGAACTGATTGATCCGAGGACAATCAAACCCTTTGATTATGAAACCGTTGAGGCATCTGTACGGAAGACAGGAAGACTGCTGATGGTGGCAGAGGGCTGCCGTGAAGGTAACTGGACTGCGGACATAGCCTCCAATATTGGGGAAACATGCTACAATGCTTTGAAGGGACCGATCAGAAGACTGGGTGCAATCGATTCACCAATACCGTATGCGACAGCAGAACTCTTCATGATTCCAAGTGAAGACAGTATTGCTAAGACCATTAAGGAAATGGTGAAATAGGACACTGACAAAAAAGACGATACCGGCAGTTGATGCCGGTATCGACGATTATAAACCCTAATACTGAGACTTGCTTTCCTCGGAAAGAAGCTGCATAAGAGAAACACGGTTTTGGACGTTCAGTTTTTCGTAAATATGCTGAATGTGAGTTTTCACCGTGTTCAGACTGATAAAGGTCTGTTCCGCGATCTTGGCGTTGGTCAGCCCCTGAGAAATCAGTTTTGCAATCTCCCACTCCCGATCCGTTAGTTTCTGCCGGATTCTGGAATATCCCAGTTTTTCGGACTCTGAGATATAAGAGGATTGGAAAATGAAGAGAAGATAATTCAGGCTGATTTTGCTGAAGTTCTCATCGATGGAAATGAAGGAATTAATCCGAAATTCGAACAGGGCATTGTCGATGGGAATAGTGATGTGCTCGTTGTCAGTGACAAGTCGTTCCTGAAACTGTGTCATCACATACTGTACAGTGTGCAGATTCTCAGAGGCGGATTCATCTGACAACGGATCGCACTCGCGGAAGAGAGCATTGTATATGATATCGCAATACTTCTGGGCGCAATCGTTTGCTTGGACAACGTCCCTCTTGTTGTCTAATATCATGGCGCCGAAGTCTACATTTTGGTAGCAGGAGTTGAAGAGTTCCTCGGCAAGATGCCGACTTGTCTGGGAGATAGCAATCATATAGTGCTGTGCGATGAAGCGACTGAGCTCCTCAAGGATCCATATTTCATCCCGGGACAAAGGTCCTTCCTCTTCAGATCGATAGATGGAAATGACTCCAAGTCTGACCTTATCGTATACCAGATTCAGGATCGTCTGATAAGGAACATTTGCATCCCGCAGGAAGGAATGGTACCTGACGCTGCGAGAATTTTTTTCCGGGAAGGCTTCTTCTACCTGAATGACCGGTCGGAAACGCAGTTGAGCAGGGAGATTACGAGCCCGAAAGGGGTCTAGATCCACGGCTCTGGTGTAATACTGTTCCAGCAGTTGTTCACTGAGACCGCGCGTGCGGATTTCGTTGAACCAGGTGTCCGGATTGGAACTGTTCAGTGTGGCAAAACTGGAATTCAGCGGGATAAAGGTCAGTTTATGAAACGGAAAATATCGGTCGATCAACTCCAGAACATGATCCGGGTAGTTGGTATAGTCATTGGGCAGTTCATAGAGAAAATTCAATAATGCCGAAACTTCCTTGATGGATGACGGTTGCATAATTTACTCCTTTTGTACGTGCAATAGTTGTATTGATATTATACAAAAAATGAAAGAAGATTGCAATTAATTGCAATATGAGAGTGACCGAAACGGAGGTGTATCCATGAAAGCACTGAGATTAGTGGAACCGAAGAATTTTCAGATCGTTGATATTCCGGAACCGATTCAGGACGGAAACCATGTGATCATTGATGTGGAAAGGGTTGGACTGTGTGGCTCTGACCTTACGCTGTGGAAGGGAACCAGAATTTTCGGCAGTGGGCACATAATGGGTCATGAATACTGTGGGACGGTGGTTGATCCAGGGCCACGGAAAGATCTGTGCATTGGTGACAGAGTTGCCGGAATTCCTGCGAATTATTGTCGAAACTGCTTTTTTTGCAACAACGGAATGGAAAATTTGTGTAATGAAACGGTCACAAAGGGTGGTCCCGGCGTGACGATTGATGGAGCGTGTACAGCCCGCTTTGCGGTTCTTGCAGACAAAGCATTCAAGCTGGGCAGCGGTGTGAAACCGGAACTGGGTGCACTGGTAGAGCCTATCGCCAACGGGCATCACGCGGCGATCACCCGGGGAAACGTGCAGGCCGGGGAAAAGATCCTAATCATCGGCGGCGGCATTATAGCTATACTCACGGCATGGTGGGCAAAAAAACAAGGCGCTTATATTGTAATGTCTGAAATCAATGAGGGTAGGATTGCACACCTGAAGAAGTTCGGCGTGGCTGATGAAGTCGTCAATCCTATGGAAGAAGGATCGCTGAAGGCGGTTCAGGCGAAGACAAGAATCGGATTCGACAAGATCTTCGAGTGCAGCCATCCCAATGATAAGCTGTTTAACGAGACGCTGATTCCTATGGTGCGAAAAGGCGGGACAATAATTCAGGTCGGCAGCATGGAGGGTGTTCTCAGTTTCAATTTCTTCGCATTTCAATACAAAGAACTGTCGTATGTCTCTAGTTGGAGTATCACTGAAAATGATTTTACCGAAGCGATTTGGGCGGTTGAGAAATATCCGGGAGAGTTTCTTCCGCATATCACCAGTGTGATCTCCATGGAAGAGGTTCAGTCGCGGATGACTGCAATGGCTTCCGGAAAACTTCAGGATGTCAAGGTTATAATTGATCCTCATCGGTAAAGTGACAGAAAGGATTTTCAGCAGTGGATTACAAAAAAATTTACAGAGAAAAAATCGTTAGTGTAGGGGAAGCGCTTTCTCATATTCATCAGGGTGACCGCATTATGACTTCGCTCTGCGCACAGGCACCGTTCCTGTTGCTGAAGAACCTGCATAAGGTTGCTGAGGCAGGGGTAGGATTCAAAATATATAGCAACATGGATCTGTTTAACTATCCATACTTGGTGGAGGAAAAATACAGAGGCTTGATTGACGTGGATAGTCTGTTTGAGATGGACGGTGACCGGGCTGGACATCGTAAGGGAATCGTGAACTATGTTCCGGGACACCTTCACGATGGGTCCTGGCGCTGGGCGGATTATTATAAACCGAACGTCTTTATAGGTGCAGTGTCCTCTATGGACGAGCATGGATTTTGCAGATTTTCCCTAAGCAACATACACGAAAAAGAGTTTGCACGCCGGGCGGATGTTGTGATTTGCGAGGTGAATCCAAATCTGCCTCAAGTAAATGGGGATACAGAGATCCATATCAGTGATATTGATTACATCGTAGAGTCCAAGGAGCCGATTCCTGTTTTGCCGGAGACACTTAAATTGTCCAAGGAGGATGAAGCGATCGGGGGTTATGTTTCCACTCTGGTGAACGATGGCGATACCATCCAGCTGGGGATTGGCAAGATCCCGGATGCTGTGGCGAACGGACTGATGGAAAAACAGGACCTTGGAGTGCATACGGAGCTGATGACCGATGCCATCTATCGATTGACGGAAGCCGGGGTAGTAACGAATAGGAAGAAAACACTCTTTCGCGGAAAGAGCATCGCAACATTCGCTTTGGGAAGTCAAAAACTGTATGATATGATGCACCAGAATCCGGGTGTATGGATCATGCCGGGGGATCTGGTCAATGATTCCCATATCATTGCTAAGAATGACAATATGGTGTCAATCAATACGGCTATCGAGGTGGATCTCACCGGTCAGGTGTGTTCGGAATCCATCGGAACTTTGCAGTACAGCGGCACCGGCGGTGCCGTGGATACTTCTGCAGGAGCAGGAGCATCAAAGGGCGGGCGGTCTATTATTTGTCTGCATTCTACTGCCAAGAAAGGAGAGTGCTCCACAATCAATGCCATGCATACCCCCGGAGCCATTGTCACTCTTTCTCGAAACAATGTGGATTACGTCGTCACAGAGTACGGGATTGCACCCATGCGGGGACGTAATATCCGACAGAGGATACAAAATCTGATTGCGGTGGCTCATCCGGACTTCCGGACGGAAATCAGAAAGGACGCAGAAAAATATCAACTTTGGTAAGGAGGCCATGAATGAATTTTGAACTGACAAAAAGACAGGAATTCGTGCGGAAACTGGTGCGGCGTTTTGTGGAAAACGAGGTAGCACCTATCGCGGCAGAGATTGACCAGGAACATCGCTTTCCTCGGGAGACCATTGATAAGATGGGTAAACTGGGGATGATGGGAATTGCCTATCCCAAGAAATACGGCGGGGCCGGCGCGGATTACGTTTCCTATATCATCACTATTGAAGAAATTGCCAAGGCGTGTGCCACAACAGCCACGGCTTTTGCCTGCCACAACTCTCTCTGTTGTTGGCCTATTTACACTTTTGGCAGTGAGGAGCAGAAGATGAAATATCTGCCTGAGCTCTTTTCCGGACGGAAACTGGGTGCCTTCGGACTGACTGAGCCGGGAGCAGGCTCCGATGCGGGAAGTCAGCAGACCAAGGCGGTTTTGGAAAACGGTGAATGGGTACTGAACGGAACTAAGTGCTTTATCACAAACGGTGGTCAGGCTCAGGTATACGTCATCATTGCTCAGACCGACAAGGATCTGGGAAACAAAGGTATTTCTGCCTTCATTGTGGAGGATACGGATCCGGGATTTTCCATCGGCAAGATCGAATCGAAGATGGGCATCCGGGGATCAGCGACGGCAGAATTGGTGTTCCAGGATTGTCGCATACCGGAGGACAGACTTCTGGGGAAATACAATCGTGGTTTCAACATTGCTATGGAAATCGTAGATGGCGGACGGATCGGCGTTGCTGCGGAGGCAGTGGGTATTGCTGAGGGAGCATTGGAAACAACTGTTGAATATATGAAGCAAAGAAGACAGTTCGGTAAACCTCTGACTAAATTCCAAGGACTCCAGTTTGATATTGCAGAGATGAAGGCCAGAACAGAATGCGCCAGAATGATCTGCTATAAGGCGGCTCAGGAAAAGAATGATGGACTTCCCTATATAATGGATGCATCTATTGCTAAATACTATGCTGCAGAGACGGCAATGTTTGTCACCACAAAGGCTGTACAGTTGCATGGCGGATACGGGTATACAGAGGACTATCCGGTAGAGCGGATGATGCGGGATGCGAAGATCACCGAGATCTATGAAGGAACATCGGAAATTCAGAAAATGATCATTGCCGGGCAGGTATTTAAATAGAGTGTTACAGGAGGAAAGAAGATGGCTTATAAAGTTATTGTATGTGCCAAGCAGGTACCTGACACTAATGTTATTAGAATCGATCCCAAAACAGGGACACTGATTCGTCAGGGCGTTCCGAGCATATTGAACCCTGATGATGCAAATGCGCTAGAAGGTGCTTTGACCCTGAAGGACCGCTATCCCGGATCCACCGTCACGGTGGTGACTATGGGACCACCTCAGGCAAAGGATATTCTGATCGAGGCGATCGCCATGGGAGCGGATAAGGGCGTCCTGTTGACGGATCGCGCAGTTGGTGGTTCGGATACATGGGCGACATCCAATGCTCTGGCAGGAGTGATTCAGTATCTGGGGAACTTTGATATTCTTATTGGCGGTCGGCAGGCTATTGATGGGGATACGGCGCAGGTAGGACCGCAGATCGCTGAGAAACTGGGGATCCCCCAGGTCACTTATGTAGAGGGTCTGGAAATAGAAGAGGACGGTTGCACGGTTCTCGCCAAACGGCAACTGGAGGATGGATACGAGACAGTCGAGGTTGCCCTTCCTTGCATGTTAACTTGCGTGAAGGAATTAAATGAGCCCCGATATATGACTTATGCGGGAATTTTTGATGAAGAAATGAATGAAAAAATTATCACCTTGAGTGCCACGGATGTGAACCTGGATCCTGCGATTGTCGGTCTTAAGGCTTCTCCAACCAATGTGTTCCGTTCCTTTACACCTAAACCGAAGGGCCGAGGGATCATGCTGGACGGGAGCGACGAGAAGGAACTGGCGACCAGACTTCTGGTCAATCTGAAAGCAAAGCATGTGATCTAAGGGGGACAAAAATGAATCGTTTTGAAGAATATAAAGACATTTGGGTATTTGCAGAGCAACGTGACGGAAAACTGGCTAATGTCGCACTGGAGTTGATCGGCGAAGGACGGCGACTCTCCAGAGATATGGAGAGGAATACAAAGGTGTATGCTATTTTGGCAGGCGCCCAAGAGGATGTGGACTCCCTGGCGAAGGAGTGCTTCGAATACGGTGCAGATGGCGTGATCTCCTTGCAGCATCCTTTGTTGAAGCAATACACCACTGATGCTTACACAAAAGCTCTGACAGAGTTGATCATCCAGCGCAAGCCAGAGATCGTTATCTATGGAGCTACTCATATCGGACGAGATCTTGCGCCGCGGATCGCAGCTCGTGTTAACACCGGACTTACGGCAGACTGCACTCATCTAGATGTGAACCTGGATAAATATGTTGATTACGCAAATAAGAATACCACATTGGACACTAGCAAAATTGATCCGGCATCAGATGACGGGGGCCTGAAGATGACCCGTCCAGCGTTTGGCGGGAATCTGATGGCGACTATTATCTGCCCTAATACAAGGCCGCAGATGTCAACAGTGCGCCCTGGCGTCATGCAGAGGCTGGAACGAGATCCTCAGGCAGATGGGGAAGTAGAAGTGGTTGTGCCCCAGTTGGAAGAGAAGGATATTCGGGTCAAAGTCTTGGAGGTTATCAAGTCGGCGAAGGAAATGGTTTCTTTAACGGACGCAGATATTATCTGCTCCGGCGGACGGGGACTGGGCGGCCCGGAGGGCTTCGAGCTTATGCAGAGATTTGCTGAGAAAACCGGCGGTGTGGTGGGAGCCTCCCGTGCGGCGGTGGATAGTGGCTGGATTGATCATTCTCATCAGGTTGGGCAGACAGGAACTACAGTGAAACCGAAAATTTACTTTGCCTGCGGTATCTCCGGCGCAATTCAGCACTTAGCCGGCATGCAGACTTCGGATATCATTGTAGCCATTAACAAGGATCCGGATGCGCCCATCTTCACGGTTGCAGATTTTGGCATCGTGGGGGATCTGTACAAGGTGGTTCCGACGATCATTAATTTGTGGGACGATGCTGAGGAACTCTACGAGACAGATTTAAGGAGGCAGTAGGATGAGCAGAAAAAAAGTAGCAGTGATCGGTGGGGGTCCCGGTGGCTATATTGCCGCCATTCGGGCGGCGCAGTTGGGTGCAGAGGTCTCTGTGATTGAAATGGATAAATTGGGCGGAACCTGCCTAAATATTGGATGTATTCCTACAAAGTGTATGCTTCACAGCGCAGAGCTTCTGGAGCAGATCCGGATTCAGGGTCCTCAGATAGGTGTGGATGTGAAGGGAGCGCAGATCAACTTTCCCCAGGTGATGGCAAATAAGGATAAGGTATCCTCCCAACTGGTAAATGGAATAGGCGGGCTGATGCACGCCAATGGAGTCAGTGTGATTTACGGGAAAGCAAGTTTTGTGGCTCCTGGGGAACTGGAGATAGAGGGCGCCAATGGCGAGACGGAGCCTGTAGAAGCAGATGCGGTGATTTTGGCTACGGGTTCCGTCAACGCGACGCCTCCTATCCCCGGAGTGAATTCCACTTCAGCGTGTCTGGATTCGACGGGAATGCTTTCCCTGACGGAACTGCCGAAGAGCCTGGTGGTCATTGGAGCAGGTGTGATCGGCTTAGAACTGGCCTGCGCCTACGCATCCTTTGGAACAAAGGTAACCGTGGTGGAGGCCATGGATCATGCACTTCCTATGTTGGACAGAGAGATCACGGCAGTGGGCATGCGCCACATGAAAGGCATGGGGATCGATATCCGGATGGGAACACCGGTTAAGTCCATTGAAGAGACAACGGAGGGTGCCCGTGTAATATGTGAGAAGAAAAACGGGGAAGAGGTTTCTTTCCAAGCGGAAAAAGTCCTGGTCGCTGTAGGAAGGAAGGCGAATACAGAGTTTCTGAAACTGGCGGCGGGCGGTATTGAAAACAACAAAGGGAAGATTATCGTAGATGATCATATGAGGACGAATGTGGAAGGAATCTACGCCATTGGAGACTGCGTGGAAGGACATGCTCAACTTGCTCATACGGCTTCCTGTATGGGTGAGGTCGCTGCAGAGAATATCATGGGGATAGATTCTGTGTACGATGAGTCCACCAATCCCACCTGCGTATATATGGAGCCGGAGGCGGCGGCAGTGGGGCTTCGGGAGGATCAGCTTGAAGAAGGAAGCTATAAAGTTGGGAAGTTTCCTATGCTCGCCAATGGAAAAGCCATAATCATGAACGGTGGAGAGGGCTTGGTGAAAATCATTGCAAATGCTGAGACAGAAAAAATCCTCGGTATGCATATCATCGGACCGAGAGCGACGGATTTGATTGCCGAGGGCGCTGTGGCAATTCGTATGGGCATGACAGTAGAGCAGTTGATCACAACGATTCACTCCCACCCGACTATCTCAGAAACGGTTCGAGAAGCGGCACTTGATTTGCAGGGGCGTACCCTGAACATGCCGCCTGTAAGGTGATAAATATGGATTGCAAAATAACATTAAGCGTCAATGCAGGTGTTTCGATACAGATTGAGGGGAAGAAGATTCTTGTGGATGCGTTCTTCGAGACGGCGGATGAAGGGATTTCTGTGATGACACAGGAGTTGTTTCACCGCGTTATGGAGGCGCCGGAATTTCAAAATGCGAACTGCCTTTTCTTCACACATGCCCACAAGGATCATTATTCCGCTGGGATGACGAAGGCATATCTGGAAAACTATCCGGAGTGCCTTCTGATTGGCCCAGAGACTGTTTCTCCGGATGAAACCATTCGAAACCCAAGGGTTGTTTTATCTGAAGATGTCTCGATGAAAATCCATGGAATAGATTTCGACTTCTTCCCGCTGCTTCATGAGGGTGGTCCCTCAAAGGAAACTCCGCATTTTGGATGTATGATCTCTGTGGGGGGGAAGACCATTTTGATGCCTGGAGATGGGAAGCTTTTCACGGAGGAACTGGCAGCGAAGGTGAAAGGAAGAGAGATCGATCTGGCCATCTTGGACTTCCCTTGGCTGACTGCACCGGGAGGCATTGATTATGTATATGGAAAAATAAATCCGTCGAATGTGATTCTGTACCATCTTCCTACGCCGGAGGATGATAAATTCCGTTATCTTGCTGCAGTGGACTATGCTTTGGCAAAACTTCCGGAGGAGAAGAACGCCCAGATTCTGTGCCGACCGCTTCAGACAATAGAAGTCCATCTATAAGGGGGAAAATTATGGTGACATATATGGAAACAAGATCAATTGATCCCCGATACAATCTGGCTTTCGAGGAGTATGTTCTTTGTCATCGGACCACAGGCGATATTCTCATTCTGTGGCAGAACGAGAATTCTGTGATCATCGGGCAGAATCAGAATACGTTGGAGGAAATCAATGTTCCCTTTGTGGAAAAGCACCACATCAATGTGGTTCGCCGGACGACCGGCGGGGGCGCAGTGTATCACGACCTGGGGAATCTGAACTATTCATTCATCACAGATCTGGAGGACCCGGAAAAGCTTACAATAAATAAGTTTACAATACCGGTCATCAATGCTCTGGAGCAGTTACATGTACATGCGGCGGCTTCCGGCCGAAATGATATTCTCATTGACGGGCGTAAAATTTCCGGCACGGCTCAACGTATTGAAAAGAGCAGAATACTGCACCATGGAACCTTGCTGTTTCGCTCTAATCCGGGGATGATTGACGGAGCGTTGAACGTTGATCCGCATAAGTTCCGTTCGAAGAGTGCTAAGTCGGTGAAGAGCAGAGTAGGTAATATCGCGGATTATATCGACGAAGATATGACCCTCCGGGAGTTTTGGGAGCATTTGAAGGAATCCCTTTCCGGGGAGGGCTTTGTGCAGGGCTCTCTGACAAAGGAGGAACTGAGGGGTGTAGAGGCGCTGAAAAGGGATAAGTACGATACATGGGAATGGAATTACGGCAGGTCTCCGGAGTTTCAAATGCATCACAAGAGTTACTGGGACGGAGGTGCTCTTGAGATCTACGGAGATATGAAAAAAGGAAGGATCGAAGCCCTCAAAATATATGGCGATTTTCTGGCAGTGAAATCCATGGAGGAAATTATTCCTTTGTTTATTGGAAAGGAATTTACCAAAGAGGAGTGTAGAAGTGTTTTGGATGGAATCAAACTGCCGGATTATTTCGGGACGATCACAGAAGAAGAAATTTTAGCAACAATGTTTGAATAGGAGGAAAAACTATGGGCGCAAACAGTTTCATGATAACGTTTCCCCAGTTCTTCGGACGGGGCTGCTCTAAGGAGGCAGGCGAAAAACTGGCGGCGATGGGATGTAAAAAAGTTCTGGTCATGCACGGGAAAGGGGTAGAAGCGGCGGGCCTTCCGGATCTCATTGTACAAGCAATTGAAAGAGCAGGACTAGAAGTTGCAGAAAACAATGAAGTAGAATCGGACCCAAGCGATCGGATCATAAAAAAGATCGCGGCCTTTGGAAAGGATGCAGAAGTTGACAGCATTGTTGCCATCGGCGGAGGAAGCTGTATGGATGCGGCGAAGTGCGTTAAACTTCTGCTGGATAATGGTGAACCACTAGAGACATTCTATGACATTTCTCATCCGCAGAGAACGGCAATACCGTTGATCACTATTCCTACAACCTCCGGAAGCGGAAGCGAAGCATCGAAAGGCGCAGTGGTGACGGATACGGTGAACGGGATCAAACGCGTCATTATTGGAGCGGGAACGACTCCCGCAATGGCATTGATTGATCCGGAACTCACTTTGGGAGTACCTCCGAAGGTCACCGCAGCATGTGCTTTCGATGTACTGGCTCACGCCATTGATGCTATTACTTCGAAAATGACCTGCAGAATCACTCAGGCGGTTTCCTATGAGGCAATCCGTCTGATGGAGAGGAGTTACAAGCAAGCTGTGGAGCATGGAGATGACATCAATGCCCGAGAGGATATGCAGCTGGCTTCCAATCTCGGAGGATATGGGATCGGAAATGCCAAATGCTCTATGTCCCATGCCTTCGCTCACGCTCTGGGCGCCCTTTACCATGTTCCCCATGGCGTATGCTGTGCGATCTTCACACCGGCATCGCTAGAATATGTTTCAGACACCTGCCCTGAACAGATTCGTGCGATCGCAGAACTTCTTCATATCGCGTATGATGCGGAAGATTCCACTCGAGAGATCGCACGTAAGATCGGTGAACAGATCCGCAGGATGTATAGAGCAGTAGGAATCGATGATATCATTGCCTATATACCGGATGAAGAGGAGGCCATTAAGAGGTTGACTCCTGTTGCGGAGAAAGATATTATGGCGTTGTTCAGTCCGAGACCTATCGACGATGAATCCTGCGAGTGGGTGATCCGAAGAACCTATGAACTTGCCAGATCATAGGGATACGTGGGATAGGAAAAAAGTTGCCAAAAAGTACTCATATATAACCCATAGAGGAGGGGGCTGCTGCGTTGAATTGTGGTGGTCCCTTTCTCTATAGTGTAATATCATTGGACGGAACGTCTGAAAGCGACAACTTTGATGTATCCTCTCATCGAGATGTTGCTTTTTGTTTAAACAGCATTCCATCGTGTCTGCATTTGTGCAGGGTAACAGGATAAAATGTTTTGAAAGCGCATTCGAAATTCTTTTGATATATTTTCTCCGCTTATATTGGAGAATTCCCGCCACTGACCGTGACAACTCCCTCGTTCTATGCTACAATACTATGTTAGGAATTTGCGGCATCAGCGGAGGTTCGAGAAGAAAGTTCTGCTCCGGGGAACCGAAGTTGACGGACCGGAGAAACCTTGCGGTTCCGGCGCCGCCGCGCGGCTGCACAGAAGGAGAGAAGTGGAATATGTTTGAAAAACTGGATTCTGTCGTCGATAAATATGATGAGCTGACCAGGGTCGTTGCAGATCCGGATGTCATTGCGAATCAGAGTGTCTGGCAGAAGCATATGAAGGAGATGGGCGAGATGGAGCCCATCGTCACGAAATATAAGGAATATAAAAAGGCAAAGGAGGAACTGGACTTCGCACGTGAAATCGTGGAGAATGAAAGCGATGAAGAGATGCGGGATCTGGCGAAGGCGGAGATTGCGGAGCAGGAGGACAGCATTTCCAAAATCGCGGAGGAACTGAAGGTTCTGCTGATTCCGAAGGATCCCAACGATGAGCGCAATGTCATCCTCGAGATCCGCGCCGGCACCGGCGGGGACGAGGCTGCTTTGTTCGGCGGAGACCTGCTGCGCATGTATACCCGGTATGCCGAGAGAAAACGCTGGAAGGTGGAGATTATGGATCTCAATGACACCGGCATCGGCGGCGTCAAGGAGGCGGAGGTGCTGATAAAGGGCAAGGGTGCATATTCCAGGCTGAAGTATGAGAGCGGCGTTCACAGGGTGCAGCGGGTGCCGGAGACGGAGGCGTCCGGACGGATTCATACGTCGGCCGCGACCGTGGCGGTGCTGCCGGAGGTGGACGATGTGGAGGTGCACATCGATCCCAACGACGTCAAGGTGGACGTATATCGGGCGTCAGGAAACGGTGGGCAGTGCGTCAACACGACGGACTCCGCAGTTCGGCTGACGCATCTTCCCACGGGGCTTGTGGTCACCTGCCAGGACGAAAAATCCCAGATCAAGAATCGTGAAAAGGCGATGAAGGTTCTGAAGGCCAGGCTGTATGACAAGATGCAGAGGGAACAGGCAGCGGAAATCGCGGCGGAACGGAAGGATCAGATCGGTTCCGGTGACCGGAGCGAACGGATCCGCACCTACAATTTCCCTCAGGGGCGCTGTACCGACCACCGCATCGGACTGACGCTGTACAAGCTGGATTCCATTCTGGACGGCGATATTGACGAGATAATCGACGCCCTGACTACAGATGACCAGGCAAGGAAGATGAACAATTTCTGATGAAGACGAGATTACTGAAGGATACAGAAGAAGATATCCGCATCGCAGCGAAGATTATCGAGCAGGGCGGGCTCGTGGCGTTTCCGACGGAAACGGTTTACGGTCTGGGCGCCAACGCGATGGATGCCGATGCTGTGCGGAAAATCTACGAGGCTAAGGGGCGGCCCGCCGATAATCCGACGATCGTGCATATCGCGGAGCGGGAGGAACTGGGACAAGTCACGTTTCTGGTGACGGAAGACATGAAGACGCTGATGGACCGGTTCTGGCCGGGTCCGATGACCATGATCGTTCCCCGGGGCGAATATATTCCCTACGTCACCACCGGAAATCTGGAGACGGTCGGAGTCCGAATGCCGGAAAACGAGGTAGCCAGGGAGCTGATCCGCCGGTCCGGCTGTCCCATCGCGGCGCCCAGCGCCAATCTTTCGGGGCGGCCGAGTCCGACGACGGCGCAGCATGTTATCGACGATCTGGACGGACGCATCGACGCGGTGATCCAAAGCGGGCCGTGCCGGATCGGAATCGAGTCTACCGTTATCGATATGACCGGCAAGATTCCGATGATCCTGCGTCCGGGGTATATCACAAAGAAAGACTTTGAGGAGGCGCTGGGTCAGGAGATTCTGCTTGACCCGACGCTGAACAGAAAGCCGCGGGAGGGAGAGGATTTCCATCCCAAAGCGCCGGGGATGAAGTATCGGCATTACGCCCCCAGGGCGGAAATGATTATTTTTAAGGGAGACCGCATCCGTGTGGAGGCGGCCATTGACCAGGAGCGTGCGGAGCGCGAAGCGCTCGGTCAGAAGGTCTTTGTTATCGATTTCGATGAAGACAGGGAAACCGTGGCGGCGCATGAGATATTCGCCATGCTTCGTCAGGCGGACCGGGAGGGCGCAGATGTGATCCTCGCGGCAGCGCTTCCGCAGCGCGGAGTCGGATTTTCTGTAATGAACAGGATGCTGAAATCAGCAGGTTTTAACGTAAGAGAGGTGTAGAAATGGTTATAGCGGTAGCAAGTGATCACGGCGGATTCAAGCTGAAACTGGCGGTGAAGGAGCATCTGATTGAGCGAGGATACAAGGTTGTGGACCTTGGAACAGATACCGAGGATTCGGTGGATTACCCGGTTTACGGGCAGGCCTGCGGCGAGGCGGTCGCGGCGGGCAAGGCGGATCTGGGCGTGGTCTGCTGCGGCACCGGAATCGGAATTTCCATTGCTGCGAACAAAGTAAAGGGCGTGCGCTGCGCTCTTTGTACCTCGGTGGAGATGGCGGAACTGGCGAAACAGCACAATAATGCGAATGTGCTGGCGCTGGGAGGCCGGATCCTGGAAACGGAGGAGGCGATCCGCATCACCGACGCGTGGCTGGACAGCGAGTTCCAGGGCGGGCGCCACAAGAGAAGAACGGATATGCTGGACGCAATGTAATCTGAGGAGAGAGGAGTCACATTATGGGTAAAGTTTATGTTTTTGATCATCCGTTGATTCAGCACAAGGTGGCGCTGATGCGCATGAAGGACACCAGTGTTAAGGATTTCCGGGAGCTGGCAAAGGAAGTGGCCATGCTGATGGGCTTCGAGGCGACTCGGAATCTGCCTCTGAAGGAGGTGGAGATTGAAACGCCGATCTGCCGGACCAGAGTCCGTATGCTGAAGGGTGAAGATATCGCGATCGTGCCGATTCTGCGGGCCGGACTGGGCTTTGTGGACGGAATGTTGGCGCTGGTTCCCAACGCCAAGGTCGGACATGTAGGACTTTATCGTGATCCTGAGACTCACGAACCGGTGGAGTATTACTGCAAACTGCCGAAGGACATCGAGAAACGGCAGATTTTCGTGGTTGATCCCATGCTTGCCACCGGCGGAAGCGCGGTGGCGGCCATCGATTTCATCAAGAAGCGCGGCGGCCGGAACATTACTTTCATGTGCCTGATCGCGGCGCCGCAGGGAATCGAGACGCTGCAGAAGGCGCACCCCGATATCGATATCTACATCGCGTCCAAGGATGAGACGCTGGACGAGAACGCCTACATCGTGCCGGGCCTCGGAGACGCCGGGGACAGGCTGTACGGAACAAAGTGAGGAACAAGACAACATTAATGAGGAGAGTGCTTTTTAAATGAAAAATTTTATACCGGATAACATCAGCCAGTATGATAACGTCTATGACGTTCTGAAGGAGCGCGGCTTCATCGAGCAGGTCACCGATGAAGATGCGGTTCGCAGTCTTTTGGGACGGGAAAAGATCAAATTCTACATCGGATTCGATCCCACGGCGGACTGCCTGCATGTGGGTCATTTCATGCAGGTCATCATCATGATGTATATGCAGAAATTTGGCCATACCCCGGTGGTGCTGCTGGGCGGAGGAACCGGCATGGTCGGAGATCCGTCGGGACGCACGGATATGCGGCAGTTGATGGATGTGAATACCATCGATGAAAACTGCCGTCAGTTCAAGAAGCTCTTCGAACGCTTCCTTGAATTCGATGAGGAGTGGGAATACACCGGAAACAACGGGGTGTTTGCTCCCGGACATGAGAATAAAACGCCCGAACCGGGAAAGGCTATCTGTGTCAACAACGGACACTGGCTTCGCCCTCTGAACTACGTGGAGTTCGTCCGCACCGTCGGTACTCACTTCAACGTCAACCAGATGCTGCGGGCGGAAGCTTTCAAGCAGAGAATGGAGCGGGCCGGCGGCCTGACGTTCTTCGAGTTCAACTATATGCTGATGCAGTCCTATGACTTTATGGTCATGGCCCGGGACTTCGATGTGAAGATGGAATTTGGCGGAAACGATCAGTGGTCCAATATCATCGGCGGCGTCGATCTTACCCGCAAGATGTGCGGTAAAGAAGTCTACGGAATGACCTTTGCGCTGCTGACTAACAGCGAAGGCAAGAAGATGGGAAAAACCGCCAAGGGAGCACTTTGGCTTTCCCCGGAACGGACTTCTCCATATGAATTCTATCAGTACTGGCGTAATGTGGACGACGCTGATGTGGAGAAATGCCTGCGGATGCTCACGTTCCTGCCTATGGATGAAGTCAGACGGCTGTCTGCTCTGGAGGGCGCGGAGATTAACAAAGCCAAGGAAATCCTCGCCTATGAGGTCACCAAACTCGTCCACGGTGAAGAGGAGGCGCGCAAGGCACAGGAAGGTGCGCGGGCGGCTTTCGGCGGCGGCACTGCAACGGAGAATATTCCGACAAAGGAATATCCGGCGGCCGACTTTGCCGGCGATGGAAAAGGTCTGCTGACACTGATGAAGGAACTGGGTCTGGCGTCCTCTAACGGTGAGGCCCGCAGAACGGTGGAACAGGGGGGACTGTCCGTCAACAGCGAGAAGATTACAGATGCCCGGGCTTCGATAACGGCGGAGCATTTCCGGGACGGCGAGATATTAATCCAGAAAGGAAAGAAAAAATTCATCAAGGTCGTGCTCCGGTAGCGGGTGCGTCTGACTTAGATACCGGACCCGGACCGTGTCATCGTCTGAACGGAGGAAGATGCGGACCGGGTTTTCTATTGCCGTCTTTATTTTTCAACTTTTATGCATTTCAAACAAAAAAGACTGAAAAAATAACTAAAAATTTTGTATTGTATTATTCGTATAATAGTGAGATAATTAAACAAAAGTACAATTTGCCTGGTGGGGGTTATAGTGTGAAAAAAAGTCGCAGTGATGTGTATACGCCGGATGCCCGGGAGACGAAGATCCAGATTTTCAAATTCTTTTTGTTCTCCGTGTCAGCGGGAATCGTGGAGACCGTGTCGTTTACGGTTCTCAAATTGCTGACCAGATGGACATACTGGCCATGTTATTTGATTGCCCTGATTCTTTCAGTGCTCTGGAACTTTACATGGAACCGCGAATTCACATTTAAATCCGCCAACAATGTTCCGATGGCGATGTTCAAGGTGTTTCTCTTTTACTGTGTATTCACGCCCGCCTCTACCTGGTGGGGGAATATGCTGACGGACAGAGCGGGATGGAACGACTACGTAGTGCTAGGATTTACAATGTGCATCAATCTCACGACAGAGTATTTGTACGACCGCTTCTTTGTATACCGGGACAGTATGAATACGAATAAGAGAGCGCAGCAGGAAAGGAAGAAAAAAGATGCCGGAAATTAGAGGAAAACGGGCGCGCAGCAGAATGATCATCATGCATGCGGCGAAGGAACTGTTTGAAGAGAAGGGACTGAATCACGTAACATTCAACGACATCGCCACACGAGCGGACATGTGCAGAACGACGATCTTCAATCATTTCTCCACAATCAACGAACTGATGCTCGCGGTTATGGAGCAGGAAGTGAACGACGTTCTCTCCTATTGCGGAGACTCCAGACAGGAAGGTGAAGATCTAATCCGCGCCATGTTCGAGATGCTGATCGACGACACCTGTAATTATCCGGTTCTGACAGCCAAACTTGTGGCAAACAGCATTATCAGTGCGCAGGAGCGCCCCTCCCTGGCTAAGCTGGAAAAGATTATTGCGGATAATCTGCCGGATATGCCGGATCGGGAAAAAGAGCAGAAGGTCATCCAGCTCACCGGAATTTACTATGGGCTGGTTAATCATTACTTCATCAATAACTATGAGTTCGACCGCAGGAAGATGAAGAGAAAATTTAACGAAATGGCGAACAGTATTTTGTAGACGACACGAAAAGTGCCGGCGCGGAGGTGACAAATTATGAATAACTGCGGTATCAGCCGTTGGGACAATCCGAGGGAGATTAACCGGAAACTGTCTCATCTTACGAGTCTGCCGATTTATGAGGTCACAGACGAATATTATGAGGATACGATTCTGAAGTATTACGATGAGAAGTGCGCCGGCTCCCGGAAGATCTACGAGGAAGCGAAACAGTACATCCCGGGAGGCGTGCAGCATAATCTCGCTTTCAACAAGCCGTTCCCGGTCTGCTTTGACAGGGCGGAGGGAGCCTATCTGTACGACAGGGACGGAAACCGCTACATTGATTTTCTGCAGGCCGGAGGACCGACGATCCTGGGAAGCAACTATCCGGCGATAAGGAATGCGGCTATCGAGCTGCTGAATACCTGCGGCCCGGTGACAGGCCTGCTCCATGAGGCTGAGCTGATGATCGCCAGGAAGATCCATCAGTGCATGCCGAATGTGGAGATGTTCCGGATGCTGGGGAGCGGCACAGAGTCGGTCATGGCGGCGCTGCGGATTTCGCGCATCGCAACGGGGCACAAAAGAATCATCAAGATCGGAGGAGGCTATCACGGATGGAGCGATCAGATGGTGTACGGGCTGAAGATTCCCGGCAGCAGAAATCTGATGGAATCCCACGGAATTCCCCGCAAGATTTTCGCATATGTAGACGAGGTTCGTCCCAACGACCTGAACATGCTGGAGAATTTCCTTCGGATCAATCGTCTGCGAGGCGGCACAGCGGCTGTGATTGTTGAGCCGGTGGGCCCGGAGAGCGGTACCAGACCGGTGGCGCGGGATTACAACCAGGGCGTTCGCAGGCTGTGCGACATGTACGGCGCGCTGCTTGTATTCGATGAAGTGGTCACAGGTTTTCGTGTGGCGCTGGGCGGTGCGCAGGAATATTTCGATGTGGTGCCGGATCTGACCTGCTTCGGAAAAATCGTTGCAGGCGGTTTCCCGGGAGCCGGGGGCGTCGGCGGGAAAAAGGAATATGCCGGGCTGATGGCGGCAGGCGTAGGCACCATGAAGCACAAAGCATACGTCGGCGGAACGTTGGCAGCCAATCCTTTGTCAGCGTTGGCGGGATATACGGCGATCTGCGAAATCGAGAAAACCAATGCCTGCGAGAAGGCGGGAAGAGCCGGCGATCGGCTGACGGACGGTCTTCGGAAACTCATAGAGCGATACAGCCTTCCCTTCGTTGCATATAACCAGGGGAGCATCGTGCATCTGGAATGTACCGGCGCCATGAGCTACGACTATTCTTCCTATTTCATCGGAAAGTCGGCGGTCGGACTCCTTATGAACAAAGATATAATGATCGCCCGCAAGGAATCGATGGAGCGTATGGGAGCCGCCTATATGGCCAACGGTATCGTTACTCTGGCGGGAAGCCGGCTGTACACCTCGCTGGCAGATACAGACGAAGTGATCGACGACGCGCTGGATCGCTTTGAAGAAGTGTTCCGGCATGTGGCGAGAACGAATAAAGGTGTGAGAAGATAAAGACAGGGAAAAAGAATGGAAATGAAAGATGTTATTGTTAAGTATGCGTCGATGATGAACGCACTTCCCTATTCAGCCGGTAAATGTCCGCAAATTCTGGTGCGCGTAGGAGACCGGTGTCTTGCGACGGATGAGGATGCGGATTTTTCATCGCTGACGGATGAGGATATTATTGATATCACCAATCAGCCGTCTGTGGAGAAGGATGTGCTGATGACATCCCGGGAGGCCAGGGCGATGATTTTGTCGCGAACGCCTTATGTGGGTATCTGTGTTGCCTCCCGCCGGCGGATCCCCGCGGTTCTGGATGATATGGCGCAGATTATCGGACAGGAAGCCAGGGTTGTGCCGCGGACGTTCCGGGGGATTTCCCGGGCACTGAAGAGTGCGGAGGCGGCATTGGTGCGGCCGGAAGAATCCGGAGGGTATGCGATTACCTGTGGAAGAAATCTGTACGAGGCTTATGTGGCGATGACGGTGCTGGAGAAATCCGCCGAGGTGATTTTGAAGGCGGCTGTTATCGGAGGTGCGAAGCCCATCGGATCACTGGACTGCAGACTGATGCATCAGATCTACCGCAGAAAATATTCAAAGGCAGAGAAGGAGCACAAGGATGATACTGAAGGATGAAAGAGAGGGCCGGGAATTCCTTGTGGAATACGGCCACAAACTGCTTGAAACAGGACTGGTTCAGGGCACTTGGGGAAATCTCTCGGTTCGTCTGGATGACCGGTTCATGATCTGTACCCCGTCCGGATTGGATTACGAAAGAGTGACGCCGGAGGATATGGTTCTGGTGGAAATCGAAACTCTGGACTGGCAGGGCGTGCAAAAACCCACGTCAGAGAAAGCCCTCCACGGCGGAATTTACGCGTCGAGGCCGGAGGTGGGCGCGGTGATCCATACTCATTCCAAATACTGCAGCATTTTCGCCGCGGCAGAAATGCCTCTGGAGGTGGAAGACCCCGAACTGGCCAGAGATATAGGCAGCGGTCTGAAAATCGCCCGGTACGGACTGGCCGGAACGAAGAAACTGACGAGAAACACGCTGACCGCTCTGGGCAGCGCCTCCGGCTGTATCATGTCTCATCATGGCATGATCTGCTGTGGGGCCGACATTGCGGACTGCTATGACAAATGCTGCAAGATTGAGGAGGCCGCACGCCGGTATATCGACAGCCGGCTGTGATGGAGAGCACATGCGCCGGGCGAGGATCGCTGAGCCCGCCGGCGCGGTGACCGGGAAATACCGGAACCGGATTGCGGACGGAAACGTGAACAACCCGTTAAGGCTTCTTTGCCCCTATTGACCAATCATCAGATTATGTTAGAATGATTGTATTGTCAGAAGGAGCGCAGAAGAAAATATGACGGGATTAACTACACAGGAAGTACAGGAAAGAATAAAGCAGGGCAAGGTGAATGAGGAGGTGTCCTCCTCCACCAGATCAGTGAATGAAATTGTAAAATCCAATATTTTTACGTATTTCAATCTCATATTCACAGTTCTGGCTGTCCTGCTTATTGTTGTGGGATCATTCAAGGATCTTTCCTTCATGCTGATTATTTTCGCCAACACCGGCATCGGCATATACCAGGAGATCCGCTCCAAGAATACGCTGGACAACCTGAAATTCTCCAAGATGCCCAGGAGTATCGCGATTCGGGACGGACGCCGGCAGGAGGTGGACACCGACCGTCTGGTACTGGACGATGTGGTCGTTCTGGGAGCCGGCAATCAGATTCCGGCGGATGCGCGGGTGGAGGACGGAAGTGTCAGCGTCAATGAGGCGCTGATCACCGGAGAGTCCGACGAGATTGAAAAGCATCCCGGCGATGAGCTGATGTCCGGGAGTTTTGTGGTTTCCGGCGAATGCGCTGCCCGTCTCACCGCGGTCGGAAAGCATTCCTATATCAATCGGCTGACGGCGGAGGCAACCCGGCAGAAGAAGAACGACAACCAGTCCCAGATGGTGAAATCGCTGGATCGGCTTGTAATGTTCATCGGCGTTGCCATCATCCCCATCGGCGGAATCCTGATGTTCCAGCAGATCGCCATTCAGGGTCTGTCCTTCCGTGCCAGCGTGATCGCCATGGTGGCGGCGGTTCTGGGAATGATCCCCGAAGGTCTGTATATGATGGCCAGCATCGCAATGGTCGTCAGCGCCATGCGTCTTGCGCAGAGCGATGTTCTGGTCCAGAATATGCGCTGTATTGAAACACTGGCGCGGGTGGATGTGCTGTGCGTGGACAAAACAGGAACCATCACGGAGAACGAGATGCAGGTGGCAGGACTGAAATCTGCCACAAAGGAATATTCGGAAGAGGCGTTGCGCCCCTATATCGCAGATCTGGCGCAGAGTCAGAGCCGCGACAATATCACTATGGCGGCTCTTCAGAATTACTTCACAGACGGTTTGGGGAGAGAGCCCTTCCATGTCTGCGGATTTTCCTCGAAATACAAATACTGCGGCGCGAGCTATGAGGACGGCAATTTTGTTCTTGGCGCGCCGGAGTTTGTGCTGGGAGAAAATTTCTCCCGTTACAGTGAATATATTCAGTCTGTCAGCGAACAGGGCTACCGTGTCCTCGCGTTTGCACGCAGCCGGGAAGAGCCCAGAGGGCAGACGTTGACGGAGGAGGTCCGGCTGCTGGCTCTGATTCTGCTGGTCAATCCCATCCGGGAAGGCGCGAAACCCACTTTTGAGTATTTCGCAGAAAACGGAGTGGATGTGAAGGTTATCTCAGGAGACAATCCGGTGACGGTTTCCAATGTGGCGCAGGAGGCGGGCATCGCTGATGCGCAGAATTATGTGGACGCCAGAACACTGAAATCTCAGGATGACGTTGACCGTGCGGTCGGCCGCTACACGGTGTTCGGCCGCGTTACGCCTGAACAGAAGCGAATGTTCGTCAAAGGGCTCCAGAAACAGGGGAAGACCGTCGGCATGACCGGCGACGGCGTGAACGACATTCTGGCGCTGCGGGACGCGGACATCTCCATCGCTATGGCCTCCGGCAGCGAGGCCGCCTCTAACGCCGCACAGCTTGTTCTGATGGATTCCGATTTTTCGCGGATGCCGCTGGTCGTTGCGGAGGGACGTCGGGTGGTCAATAACATCATCAAAACCGCAACGCTGTATCTGACCAAGAATATCTTTTCGCTGCTCCTGGCGATGTTCTCCCTTGTCAGTGTTCTGCAATATCCGCTGAAGCCTTCGCAGATTACGCTTATCAGCATGTTCACCATCGGGATTCCGAGCTTTGTGCTCTCACTGGAACCGAACAGAGACAGGATACGGGGCAGCTTCCTCGGTAACGTCTTCCGGATGGCCACGCCGGCGGGAATTACTTTGTTCCTCTCCGTCAGCTGTCTGCTGGTGTTCGGCGATGTGCTCGAGCTGAAGGCCAGCATGATTTCCACTGCGAGCTCCGCCCTGGTGGCGCTGGTGGAGTTCATGATTCTGGCGAGGGTCGCGAAGCCCATGAACCGGCTGCATCTCGGCATGATGGTCGTTATGGTGGCGGGGTTCTTCTATATGATCATTTTCCACAATTCCCTGTTCGGCATCAGCCCGGTGAACTGGCAGTGCGCGCTGCTTCTGGTGGTGTTCATGATGGCGACCGAGGCGGTCTTCCGCTATTTCTACAAATTCACAGCCTTTGTTGAAAACTTCCTCGGCAGGGAAGCGAGACAGAGAAAGCGTCATTGAATGTGCGGCGGCCTTTGCGACAAAGTTGCAGTGGCCTTTGTGATAAAGCTGCAGTGATCTTTGAGAGAAAAAATCCGTGGCGGCCTTTGAAAAAAGCTGTGCTGCGCTTTGTGATAAAATGCTTGATTTCTTCGTGGCGCTGCTATATAATAAATGATGCGTCTACGCAGACGCCTGTTTTTGTCGCGGGCAGGTCAGGCAGGACTGAACCACTGTGCGTACCGGAAGCCTTGCGAGCTGAATCAATTTTAGCGATGCCGACCAGGATCGATTTCCCAACCCGTTCGATCTCAGTAGGCAGGGCCGAAACAGAATCCCGGGGGGATTCCTAGTAGGCAGAAAGGAAGCAACATGAAATCTTACATTGCTAAGCCTGCGGAAGTGCAGCGTAAATGGTACGTTGTCGACGCAGAAGGCAAAACTCTCGGAAGACTGGCTTCAGAGGTCGCGTCTGTCCTGAGAGGAAAGAACAAACCGACGTATACTCCGCACGTTGACTGCGGCGACAACGTGATTGTTGTCAATGCGGAAAAGGTCAGCGTTACCGGAAAGAAAAGAAAAGAGAAGATCTATGTATCGTATTCCGGATTCCCGGGTGGTAAGAAGGAAGTAACGTTCGAGGAAATGCAGGCGAAGAAGCCTGAGGAAATTATCCGTCATGCGGTAAAGGGCATGCTCCCGGAGGGCAAGCTCGGCAGACAGATGTTCAAGAAGTTACACGTTTACGCAGGCCCTGAGCACAAGCATGCGGCTCAGAAGCCGGAACCACTGGAATTTTAGGAAAGGGAGGAATAGAATATGGCTAAGACACAGTATCGTGGAACAGGCAGAAGAAAATCTTCCGTTGCCAGAGTCAGACTGCTCCCTGGAACCGGAAAGGTAACGATTAACAAAAAAGACCTGAATGATTATTTCCCGGCAGAGCTGCTGAGACAGGAAGTCGTGAGACCCTTCGGTGTTGCCGGAGCGGAAGGAAAGTTCGACGTCATCGCGCTGGTGAACGGCGGCGGACTGACCGGTCAGGCGGGCGCGCTGAGACACGGAATCTCCAGAGCGCTGTGCGAGGCGGATGCGGATGCTTACAGAGCGCCGCTGAAGGCCGCAGGGTTCCTGACCAGAGACCCGAGAATGAAGGAAAGAAAGAAATACGGCCTCAAGAAAGCCCGTAAAGCATCCCAGTTCTCGAAGCGTTAGTCTCAGTTACCGAAGAAGAACTGTCGAAACTTTAAACCCCCGGAATCGGTTGGCTTAACAGTGATAAGGAACTAATTTACTTATCAACTGTTAGCTGACGGTTTCCGGGGTGCATACGGACAAATCCCGTCTGATTTCTAACAGGAAGTCAGACGGGATTTTCGCTTTATATTTCGAATTATGGAGGACATACCATGAAAACCTTAATATCTTGTGCTTACACTATGGATAATTGCTGTGTGGAACTGAAATTCAGGGACGGCAGAATGATTGCGATTGACACTATCGCTGTTGAGAACGAGATTGCAGACAATATGTATCAGCGGTCAGAGTTGGATTATTTGATCTACAATGACCCGATAGCATATGCTGACTTGATATTGAATGGCGATCCCGAAACCTATCTGAAAACTGTAACAGAATACAAGCCTTTGGATAGCTGACAACACGCTGCCCGCAGGAGAAAATCCTGCGGGCGTTTTTCTGTTTATATTATTTCCCTCCGTTGGATCTCAATTTAGGAAAGAAGATGACAATCTTGAAGCCCTTTCCCCACTGGGAAGTAGCTTCCAGATGAAGATTTAGATCGTCGGCCATCTTCTTAACCAGGTAAAGTCCCATACCGGTAGCCTTCTTTCTGCTGTCAGTAGAATCCCCGGTAAAGCCCTTTTGAAAAATGTACGGCAGATCATATTTTTTTACGCCAATGCCGTTATCTTCAACAGAAAGGATATCTGCGGTCTCCGAATGTATCATGGAAATCGTAAGCATGGGACTATCGCTGCTATATTTGATGGCATTGCTAACGATCTGTCCTAACATAAACTGAAGTCCTCTACGGTCTGTATAGACTGTTTCAGATTGCAGTTTGTTGAGAATGACAAACTGCTTCTCTTCAAGAAGTGGGGCATAGTCCTCCAGAACTTCACCCAAGCAGTCATTCAAATTGACATCCTCAAATCGGTAATCCTTTGTACTGCTCTTCAACCGGGCATAGTACAGCATCTGCGTGACATCCTCCTGAAGCTGACTGCGGACATAATCCAGCTTTGCTTGCAGGGAAGGAGAGATTTCATCGTTCCGGTTATCCAAGAGCATGGTCAGCAACGATAGGGGCGTTTTCGCTTCATGTGCCCAGCCCTCCACGTATTCTTCATAGTCCCGTAGGGCATCCGCCATATTGTTACTCTCGTTTTTGTATTCCCGTAAAACCGAAGCCAAAAATCGGACAGATTCTCCTTCTTTCTGACTAATGGCACTGAGCAGCCGTTCTTCATTGCAGATGGTAGGATCACTGAGGAAATCCCGGAACAGTTCCATGTGGGTGTTCTCCCTCTTGTTTAGTACAAACAGAATCGCTGAAAACAAAAGGATGCTCGTCAGAACTACTAACCCGATCAAGGTTTGAAATGCCTGAATGTCAGAAATCCAAAGAATGACAGCGCAAAAGCAATCCACGCCCAGCAGCAACAGAAGCCAGGGGTAGTACCGTTCTATCATGTGCCAAAGCTGCTTCATAGAGACACCTCCGCTTCCAAACGGTAGCCCATTCCTCGAACTGCAACGATTCGCTGCTTCATTTCAAGGGCGGACATCGTTTTTTTCAACCGGGTCAGGTTAACCTGCAAGGCATTTTCATCTATGTATTCCGTAGTTCCCCACAGTGCCATGCAAAGCTGCTCCGTTGTAACCAGTGCATCACCACTTGCCAAAAGAGCAACCAACAGTTTTCCCTGATTTTTTGGAAGCACCACAGAGGTGTTATGAATATAAAGTGTGTAGGTCTGCTGGTCCAACAAGAAGTCCAATCCCTCTATGAGGTTGGTACGACCTTCATACCTTTTGAGAATATTGGATACCCTGGCGAGAAGTCGGTCTTTTCTGCACGGCTTCGTCAAATATTCATCTGCACCCAACTGGAACGCTTGCAGTTCATCCTTTACCTGATCTCTGGAAGTCAGCACCAGGATGGGGATAGCGGTTTTATTCTTTAACTCCTGGCAGATTTGAAAGCCACTGATTTCTGGTAAATTCAGGTCTAAGATCACGAGGTCAGGACGGAGGGCTGCCAAGAGCCGAGCGGCATCTTCAAACTCGGTGATTGCCTCCACAAGATACCCGTCCTTTTGGAGCATATTGCAGAGTTCTTCCCGCATATAGACTTCATCTTCCACAACAGCAATTCTTTTCACGACAGCACCTCCTTCCAAATTATTCTTCTCTCTGCGGCTGCATCAGTGTCAGCAAATACCGATCACTGGAGTGCTTGACCACTCTCATATAAATATATTCTATCACGCAAAGCAGCAAAATCATAGCAGCAGATACAAACATCATTTCAGCCACTGTCCCACGGGTTCGGGACGAGAGTATCCCTGTAAATAACGCCCTGACTCCAAACAGACTGCTGACAGCTGCAACCAATACAGGAAGTCCCATAAACCAGGTAATTTGCTTTCCAGCAGACTGGCAAAGGGTTTCGTAAGTAGCTCCCAGGCGGATCAGAGTCTGGTATCTGCGCCCGGTTTTCTGCTGACTCATCAGGAACTGAACACCCACGATGGTGTTGGCAACTACCAGGAAAACAATCGCAAGATAGAGGGTAATATAACTGGATGCTATGGTGTAGAAAA
>Ga0256404_1003777_pt1 | contig 30003 bp, 32 predicted proteins | sample RumenRJG_01DNA_FD_185990 | JGI IMG/M metagenome (GOLD analysis project Ga0256404, IMG submission 185990) | Bovine rumen microbial communities from Lethbridge, Alberta, Canada - RJG_01 | ecosystem: Host-associated > Mammals > Digestive system > Stomach > Rumen | place: Canada: Alberta | collected...
AATCAAAACCACCCGTTAAACGGGTGGTTTGCGAAAGCCCTATAAGGGCTTAATACGGACACTACCCCTCAAGGGGTCGGGAATAGTCTGCCAACCGCATTTCATTCCCGTGCCACCCCTTAAGGGGTATTTTGTGCGTTAGTTTTAGTTTTTCTTGTACTTTTCTCCCGTAAAGGGATCCACTGTCTCAAACAAACTTATCTGATCGCACGCTATGTCCTCTTGCAGTTGGTTGCGTATATATTCTTCAATTCGCTTTTTATTCTTTCCCACTGTATCAACATAGTATCCTCTGCACCAAAAATGCCTGTTTCCATACTTGTACTTTAAATTTGCGTGTCGGTCAAATATCATCAAGCTGCTTTTCCCTTTCAGGTAGCCCATTATTTGTGCTACACTGTACTTGGGCGGAATTGACAGCAGCATATGTATATGGTCGGGGCAGGCTTCTGCTTCGATTATTTCTACACCCTTCTGCTCACATAGTTTTCTTAGTATTCTCCCTATATCTGTTTTTATTTGCTTGTATATCACCATTCTTCTATATTTGGGTGCAAACACTATGTGATACTTGCAATTCCACTTGGAATGTGCTAAACTACTTATATCGTCTCTTGTCATGACGATACCTCCTTTGATTTTTAAGTTTCGGTTAGCAGACCTACTCTTATTCTATCATAGGAGGTTTTGTTTTTCTACTCATAGCTAAAGCTTTTTGAACCCCCAGCATAGCTGGGGGTTTTCGTTGCACAATAAATAAACGAGAGGTTATCCTCTCGTTTTTTTATTCTTCTCTCGGAATATTGCTATGTTCACTTTATGTTTTCAATATAACATACATAGCGCAAAAAAAGCGAGGCATAAAGCCTCGCTTTAACACATACCGTGTGGTACGCTAAAATATTACCGCCTTGCCGTCGCACAGTTGATAAAACCCGCTCTCGCAGGTGGGTACCAGCCCAATGACTTCTCGCTCCCAACATCCGTACATACACGGCACAAAGCCGGCGTATGCCGGGAGGTCTGCAATCCGTTTCTCGGAGACCCAGTTCCCTTTTAATTGTGTGTTGGATTTATAATGACCGTGCTTAACGCACAAGGCAGAAATCTCTTTTCCTGTTATTATAATACCACAATCTCACCAATTATTCAAGTATGATTTTATACAAATTATTGTACGAATATTTGTACAATAAACCGGTCATCAGCTGAAATGCTTGTCCTCTGCGCCGCCGAGCTCTTCCTCGTCGTCAAAGTCAAACATCTCCTCGATGCGCTTCATGAATATGTCGCCGATCCTCTCGTACTCTTCATCGTCATCTATGGACGCAAGGATCTCATCGTTGTTTTCATCAAACTCGGATCTTAATATAACTACCTCTCCGGGATCATCAAGCATATTCTCAAGATCATCCTCGTCGTAATAAGGAGTCAGCGCATAGTATTTCTCGCCCTCATATTCCATCACATCCAGAAGCTCAAAGCTCTGCTTGTTCCCCTGTTCGTCTTCTAGTTCATACAGATCCGGTGTGTATTCTTCGTTCATGTCCTCATTCAGCCCCCGTTTCGTGCGGAAGCCTCCCCCTTTCCTATATAAATCTCCGCCCGGTACTTTCCCCCGGTCAGAAACTACCCTATATACAGCAAAACGGCTAAACAAAAAGGCTATCAAGCCAACTTGCCCGCCGCAACAACTTTATTATACTACATCTTATAAGATATGTCAAGACTTTGTTTGTAAAAGTAATATTAAATATAAATTTTTAGAAAATGTTGAAAAAAACTATTGACAAGTAACAAAAAGTGTGCTATATTGTATACAAGAAATCAAGAACCGAACAGCTCACTTGGAGGTGAGGCTGAACGCAGGCGGAAAGAGCGGCACACCGGCGCAAGTGTACAGAGCGTTCGCAGGTGGTTTTGTATAGTAGGCAGACGGCTGCATACATCTGACCGATGTTTCTGTAGCAAAGCCGAAGACAAGCGGTTTTAGATTACTTAGATCGAGAACTATACCGGATCAAAGTGAACACGCTGCGAGCTTTTGATTTTAATCGAGAGCTATGGATACAGCGAGGTACTCCGTGAAGTTTAATCAGACACGAAAGGAGCGAGTCCCATGGGCGCACTGGATATTAAGAGCGGTAGCCATAGGCTCGGCGGTTTGGATAGGTAAGAGTGATCGGGACACGGACGTGAGAGCCGTCAGATCAGAAACAAATGATTTACATAAAACTTAACCGCCTTGCCTGATGGAACACGAACTAATTTCAGACCTTCAAAGCAAGGCTGCCATATTTTACAACAGAATATTTACCGGCTTGGATGCCAAAAGTGAAACAACAATTATTATTTTATCGGAATGGAGCTGTTTCCCATGCACACTTTTAAATATTTTGACGAGAAAGAAATATGATGAAAGAGTGATTCCGGTGGGATATGTATTTTAGCTTATAAGACCTCGTATATATGTTTTAGGGGTGATGCACTATGAAAATAGTTTGCACAAGGTTCTTAAACATCTGAAATGAAGGAGTGAGTCCGCCAAGACATTTACGAGTTTGAAGCTCTATTTTAAAAGAATTCTGAACTGATTTTACAGACGGGAGTGGTGCACTATGAAAATTCCGTGCACAAAGTGTTTGAATATTTGACAGACAGGGGTGAGACCGCCAGAAAGTTCAGTTTGATAAGCTTTAGTTGAAAGCTTTACTTGATTTGATATCATTCTATCCGAAAGGAAATTAAACCAATGGCTTGATTAAGACGCATTTGATAATGCACGTACTTTAAATTATTACTTTTACCATTGTCCGCAGATTTCATATTTCCACAGGTAATAAATCCGGAAGGTCGGTATTTTTCGATAGTCCGGACCTATTCGGAGATTGATCCGAGAGAAATAGCTGATTTCTGTCGACGAAATACAATGAAGGGCGTGAGTCCAAAGTACTATTTATAATTTCAATTTGACTTTACGATAATTTACCGAAAGGTGTGAGTCCGAAATTCTATTTTAAATGAATGATGTGAACAGCGTTTGTTCACTCACAGGACGTTAATTTTACGAAAGGTGTAAAGTCCAATGGCTTAATTTGATTTCAAACCAATTATTCTTTTTGATTGGAGTGAGTTGCGATGTGCTAACCAAATTTAGTACATTATGCATTTAAATAGTTGAAATATACAGAGAGCAGCTTTTTGCTGCTCTCTTTTGCTTTACCCGTTTCGCTTCTAAAAAAGCCGCTGCAAAGTATCGCAGCGGCATCAGTATGTCGATAAACTATAAAAAAGATTTTGTGACCAAAAGGGTTTTAAGCGGGCAGGCGCCTTGCATAACAAGCCCGGCAAAGCCCCCTAAATAAAGCTCATATCTTATTTTCAAGGAATGCTACCGTCTTTTCGTCATATCTGAGATCCTGAGCAGCCATATTTTCTTCGATCTGCCACGGCCTTGATGCAGCAAATACCGACGTTACAAAAAACGGTTGACTGGAAAGATATCCAAAAGGTATCACCGCCGGAGATGATCCGGTCCTTGCGCTGAGCTCCTTGACCCTTGCAAGCCTTGCAAGGTTCGCTGTGCTGGCATATTGTCCCTCAGGAAGATACTGCGCTGCATCACCCTTGGCAAGCTTTGCAAAAAAGCCTTTAGCCTGCGGCGAAAATGCCATAAGCGGAAATTTGTTCTCGCTGTACCAGCGAAATTCCTTTGTGTCCATGCAAACAAGTGTGGGGTCTCCGAGAATACTGCTGCTTGCGTGTGCAAGGCTGTAATAGATCTGGCTTATCCGGATCGGCTCCATTCCATTTTTAGCTGCAAAATCATTTGCCGCCTGTATCCTTTGGCATGACCAGTTTGATACGCCGATAAAATGTGCCTTTCCGCTTTGGTATATGTCGTTAAGCACAGGCATTATCTCCTCCACAGGGACCTTTGTATCATCACGGTGAAGGAAAAATATATCCACATAATCCGTGCCCAGACATTCAAGGCTGTCGTTTATATCCTTTTCAAGGTCTTCCCTGCTCAGGCGGTTCTTGTCCATGTGTCCCATGGCAGGATGTCCGCCCTTTGTTGCCAGAACGATCTTATCACGGTTGTTTCGTGCTTTTATCCAGCGCCCGATCACTCCCTCGCTGGAGTTATGACCGTTTTCCAGCCAGTCGCAATATACCCTTGCAGTGTCTATAAACCAGCCTCCGCAGGAGCAATATGTATCAAGAAGTTCAAAATATACCTCGTCATTATCATGACGCATGAAATCACTTGTTCCAAATGTAAGTGAGGGCAGCTTTATCTCATATTTATCATTTTTTAGTGTATAACTTATCATATCGTGAATCTCTCCCTTAGGTTATTCTTTCAGCTACAAAATGAGTATATCACAAATTTTACTGCAATTTCAAAATTTTTTGTTAAATTATTCACAACATATTGGTACAACATTTATATGCTGTACTGAGCAAGCATATGATTATAAGGAGGGCTTTATCATGATAGAATACAGATACGATACTCAGCTTCTTATTGATGCCGAGAATCTCGACGAGGACGAGGTAAGCGAATACTTTGAAAAGAACTTTAAGGGTGACTGCCTTCTTGCCATTGGTGATGAAGAGGTAATGAAGATCCATTATCACACCAACGAGCCGTGGAAGGTGCTTGAATATTGCGCTTCTCTCGGTGAGATCTATGACATAGTTGTTGAGGATATGGACAGACAGTCAAGAGGTCTGAAGGGTTGAACCTTTCAGACTTTTTTAATGCCTGAGTGCATAGATGCACCCACCCGCAGATCCGCAATTCCGTTTTTTTGAAGAAAAATGAAAAAAGGGCTTGACAAGTAAGTTTACTTGATATATAATTAGATTTGTTGTAAAGGTAATAAACTTTACATTTCGAAAAGGAGACGGTCTTGATGAGCAAGAATTTAGGTATGTGTCAGCTTCTTGATCTGTATGGCGGTCTGCTTACCGAAAAACAGCGTGACATAATGGATATGTACTATAACGACGATTTTTCCCTTGGTGAGATCGCAGATCATTACGATATTTCCCGCCAGGGTGTCCATGATGCGATCAAGCGGGGAGATGAAGCCCTTGAGGAATACGAAAGCAAGCTGGGACTGTTAGGTGCAGACAACGCTCACAAGCAGGAGATACTTGAATACAAAAAGCTTGCCCTTGATGCATTCAACGAGTGCAATGCTCATCGTTCATTCCGGTCGGTCGCTGAAAAAATAGTGACCTTGCTGGAAACTTTCGATGCAAGGCTTGCGGATTATGAGAATCCTGACCCTCAGGAGGAAGAATCAAAGGATTAACGGAGGATATATATGGCGTTTGAAGGACTTTCTGAAAAATTAAACGGCGTGTTCAAGCGTCTCAGATCAAGAGGACGTCTGAGCGAGTCTGACGTTAAAGAGGCTATGCGTGAGGTCAAAATGGCTTTGCTGGAAGCCGATGTCAGCTATAAAGTCGTCAAGGATTTTGTAAATAATGTTTCCGAGCGTGCTGTGGGAGAGGACGTTCTTAAAAGTCTTACCCCGGGACAGCAGGTTATAAAAATCGTTCATGAAGAGCTCATCAAGCTTATGGGCGAGGCGAATGCAAAGATAAATTTTCCAAACAAGCCCCCTTGCATCATTATGATGTGCGGTCTTCAGGGATCAGGTAAGACCACCCATGCAGCAAAGCTGGCAAAGATGTTCAAGGATCAGGACAAAAGGCCTTTGCTTATTGCTGCGGACGTTTACAGGCCTGCCGCTATCGAACAGCTGAAAGTTGTGGGTGCAAAAGCCGAGGTACCGGTATTTGAGATGGGACAGATCGACCCCAGAAAGATAGTTAAAGAGGGAATAAAGCACGCCAAGGACTATGGCAACGACCTGGTCATTATAGATACAGCAGGACGTCTGCACATAGACGAGGAGCTTATGAATGAGCTGAAGGATATAAAGGCTATTGCGGAGCCTAACGAGATCATGCTGGTAGTAGACGCAATGATCGGACAGGACGCCGTAAAAGTCGCTTCAAGCTTTGACGAGGCACTTGGTATCGACAGCGTAATTCTTACAAAGCTTGATTCAGACACCCGTGGCGGTGCGGCTCTTTCCGTGCTCGCAGTAACAGGTAAGCCGATAAAATTCGTCGGAATGGGCGAAAAGCTTGGTGAGTTTGAGCCTTTCCATCCGGAAAGAATGGCATCAAGGATACTTGACATGGGCGATATGCTCACGCTTATCGAGAAAGCTACCCAGACGGTGGACGAAAAGGATGCCAAGAAGCTTGCAAAGAAGATGCAGGAAAAAGGCTTTGATCTTAACGATCTGCTGGCTCAGATGAAACAGATACACAAAATGGGTTCTATGAAGTCCCTTATCAGGCTGCTTCCGGGGGCAGGAAAGATCGACGACGAACAGCTTGAAAAAGGTGAGCAGCAGCTGAAAAAAACAGAGGCTATGATCAACTCCATGACCAAGGCAGAGCGTGAAAAGCCGTCTATAATAGACCCAAAGAGAAAACGCAGGATCGCTGCCGGAAGCGGCACTCAGGTATCCGACATCAACCAGCTTTTAAAGCAGTTTGACCAGATGCAGAAAATGATGAAGCAATTTGGTATCGGCGGAAACCTTCATGGCAAAAAAGCCAAGATGAACCGCTCCGCATTACTCAAAGGACTTGGCGGCATGGGCGGCATGGGCGGCATGGGCGGATTCGGAGACGGATTTCCGCAGTAACAAATCGATAGATATCGACCAAAGATATTTATTTATACAAGTAAGACAATCGGAGGTGAAAATATAATGGCAGTAAAGATCAGACTGAGAAGGATCGGCGCAAAGAAAGCTCCTTTCTACAGAATCGTTGTAGCAGATTCAAGATATCCAAGAGATGGACGCTGCATCGAGGAGCTTGGCTACTACGATCCTACCAAGGAGCCTAACGTATTCAAGGTAGATGCTGAAAAGGCTAATGCCTGGATCGCAAAGGGTGCTCAGCCCACAGATACAGTTAAGGCACTTTTCAAGAAGAACAACATCTAAGCTTGTGCTTCAAGACCAGTAAGGCACTTATCCCACCACCGCCTTACCGGTTTATCCGGTGGGGAGACCCACCGCTTTCTTTGTGGGAGAACGGAGTTCAGATATGAAAGAATTACTTGAAACTATAGTTTCAGAGCTTGTTGAAAACAAAGATGCTGTTGAAGTGGTCGTTGACGAGCCTAACGAGGAAGGTATCATCGTGTATCATCTTCATGTTGCACCGGACGATATGGGAAGAGTTATCGGCAAGCAGGGTCGTATAGCAAAGGCTATCAGAGTTGTTATGAGAGCCAGCGCTTCAAGAAAAGACCAGAAAATTATGGTCGAGATAGACTAAAATATCAAGGCTTCGCTAAGGCGGAGCTTTTTTATTGCAAAAAATACGGCGCATGGTAAATTATCATGCGCCGTTATATTATATTTCGGTCTGAGGATTCTTTCTTCGGTATTCAAGGTAAGATTCAAGGATTATCGTCGCCGCAACAGTATCAACAACAGCTTTTCTCGCCTTCCCCCGTACATTCGTTGTGTTGAGGATATTGTGTGCCGTAACGGTCGTTGAACGTTCGTCCCACATTTCAACAGGACAGTCAACAAGCTCTTTGAGCATTTGTGCAAACTCCTCGCACCTTTCTGCCCTTGGTCCTTTTGTTCCGTTCATATTGATCGGCAGACCTACAACGATCAGCTTTGCTCCATGCTCCTGAGCCGTTTGAGAAATTTTCTGAGCAAGGCGCCGGGGATCACGTTCCGTCAGCGTTCCCACAGGCGACGCAAGAAACTCGGAGTTATCGCTTATGGCAAGCCCCGTGCGTACATCACCGTAATCAACAGCAAGTATTTTCATCCTCTTCACTCCCGATATATTTCGCCATGCAGCAGATTATAGCACATCCGCTGTTCAAAGTCAAGCAAAAACAGATAAAAAAATCTAAAAATCAACGTTTTGTAACCCACTTTTTATTGACATAAAGGCATATAATGTGATATACTATTATTTGGTTTAATAGGTGGTTTTGCCTTGTTATTTATACCGGACAAGACGCTGAGCTGTCGGTATAGCAGCAATTATATCGCTTGCAGGCATTTTGCTCGTTGTGCTATACCGAAAGACTGCTCTGCCTCACACGGCGGACAGCTCGCAAATTTTACGATCATCTGCAAAAGGAGAAGCTGAATGGCTGTTGTTAAACTCTCTCCCTGCTTTAAGGACTATCTCTGGGGAGGTACAAGACTGCGTGATGAATTTGGCAAGAACTGTTCTTTGGACAGGATAGCTGAAAGCTGGGAGCTTGCCTGTCACAAAGACGGAAACTGCACCGTTGCAGGCGGCGAATACGACGGCATGACTCTTGAACAGTACATAAACACCAAAGGCAGTCAGGTCATGGGTACAAGCTGTGAACATGACAAAGTCTTACCTTTGCTTGTAAAACTTATAGATGCAAAAAGCGACCTCTCGGTGCAGGTCCACCCGGACGATGAATACGCCATGAGGACCGAAGGCGAGCCGGGCAAGACCGAAATGTGGTATGTAATAGATTGTGCCCGGGGAGCCGAGCTTATCTACGGATTTAAAGAAAAGGTCACATCCGAGCAGTTTGCAAAAATGATAAAGGACAATACCCTTCTTGAATACGTAAACAGAGTCAGGGTAAAAAAAGGCGATGTGTTTTTTATCCCCTCAGGCACCCTTCACGCCATAGGCAAGGGCATACTTATTGCGGAGATCCAGCAAAACTCCAACACCACCTACCGGGTATATGATTATGGCAGAGTTGGCACCGACGGCAAGCCCAGAGAACTTCACATCAACAAGGCCATAGATGTAACAAATACACGACCGGCAGCGATCCCCAAAATGCCGCAGGTCGAAAAACACCAGGGCTACTGCTGTACTTTGCTTGCTCAGTGCAAATATTTCACGGCGGTAAAGTACGATGTTGCGTCCCAGGCTGAACTTGATATTGACCACAGGAGCTTTGCACACCTTATGGTGATCGACGGCCAAGGGGAAATAGACGGATCAGCCGGCAAAAAGGGCGACAGCTTTTTTATAGACGCATCAAGCGGCAGCGTAAAGATCAACGGCAGATGCAGTTTCATTCTTTCACGCAAGCTTTAGAAAGGGATTGATATATTTGGTGAAAAATAACGGCAAGGAATACTTTATCAACTTTCTTGCTTCCATAGCTATAAATCTGGGGCTCATGGTGCTTTACTACTACCTTCATGCAAAGCAAGGCTTCCTGCCCGGTCTTGACATTCCCAGATTCACCACGGTAACTGTGGTCTTTACAGCGTTTTTTGCCGGTCTTATAAGTTATTTCAGACACAAGGAAAAAAGCGATGTCCACGGTGCAGTGTTTATTTGTACCGTTGTGGGTCTTTTAGGAGCTTTTATCGGCTCTGTGGGCGGCGCTGCAATCGCAGCAAATCTATTTGGAAAAATAAGCTGAAAATAAACAAAACGGAGGGCTAACAATGAAGTATTACATAGGAATCGACCTGGGAGGAACAAACATCAAAGCAGGTGTGGTCAACGAAAATTATGAAATAATTTCAAAAGCAACCACAAAAACCATGCTGCCAAGACCTGCGGAGGAAATATGCGCTGATATGGCAAAGGTTTCCCTGAAGGCTATGGAGCAGGCCGGACTGAAGCTTGAAAATATTGAGTCCATAGGTATCGGAACACCGGGAACTGCAAACTCTGAAACCGGCATCATCGAGTATTCAAACAACCTTGGATTTTTGAATCTTCCGGTGGTCGAGCTTATGCAAAAACACATAAACAAACCTTTCTATGTTGAAAACGATGCCAATGCGGCTGCTTACGGCGAGTTTATCGCAGGAGCTGCAAAGGGCGCAAACGATGCAGTTTGCATCACCCTGGGAACAGGCGTAGGCGGCGGAATAATAATCAACGGAAAGATCTACTCCGGCTTCAACTTCGCAGGCGCTGAGATCGGTCACACCGTCATCGACCCTAACGGTCCTGAGTGTACCTGCGGAAGAAAAGGATGCTTTGAGGTATTCTCTTCTGCAACAGGTCTTGTAAGAATGACCAAGGAGGCTATGCTGGAAGATAAGGCTTCCGTTATGTGGCAGATGAACGAAGAGGATGGCAAGGTTTCCGCAAGAACAGCCTTTAATGCCATGAGAGCAGGCGACAGAGCCGGCAAGGCTGTTGTCGATAAGTACATTCGTTACCTCGCTTGCGGTATCACAAACACCATAAACATCTTCCAGCCGGATATTCTTTGTATCGGCGGAGGAGTCTGCAACGAGGGAGACCCGCTGCTTTTGCCACTCAAAGAGCTGGTAGCTAAGGAAATATATACAAAGAACTCTGCAAAGAACACAGAGATAGTTATTGCAAAGCTGGGAAACGACGCAGGTATTATCGGTGCAGCGTTCCTGGGACAGGATCATAAAGGGGAAAACTGATATGGGATTTTTGGATAAAGTAAAAGATTTTCTTGACGACGGAAAGATCAACGGCTCGACCAACAAACCCGAGCAGACACAGCCTGCACAGCAGGTACAGCCCGAGCAGCCCGTTCAGCCTGAAAATGACAGCGTGGCAAGGGCGGAGGAAAGTGTAAGGCATTTCAATGAATTGAAGGCACAGGCAGGTGTTGATACAAATGCCCCCGCCAATACAGCAGATGACAGAACAATTGAGGCGGGAGAAACAGTAACGATAGATGTAGGATTTGACAGCCCCGTACCGTATGCTGACAAGGATATGGTGCCTGTAAGATTCACTGTAAAGGGTACAATCGTGGTTGAAATGGTGGACTACACGCAAAAATACAACAAGGTACAGGAGTTGCTGAATACATATATCAGGGGTGAAGTCTTTGGTAAAATCCCTGCCAAAAGACCAAAGGCAAATGAACTTGGAGCAATCGCAAAAGATGCAGAGAGTTCTTTACAGTATATTTCCAATTATATATCTTTCCTTAAATATAAGGATGCAAGTATACAGATCACCGGGTGGGAGGTTCCCGGCGAACAGCCTATGCTGTGACAGGAGGTTGGAAGTATGGGATTTTTGGATAAAGTAAAAGATTTTCTTGACGACGGAAAGATAAACGGTTCAACTCAGCAGCCGCAGCAGGTTAATTATCAGCCGCCGGTCCAGCCTGTACAGGCTTCGCAAAACCAGCCCCAGCAACAGGTGCAGCAGACACAGACAGCTATGCCCAATACACTTGAGGTGGGAAAGACGATATTCGGCAAGTTCGGCACACCGTATCCCGTGGCATACAAAGAGCCCGAGGGCGATGTTTCGTATGTCCGTGCATCAGGAAGTATGACACTGGTCATTAAGGCGGAAGGTTTGACCGAAGAAATGCTGAGCAGCACTATTACTCCCATGGTTTCCGAGGAGCTTATCAAAGAGCTTGCACGATGCAGCTCAAACGGCATCCGTTCAAACCAGCTGCATACCCATCTTCGTGAAATTAGCGAGAATATGGTGAAGAACCTTGATCTAAGCTCGGTAGATGTACAAAGCATTTCGTTTGCAAATATAGTTGCTTCAAAAGAGCGCTGATGCTGCGTTGAGCAAACAAATCTCCCGAGCACATTTTTATTAGATATAACAGGCGGCACATATCCCGGCTGACTGAAAGGCGGCGGTGAGCCGTAGATCTGAAAGAAGGTAATTATTATGTCAGAATGTAAAGACTGTAAAAACTATTTCTGTGAGGGTGTGGATAAAGCTCCCCAGAGGTCATTATTCAACGCACTTGGCTTCACAAAGCAGGAAATGGAAAAACCTCTGGTTGGTATCGTTTCTTCCTACAACGAGATAGTTCCCGGACACATGAACATCGACAAGATCACCGAGGCTGTGAAGCTGGGTGTGGCTATGGCAGGCGGTACTCCTGTGGTGTTCCCTGCTATTGCCGTATGTGACGGTATCGCTATGGGTCATGTTGGAATGAAGTATTCGCTGGTTACCCGTGACCTTATTGCAGACTCCACAGAATGTATGGCTCTGGCGCACCATTTTGACGCTCTTGTTATGATCCCCAACTGCGACAAGAACGTACCCGGACTGCTTATGGCTGCCGCAAGGGTCAATGTCCCAACGATCTTCGTTTCGGGAGGTCCTATGCTGGCAGGTCACGTTAAAGGCTCTAAGACCTCTCTTTCAAGTATGTTTGAGGCGGTGGGAACTTACAACGCAGGCAAATTCTCCCTGGAGGACGTTGAAGAATTTGAAAACAAAGCCTGTCCGACATGCGGTTCATGCTCGGGTATGTATACAGCTAACTCAATGAACTGTCTGACAGAGGTCCTTGGAATGGGTCTTAAAGGAAACGGCACTATCCCTGCGGTGTACTCGGAAAGAATAAAGCTTGCAAAGCTTGCAGGTATGCAGGTCATGGAGCTTTACCGCAAGAATATAAGACCACGTGATATTCTGACACAAAAGGCTTTTGAAAATGCTATCGCCGCTGATATGGCTCTTGGCTGCTCTACCAATTCAATGCTCCACCTTCCTGCCATTGCACATGAGTGCGGCATAGAGCTGGATCTGGATATGGTCAACGAAATAAGCGAGAGAACGCCAAACCTCTGCCACCTTGCTCCTGCAGGTCACGCTTATATGGAGGATCTTAACGAGGCAGGCGGAGTTTATGCGGTGCTGGGTGAACTGGCAAAGAAAAATCTTATCAATACAGACTGTATCACCTGCACAGGAAAAACAGTCGGCGAAAACATCAAGGGATGTATAAACAAAAACCACGATATAATCAGAGATATTGACGATCCGTATATGCCAAACGGCGGTATCGCTGTACTTAAAGGAAACCTTGCTCCGGACACATGCGTTGTAAAGAGAAGTGCAGTTGCTCCGGAAATGCTCAAGCATGAAGGCCCTGCAAGGGTATTTGACAGCGAGGAAGAGGCTATCGAGGCTATCAGGGGCGGAAAGATAAACCCGGGAGATGTTGTGGTTATCCGATACGAAGGACCAAAAGGCGGTCCGGGAATGAGAGAGATGCTCAATCCTACGTCTGCTATCTCCGGAATGGGGCTTGGCTCCACAGTCGCACTTATCACCGACGGCCGTTTCAGCGGTGCAACAAGAGGCGCTTCTATCGGCCATGTTTCACCTGAAGCAGCTCTGGGCGGACCGATCGCTTTCGTCCATGAGGGCGACATCATCTCGATAGATATAAATGCTCACAGCATCCAGCTTAAAGTTTCAGACCAGGAGCTTGAGGAAAGAAAGAAAAACTGGGTGCCTAAGGAACCCAAGATCAAAACAGGTTATCTGGCAAGATACGCTTCTTTGGTAACATCGGCAAACAAAGGCGCAGTTCTTGAGACCAAATAAACATAATTATGGGAGGAAGATTAAATGAAAAAGAAAAGTACAGCAAGAAAAGTTATCTCAAGCATTTTGGGTGTTATTTTCCTTTTGTTGGTTGTGATCGGCATAGTTATAGCGACTTACGTTTTCGGCTCGCCTTCAAAAGACGGTGACTCAAGACAGCTTATCATGGGTAACTGGGTAGACATCGAAAAACACACTAAATTCACCTTTAGCGAAGACGGCGACTTCAAAATGGTGGATACGGAAAACGACAAGGTGCTTGGCAAGGGATATTTCAAAGTCAACGAAGATAAAAAAGCCATCAAGATCCTTTTGCTGCACAGTGAGCGTTCCGAAGACATCGATTTTGGTATCAGTCTCTGGTACTTCTGCACACTCTCCTACAAGGATCTGAAGTATCCTAACGAGGAAGATGTAAAGAACAAAAGAAATGTTACAAACGCTTCCTGCACATTCCTTTTCCAAAACGCTGACGGAAAGGTTTATAAGTGCGAGAGAGACGAAAATAAGGTTAACTTCTACGGTAAAGAGATAAGCGGAAAATAAGGTTGACGATCCATGGATATACTTATAAAGAACGTTCTGGCTGTGGACCCGCAATGTGGACTTAACGAGATCACCGATATAGGTATTACAGCGGGTAAGATAAGCTTTATAGGCAGGACAGACGAACCTGCCGAAAGGATCATCGACGGTCAGGGAAAACTTGCTGCTTTGCCGGGTCTGTTTGATATGCACGTGCATTTTCGTGACCCGGGACAGACACATAAAGAAGATATATTCACCGGAGCCGCCGCTGCAAAAGCAGGCGGCTTTACCGGCGTAGCTTGTATGCCTAACACAAAACCGGTCATCGACAACGCAGAGCTTGTTAAGTATGTGCTGAACAAAGCACAAAAAACAGGCATAGATGTGCTGCCGATAGGCTGTGTTACCAAGGGTATGCAAAGCAAGGAGCTTTGTGATTACGACGAGCTTAAAGACGCAGGTGTCTGCGCTCTCTCAGACGACGGACGGCCTGTGGAAAATGCCGAGCTTATGCGCCAGGCTCTTGAAAAGTCCCTGGAAAACGGGCTGACCGTGCTGTCGCATTGCGAAGATCTTAACATCATAAACGGCGGCATCATCAATAAAGGTGAGGTTTCAAAAAAGCTGGGCGTTAAGGGCATGGACAGGGCAAGCGAGGATTCTATAACCGCCCGTGAGATTGCCCTTGCTATGAGCTGCGGCGCACATATCCATATATGCCACGTTTCCACAAGAGGCTCGGTGAACATCATCAGAGCCGCCAAGAAAGACGGTGTTAACGTTACCTGCGAGACAGGACCGCACTATTTCACATTCACCGATGAAAAGCTGCTCAGCCGTGATGCCGATTACAGAATGTCTCCGCCCCTGCGAACAGAGGACGACAGACAGGCGGTCGAGGAGGCTGTGCTTGACGGCACTATCGACTGCATAATCACTGACCACGCTCCTCACAGCGCAGAGGAAAAGGCTGACTTTGAAACTGCTCCAAACGGCGTAGTGGGGCTTGAAACATCGCTGGCTGCAACACTTACAAAGCTGTATCACACAGGCAAGTGCGGACTTGACAAGATCGCAGAGCTTATGAGCATAAGACCTCGGCAGATACTTGGCCTGCCAACTGCAAAGATAGCTGTCGGTGAGAGGGCTGACCTTGCTATAATCGACCCGGACTGCCAGTGGGAGGTCATTCCCGGGCGGCTTCATTCAAAGAGCAAAAACAGCGTCTTTAAAGGCGAAAGGTTAAAGGGCAAAAACCTGTATACTATTTGCAAAGGTAAAGTAGTTTTTGAATATCAAAGCAATGCTAAAGGAGAATAGACATGGGATTTGACAGACTTATCGAAAATATCGTGCGCACACAAAACCCTTCTGTTGTGGGACTTGACCCAAAGCTTGAATATGTACCCGAGTACATCAGGCGCAGGAATTTCAAAAAGTACGGCAAGGACTTAAAGGGCGCTGCTAAGGCGATACTTGAGTTCAACAAGGAGATAATCGACGAGATACACGACATATGCCCTGCTATCAAACCGCAGGCTGCATACTACGAGATGTACGGCTACCAGGGCGTTAAGACCCTTTACAAGACTATCCAGTACGCTCAGAGCAAGGGTATGTTCGTTATGACCGACGGCAAGCGCAACGACATCGGTGCAACTATGGAGGCTTATGCTACGGCACACCTGGGTCTTACCGACGTTGATGGGGAAAAGATCGCTGCTTTCGGAAGCGATGCGCTGACGGTAAACGGCTATCTGGGTACAGACGGTATCGACCCCCTGCTTGAACAGTGCAAGACGTTTGACAAGGGAATTTTCGTGCTGGTAAAGACCTCAAACAAGTCCTCGGGCGAGCTTCAGGATCTGATGATCGGTAATAAGAGCGTTTACGCAACAATGGGCGCTATGTGCGAAAGGTGGGGACGTGACAATATAGGCAAGTACGGCTATTCAGCAGTAGGTGCTGTTGTTGGTGCTACCTACCCCGAACAGCTGGAGGAGATGCGAAAGGCTCTGCCCCACACGTTCTTCCTCGTGCCCGGCTACGGCGCACAGGGCGGCGGCGCACAGGGCGTTGCCAAAGCCTTTGACGAAAACGGTCTTGGTGCGATAGTCAACTCTTCAAGAGGCGTTATGTGCGCCTATAAGAAAGAGGAAGGCTGCGACGAAAAGGACTTTGCAAAGGCTGCACGCCGTGAGGTCATCAGAATGAAGGAGGACATCACCTCCCACATTCCGCCGATAAAGGCTGTTGAAAAGTAAAACACGCATAAAAATAACCGCTTATTGTTTCACCGAATAATAGGCGGTCTTTTTCTGCTTTCTCCCTCGCCGCAGGCGAGGTGAGAAAGCTATACAGTTCAGCAAAAAATAACCGCTTATGTTTTAACTCAAACATAAGCGGTTTACTTTTTGGGATATGGTTTTTTGACGTCTGTGCGCCCGATAAGGTAATCAACGCTTGTGCCGTAAATATCGGCTATCTGCGAGAGGATCTCCAGCGGAAATGCTCGGCTGCCGTTTTCGTAGTTGGAATAGGCGCTGCGGGTGATAAAGAGTTTATCGGCGACCTGCTGCTGTGTAAGGTCATTATCTTCACGAAGATTTTTTACCCTGTCAATTTGCACAAAAATCACCTCCGAAATTATTATAGCATGACACGCTATGTGTCATTGACATTTGACACAAACTGTGTCATAATATGGGTATAGAAAAACTGTGGAAATCATAACCCATATCAAACCATTTCAGAGAAAAAGCCAAACTTAACAGATTCCATTGCGAATACAAAATCAATCAAATTGCAGCTCAATGAACTAAAAGAATTACTTGAACAAGATCTTATAACCGAAGCTGATTATGATGCCAAGAAAAAACAGATACTCAAATTATAATTCCAAAGCCCTCACCCCGAGGGCTTTTTTGCGCCTTATTGACAGTATAGGCAAAATAGGCTATAATTATTACAATATAGTATTCGGAGGTACAAATATGTACAAACAAGGTAAATTTATTATTGCCGAAAAAAAGGCGATCGCCAAAGGCATTTTCGATATGACTGTGCTTTGTCCCGAGATCGCTGCCGTTACCCAGCCCGGACAGTTTGCACAGGTCGCTGCACAAGGCTTTTTCCTTCGCAGACCGATCTCGATCTGCGAGGTGGACAAGAACAAGGGGACTATCCGCCTTGTGTTTGAGGTGAGAGGTCACGGAACTGACATGATCTCACAGCTTGCAAAGGGCGCTCTTGTGGATGTTATCGCTCCTCTGGGCAAAGGCTTTACGGTGCTTGAAAAGGTCAAAAAAGCTATTTGCATCGGCGGCGGTATCGGCACCCCCCCGATGGTGGAGATCGCAAAGCAGTACGGGGAGAACGCAACTGTGATAAGCGGTTTCAGAAACGCACAGGCAGTTATTTTGCAGGAGGATTTCAAGTCAAATGGGAACAGGACTATCCTTTGCACCGATGACGGCACGGCAGGGATAAAGGGCTTTGTGACCGATGCGCTTGCAGGTGAGCTTGCAAAAGAAAAGCCAGATATAATCTACGCCTGCGGTCCGATGATGATGCTCAAAAACGTGACAAAGATCGCTGCCGAAAACGGAATATACTGCGAGGTATCCCTCGAACAGCGAATGGCCTGCGGCGTGGGTGCCTGCCTGGTGTGTGTGTGCAGGACCGTGAAAAACGGTGAGGAGTTCAACTCCCACGTTTGCAAGGACGGACCTGTATTTGACAGCAAGGAGGTGGTTTTTGAATGAACAGGCTGAGCATTGATTTCTGCGGTGTGACTTTCAAAAACCCGGTCATCCCCGCAAGCGGAACATTTGGCTACGGCAGAGAATACGAGCAGTTCTACCCCCTTTCACGGCTGGGCGGAATATCCGTCAAGGGCACGACCCTTAACAGACGTGAGGGCAACCCAGGACCGAGAGTAGCAGAAACTCCCAGCGGTATGCTCAACTCGGTAGGTCTGCAAAACGGCGGAGTTAAAAAGTTCCTTGAATACGAGATGCCAAACCTTGTGACCAAGGACACTCGCATAATCGCAAATATCGCAGGTGCGACAGTTGAGGAGTGCGCCGAGCTTGCTTCCATGCTTGAGGGCAGCGCTGTTGACCTGATCGAGCTGAACATTTCCTGCCCCAATGTCAAGGCAGGGGGTGCGGCTTTCGGAACCGACTGCACAATCGCAGGACAGGTCACAAGGGCTGTTAAGGACGCTACGAGCAAGCCGCTTATGGTCAAGCTCTCGCCCAATGTGACGAGCATAACCGACATCGCAAAAAGCGTTGAGGCAAACGGTGCCGACGCAGTATCTCTGATAAACACACTGCTGGGTATGCGGATCGACATAAAAACAGGCAGACCCATACTCAAAAACAACGTAGGCGGTCTTTCGGGACCTGCGGTATTCCCTGTTGCCGTGAGAATGGTATGGCAGGTGGCAAACGCTGTGAATATCCCCGTTATGGGTATGGGCGGCGTTGCCACATGGGAGGACGCTGTGGAGATAATGATGGCAGGAGCCAGCGCTGTACAAGTGGGTGCGGCTATTTTCAACGACCCGTATGCACCCATAAAGATCATCGACGGGCTTGAGAAGTACTGCATTGATAATAACATCGACAACATCTCACAGATCGTCGGCACTGTAAAGCCGTGGTAGTGTCCAAAATATTGTACTGATATTAAAAAGCACATATGTACAGAAAATTGTACATATGTGCTTTGCTTTATATGAAGTGTTCAAACTCATAGATCGGACTTTTTTTGACAGTATAGTTGTATTGTGAAAATCCTTTGGAAAGCGTTTCTCCGGAATCTCACTCAAAATCAGAGGTTTAGGAAAACTAAGCTGTCTGGTCGAACTGGGAGTTGTAAAGCTCGCTGTAAAATCCGCCCATCGCCATAAGCTCGTCGTGGCTTCCCTGCTCGACGATATCTCCGTCACGCATTACAAGGATAACATCTGCATCTCTGATAGTAGAAAGCCTGTGTGCGATGATAAAGCTGGTCCTGCCCTTCATCAGATTGTCCATTGCCTTTTGTATACGTATCTCCGTTCTGGTGTCCACGGACGATGTAGCCTCATCAAGAATAAGTATCTTGTTGTTGGCAAGTATAGCTCTTGCAATGGTGAGCAGCTGCTTTTGCCCCTGTGAAACATTTGACGCTTCCTCGTTAAGCACCATATTGTATCCGCCGGGGAGTGTTTCAATGAACCTGTGAACGTGTGCCGCCTTAGCTGCTGCGATGACCTCTTCATCGGTGGCATCCAGCCGCCCATAGCGGATGTTCTCCATTATTGTTCCGTTAAACAGCCATGTGTCCTGCAATACCATGCCGAACGCCTCACGCAGCTCACTTCGGTCAAAGGAAGTTATGTCGTGCCCGTCGATCTTTATGCTGCCGCCGTTAAGGTCGTAAAAGCGCATCAGCAGCTTCACCAATGTGGTCTTTCCTGCACCTGTCGGACCGACGATAGCGATCTTCTGTCCGTTTTTCACCTGTGCAGAGAAATCGTGAATGATTATCTTTTCCGGGTCATAACCGAACTTTACATGGTCAAAGGTCACATTTGCATCAACATCACCGATCGCAACAGGAGCATGGTTTTCAGCTTTCTGTGGTTCCTCTTCTTCCTCAAGGAACTCAAAGACTCTTTCGGCTGCCGCAGCAGCAGACTGAACCATTGATGACACCTGTGCCATTTGGGAAATTGGCTGGGTAAAATTCTTAACGTACTGTATAAACGCCTGGATATCGCCTACCGACATTGTTCCGTTCATTGCCTTTACTGCGCCCAGTACAGCAACTGCAACATATCCCAGGTTTCCAACGAACATCATAACAGGCATCATCATTCCGGAAAAGAACTGTGAGCGCCATGCGGACTTGTAAAGCACCTCATTGGCTTTGTCAAATTCCTCAACGCTGGCTTGTTCACGGTTGAACGCCTTGACGACCATATGTCCGCCGTAGATCTCCTCGACCTGACCGTTAACATGACCAAGGTATTCCTGCTGCTGTTTAAAGTATTTCTGAGAGTGCTTCATGACAAATCCCATGATAATACCGGAAACAGGCAGTATAGCTATTGCCACAAGTGTAAGGACAGGTGAGATGGTAAGCATCATTATCAGCACACCGATTATAGTTGTGACAGATGTAATAAGCTGAGTCACCGACTGGTTAAGGGACATTCCCAGCGTATCAACATCGTTAGTTACCCTTGAAAGGACCTCACCGTTGGTTTTTCTGTCAAAGTAATTCATTGGCAGACGGTTTATCTTTGCTGCGATATCCTTTCTCAGACGGTATGACACGTTCTGGGAAACGTTTGCCATAATAAGGCCCTGTAAAAGCTGCATAGCTGCGGAGACAACATAAAGCCCCAAAAGTATCACAAGTATGGTGCCTATTTTCTCAAAATCTATGCCGCCTACGCCCTGTATCTTTTTAGTAAGACCTTCAAAGAGGGCATCTGTGGCTTTGGCAAGCACCTTTGGTCCCACAATTGCAAACACTGTGCTGCCCACAGCAAAAAAGAACACAAAGAAAATTCCAAGCTTATATCTTGCAATATACTTTATAAGCTTGCCCATCGACTTTTTAAAGTTCTTAGGCTTTTCAGTAACTACGCCCGGAGGTCCGTGTCTTCGTGCTGCCATATCATTCGTCCCCCTTTCTGCCTGCAAGAGCAAGCTGCTTTTTGTATTCTTCCTCTGAAAGCTGCGACTTTACGATCTGGTCGTAAACTTCACAGTTTCCGATAAGCTCAAGGTGTGTTCCCTTTCCTGCGATCCTGCCGTCGTCAAGGACGATTATCTCATCGGCATTCATTATAGTAACTATACGCTGGGCAACAATTATTATCGTTGCATCCGTTACGTTTTCTCCCAGCGCTTTACGCAGAGCAACATCGGTTTTGAAATCAAGTGCAGAGAATGAATCATCAAAAATAAGCACCTTTGGCTTCTTTGCAATAGCCCTTGCAATAGACAGTCTTTGTTTCTGTCCGCCTGATACGTTTGTACCTCCCTGGGAAATCTCCGACTTAAATCCATCAGGTTTTGCGGTAATGAACTCGGTCGCCTGAGCTATCTGTGCAGCTTTTTCAAGCTGTTCATGGGGAGCATCGGGACAGCCAAAGGCAAGATTTGAATCTATATCGCCGCTGAAAAGTACACCCTTTTGCGGAACAAATCCTATGGCCTCACGCAGGTTTTTCTGGGTGTAATCACGTACATCTACTCCATCAATGGTTATCTTACCGGCGGTAACATCATAAAACCTCGGTATAAGATGTACAAGGGTGGATTTACCGCTTCCCGTACTTCCGATAATGGCGGTAGTCTTACCCTTTTGCGCTGTGAAATCAATATCTTCAAGCACATCTGCGTCTGCATTGTTATATCTGAAATTAACGTGCTCGAATCTGACAACGCCCTGTGTTATCTTTTTATCCGGATCCGCATCTTCTTTATCCTTTATAGTACCCTCGCTTGAAAGTACCTCGTCCACACGTTCTGCTGCAACGGCAGCTCTTGGCAGGAACACGGATATCATGGTCAGCATAAGGAACGACATAATTATCATCATTGCGTATGTAATAAATGCAGTCATGCTTCCGACCTGGAGCTTTCCAAGGTCGATCTGCTTGGAGGCTATCCATACGATGAGTATAGATACTCCGTTCATGACCAATGTCATTGCCGGGAACATAAAGCTCATGGTCCTGTGTGTAAACAGCATTGTCTTTGTCAGATCGCTGTTTGAAACGTCAAAGCGCTTCTCCTCATGCTTTTCTCTGGAAAAAGCTCTTATAACAGGCAGACCTGTAAGTATCTCTCTTGTAACAAGATTAAGGTTATCCACCTTTTTCTGCATGATCTTGAACTTAGGCATAGCTATGAACATAAGCAGACCGATGATAAGCGATACAGCCACCACAGCAACTCCGATTATCCATGTCATGCCTGAGTTCGTGTTGAGCACCCTTATCATTCCGCCAATACCCAGTATAGGTGCATACATACACATTCTCAGCATTATTGTCAGCACCATCTGTATCTGCTGGATATCGTTAGTTGAACGTGTAATCAGGCTTGAGGTAGAAAAGCTGTCCATTTCCTGATTGGAAAAGCTTATGACCTTTTTGAAAACGCCCTTACGCAGGTCAAGTCCTATGCCTGCACCGATCTTTGCCGCAAGAAATCCCACAAGTATAGTACAAAGCATTATTATTCCTGCCATGCCCAGCATTTTCAGTCCTGCTTTCCAAAGATAGCTTTTTTCAAAACTGTTCAGATCAACTCCAAGCCTTTCATATTCGCCTTGTACAAATGCTTTTGCTGACTGCTCAACGGTCATCTGAGACATTTCATCCATTTTCTTTGAAAAGTCCTCTCTGATCTTCAGACCCGTTCCGCCCATTTTCACAAGCTCAAGCATGGTCATATCTTTTGCGTTTTCAGCCGCCCGGGGAGGCATCTTCTCAGCTCCGCCTGCATTTTCTCCCCCGCCCTGCTGTGGGTTCTCAAGCATTGTGTGGCTTGCAAAAAGGTAAACTGCCACAGGCGTCTGAAGCGCCTTGTCAAGCTCTTCAAGCTTTTTGCTGTCGTCTGTGGTAAGCTTGTATACCTTTTCTTTCGACACATTGTCCTTCAGGGGAAGAATGTCCGTATCTTTTATAGAGTCAATAAGCCGGTAACACTCCCGGGTGAGCTTTTGCTCATCGCTGTTCATAAATAACTCTATATCCTCCAGGCTCTGCTGCGATATGACCTTAGGAGTGATCCTGTCCACGCCCTTTTGCATTATTCCCGTATCAACTATGTCAGCAGTATAATCGGGAAGAGCAAGGTCACAAAGTGCCTGCACCACCAACAGCACCAGTACCGCAAGGCACTGAAGCTTATATCGGTTCAGATATTTCAATAGTTTGCCCATTTTTACTCTCCTTACTGAATGTCGCTGTTATCGCAAGGGCTGGGATATCCAAAAATCGTTCATCACAGCAAAGTGCCCTTAACAGCTTATAAAACCATATTTACACACACTTTAATGCTACACTATTTTATAAATTAAGTCAACAATTTCACTGACGAATTTCCACAACAGGGAAAGCATACTTTTTGTGTATAATTCACATATAAGCCGCAGCCATGCGATTTATGTGATTTTCACCCCCTTTCAGGTCTCCGCCCCGGGCAGTCAAGTGGCGTTATGAAAAATATGTCGAGGGGAATTGCGGACCGCCGCTGCGGTACTTGATTATTTTTAAGAAATGCTGTATAATAGTATAGATATACCATCTTGAACGGAGGGATCGTATGGATCTGAATTTTCAACCGGATGTTGACTACAGGCTGCCGAGAATAAAAGTCCCCGGCGGATACCTGATGTATGCCATATTGCTTCCTGCAATAGGACTTTTTCTGGAAAGATATGCTTATTCCGCAAAGGTAGCTATGATACATTGGGCTTTGGTGCTGATACTGATGCCTGTCAGCTGTGCCCTTGATAAACGTATGCTGGAAAAATATGAAGTTGACACCATAACGCTTGGTAAGACTTACCTTTTCCCGCCCCTTTATATTTTCAAAAGACAAGCCCTGGTCCACAAAGAAACGGCGCTGTGCATTGCCTGCATTGTTCTTTGTGTGGGAGCGATCTTTACCAACGGATTTGTTAAGGGTATGAGGATAAATAATGATATAATGCCGGAAGTTGTCCAAAACAGCAGCTTCAGCCAGCTGAATAACTTTTCCGGAACAACGCTGACGACCATTGGCGAATGTCTTAAAGCCTATTCCAGCGAAGAGCTGAAATGGACCTCTGAAAAAGCGGATTACGGCTTTAAAGTTACCGCTCAGGGAAAACATGACGACAAAAGCTTCTCCATGATCTTTGCAGTGGAGTTTGACGGATTTACCTATCACGATTTCTATATTACGGACATACTGGAAAACGATAAGGAGCTTGACAAGGACAGCAAAACAGAAATACTTGACCAGTGCTTCATAAAGTATGAAAAAGACAAAAAGGGCAGCAAAGGGAATTGATATACCGCAGATTATCCGTTTTGAGTATGGCAAACCTGCCGGTTTGGGCGCAGGCTAACTCTATAACATGGCTTTACAAAAGGATCATCCTGAAATAATGCGCTGCAGCGGTTTTATGTGACAGTGTGAGTTTTCGGATGATAGAAATGTAATACTTTATAAATTGACTTATAAGAATTTATGTGATATAATTTATTGTACGCCTGTATAGTAGGTATTTTTGTTGAGGGGAACAATCTATGATCGGTAAAGCCAAAAAAAAGATACACCATAAGCTTCTGATCCAGATCGGTATCTTATTGACGCTGATCTTCTCGCTCTCGGTGTTTGTAAATATATATGCTATCTACGACGGAAGTGTAAAAATGTATCTTCAAGCAAAAAACGACATGATCTCCGCCGATCTTGAGCGTATCAAAAAACCGTTTGATTATGACGATAAAAGGGTGATCTCCTGGCTCTTTAAGGAGTGGGAGAGGATCGGCGACAAAATTTCCGATCCTGTTGACGTAGATGAAAAAGCCGATGAAGAAATAAATAAAAAGCTGTTCGCAAGCAGCGATGAGTCTATATTTTCATCATTTAAAAAGGTCAGATACCCAAGGCTGGAAAGGCTTACCGATAAGGAAAAAGAACGAGTAGCCAAAATGATCTATTATTCAACGATGCTTGACTTTGCCTACTCAAATAAAGAGTACAACTATGACTCTCTTTATTGTATAGATATCGGTAAGGCTTCACAAGGGTTCACCTTCTTCTCTTTCAAATTTGATGATCTGGACGGCGACGACTATATCTTTTATGATGAAAGTAAGCTCGAAGAATACAAGGAAGAATATAAGCTCGGAAAAATGTCTGACTACACCACCTCCGACCACCCTGCCATAGAAACCATACTGGCTCAGAATGAGCCGGAAATCGTTTATGAGACGGTTGAGGGCAGCGGAGAAAAAGATAAACATTACATCGGATATATCACCGTGGCTAAAACCGATGATATGTGCGTAACGGTTTGTATATCATATAACTGGAGTGAGTTTGCCTCAAGCTTATCAGGCAATCTCAGGATCATGGCTGTTTTATCACTTGGCGGATCGTTCGTGTCCAGCGCACTTGTTCTGTTCTCGATCTACACATTTGCCATCAAGCCCCTTAGAAAAGTTAAACACGGCGTCCAGACATATATGAAAAACAAAGATAAAGATGAAGTTGTACGGAGCATGAGCGAAATAAGAACTCAAAATGAATTTGGCATACTTGCCAACGACATTTCACAGCTTGCAGTTGAGATCGACAGGTACACCAACGAAAACGTGCAGCTTGCAACGGAAAAAGAAAGAGTTTCCGCCGAGCTTGACCTTGCTGCAAGGATCCAGTCCGGGTCACTTCCAAAGGAATTCCCCGAAATGGAGAATTACGATCTTTATGCATATATGAAACCTGCTAAGGAAGTTGGCGGAGATTTCTACGACTTTTTCTTTATTGACGAGGATCATCTGGGAATGGTCATCGCCGATGTTTCCGGAAAGGGTATCCCCGCAGCATTGTTTATGATGATGACAAAGATCCTTTTGAAAAACTACATCATGGCAAATCTTTCCCCTGCACAAGCTCTCTACTGCGCTAACAACAAGATCTGTGAAAATAACCCCAACAATATGTTCGTTACAGCATGGCTGGGCATCATTGACCTGAAAACAGGCCATGTGGTTGCATCAAACGCAGGTCATGAATATCCCATACTGCGTACAGGCGACGGCAAATATGACATTATGAAGGATAAACACGGATTTGTTCTTGGCGGCATAGAGGATAAGAAATACGACGAATATGAGTTTGATCTGGAAAAGAACGGTGCTATTTTCCTGTACACCGATGGTGTGGCTGAGGCAACTAATACCAAGGACGAACTCTTTGGTACATCAAGGATAGTTGATGCGCTCAACAACGCACCTGATGCATCTCCTAAGGAGATCCTCGATATGGTCAATAAAGAGGTGGATAAGTTTGTTGGAGATGCAGCACAGTTTGACGATCTTACTATGCTTTGCATAAAAAACAAATGATGATCTAAACGACAAAAAGCAGACAGCTAAGTAAAATGCTGTCTGCTTTTTTTCAGTCATTATATCCATCAAGGAAATGTGTTATCTCACCGTTTTTCTTATAGGAGATTATGGTGCTCAGATTAACGTTTTCAACGCTGCGAAAAATATTAGCCTCTATCTGCGGGTTGCGCTGTTTAAGCTGTGCAATAAGATGTTTGATCTCAAGTCGTTTTGAGTCCGACTCGCCTGTTTGTCCCACCGATGTATTTTCCTCTGTAAAACGGCAGGCACACTGTAAAAAGTGAAGGTCATTGTAATCACGCCAGCGTTTTATCTCCGCCTCCCTTATGAGATACATAGGTCTTATAAGCTGCATACCCTCAAAATTCGCACTATGAAGTTTTGGCATCATAGTCTGTACCTGTCCGCCGTAGATCATTCCCATAAGGATCGTTTCAATCACGTCATCATAGTGATGACCAAGTGCGATCTTGTTACAGCCTATTTCTTTGGCTTTGTTGTAAAGATGTCCCCTTCGCATCCTTGCACAAAGGTAGCATGGATTATTCTTTACATTGAACACCGAGTTGAAGATATTTGTTTCAAATATTTCTATTGGTATACCAAGTATGCCGGCGTTTTTCTCAATAAGGCTGCGGTTCACAGGACTGTATCCCGGATCCATAACAAGAAACCTAAGCTCAAAATCAAACTTATTATGAGCTTTCAGCTCCTGAAAAAGTTTTGCAAGAAGCATCGAATCCTTACCGCCGGAAATACAAACGGCTATCCTGTCTTCCGGCTTGACAAGTTCATATTTTATTATTGCCCTTGCAAACCTGCTCCATATGGGCCGTGCAAACTTTTTGCGTATGCTCTGCTCTATCTCCCGACTACGGTCGCTTCCGTCGATGCTTTCGTACAGCCATTTTGAATAGCCCCCATCAAGGGCATGAGCATCCACTCCCCTTTCACGAAGCTGTTTTGCAGCCTGTTCGCTTGATCTTCCGTTGCGGCAGACTACCTCAACCTTACAGCCCTTTTCAAACTCATGCTCCAGCAGCTGCCTGACAGTCATATTCACAGACCCGGGCAGATGTCCGTTGTCAAAATCCGAGCTATCACGTATATCCGCAGTAAAGACCTTTTGTACCATATCTCTTTTCCTTTCCCTTGACATTTTTTATAAAATGTGATATATTTCTTTTCAGAATATTTTTACTGCCACCGGGTAGGCGGTGCATCGGCACTCGTTACACATCGTTAGGTCTTTGAAGATGTGTAAGGGGTGTTATTTTTTTGGAGGGCATAATGAAATCAAAGCTAAGATCATTAAACAGCTATTTTACAGGATTTGAAAAAACACTTCTGACATCTTCTCTTTTGATCCTGACCATGTCATATATTATTTTCCCAGAATCCGGGACCCTTTCCTTTATAGCCTCGCTTATCGGAGCATTTTCCCTTATTTTCTGTGCAAAGGGAAACCACGTGGGACAGCTTTTGATCATTATTTTCAGTATTATCTATGCTGTCGTATCCTACGGTATGTGCTATTACGGCGAAATGATAACATACGCAGGAATGACCGCTCCAATGGCGGCAGCTTCCCTTTATACATGGCTCAGAAATCCCTATGGCAGATCACGCTCTCAGGTAAAAATACGCAGTGCAGGCGGCAAGGAACTTGCTGTGATAATACTTCTGACCATTCCGGTGACGGTATTGTTTTACTTTATTCTGAGGCATTTTGGCACCGCAAACATAATACCGAGCACCCTTTCTGTTGCAACAAGTTTTCTTGCGGTGACATTCACCCTGCGAAGATGTGCGCTTTATGCTCTGGCTTATGCGATGAACGACCTTATTCTTATTGTACTGTGGCTGCTTGCAAGCGTGGAAAATACCGTATATATCCCCATGCTTACCTGCTTTGCAGTATTTCTTGTAAATGATATATACGGCTTTATCAACTGGAACAGGCTGATGAAGCAGCAAAGCTCTTAACAGATAACTTCGCTCTGCTTTATGCAGAGCTTTTTTATTTCAGCTCAACGTGAGAGCAGAATATTCCGCCGCCTTCAAGCAGATCTATAAAAGCATAGCTGGGTGCAAGTCCATCTCGTGGCTGACCGGCGCTTCCGGGATTTAGCATATACATTTGCTCATCATAAGACAGAAACCTGCAATGGGTATGCCCAAAAAGGACCACCGACGCCCCAAGTTCCCTGCCTTTGTAAAAAAGCCGTGTCTTTGTGGTATTCACGCTATATGTATTGCCGTGGCAGGCAAAAATTTTCCTTCCGTCAGGGGCGGTATACAAAAGCTCTTTTGGAGCCCGGCTTATAATATCGCAGTTGCCCTTGACACATAATATTTGTTTTTGCGGGTAAACAGCCGAGATAGTATCTATTTCCCTGGCGCCATCACCGAGAAAAATAAAAAGATCTGCGTCCTGATTTTGCTTGAATATCCTCTCCACCGCTGTGAAATTGCCATGAGAATCGGAAAAAACCACAATACGCATATTTTTCTTTTCACTCAACCTTTTTCCCCTCCTCACATATAATAGTAAAGTATAACATAAATATTTTATAAACACAACGGTAAAAGGAGATCTTTTTATGAACGGCAATATGGATAAGAAAAAATTAGAGCTGCTTCTGGCAATGGCATCAAAAAAGCTGGGCACCTCTCCGCAAACGCTTAAAGATCAGCTTGAACGAGGTGATATCAGCGGTGCATTATCAAATCTTCCCAAGGAACAGGCAAGTTCTCTGAAAAAAGCGATAAATGACAAAAATTCCGCAGAAAGTCTGTTATCATCCCCTCAGGCTCAGCAGATCTACAAAAAGCTTGGCAAGTAGGTGAATAAGCTATGGACGACCTTATGGCAAAACTCCAGAGCGTGCTTAATGACGAGCAAAGTATGAAACAGCTTTCACAGCTGGCGGGAGCACTTTCCGGTGACAGCGCCCCACAGGCACAGCCTGCCGCTGACCAGGCATCTGCAAACGATTTTTCTCAGCTGCTCAAAAGTCTTGATCTTAATACTCAGACCCAGCAGCCTGCTCCCCCGGCTGCGCCAGGTATAGACGTTGCAAAGCTTATGCAGCTTCAGGCAATTTTACAACAGGCAAACAAGCACGACAAAAACGTCGACCTGCTGCTGGCTTTGCGACCACTTCTGAAAGAGGAGAACCAGGTGAAAATAGACAGACTTATAAAAATATTCAAGCTGTTTTCCGTTTATCCCGCATTAAAGCAGAGCGGACTTCTGGGAGGTGACCTGTTTGGAATACTCTGACGATTTCAACACCATGAAACAGGAGGCTATCCGCCGTGTGAAACAGATGCAGATGCGTTCTCAAAGCGCTTTGGAGGGCCAGCAGGAGCCGTCCTCTGCCCCTGACAGCGGAACTGCCGATAAAAGTGCAAAAAGCCCCGATCTGAGTTCCCTGATCGGCGGTCTGATCGGGGGCTCACGCTCCGACGGAAAGCTTTTTGATATTGCAGGCATACCAATTGACGAGGAAAAAGCCCTTATTGGTATGCTCATTTACATATTATACAAACAGGGTGCAGATATAAAGCTTCTTTTGGGGCTGGGCTACCTATTGCTATAAATACCATAAGAAACAGGTTTCAAAATGGGCATCGGTGCCTGAAACAGCTTAGAAAGCACAAAAAGAGCGGATAGAAAGCCTATCCGCTCTTTTATTTTCATGATCAGTCAAGGTTAAACTTCTTCTTGAATCTGTCAACACGTCCGCCTGTATCAACAAGCTTCTGCTTTCCTGTGTAGAAAGGATGACATTTTGAGCAGATTTCTACCTTGATGTCCTTCTTTGTGGAACGAGTCTTGATAACGTTACCGCAAGCGCAGGTGATAGTTGTCTCCTCGTAGTTCGGGTGGATGCCCTCTCTCATTGCAAAAACCTCCT
>Ga0256404_1003779_pt1 | contig 30000 bp, 22 predicted proteins | sample RumenRJG_01DNA_FD_185990 | JGI IMG/M metagenome (GOLD analysis project Ga0256404, IMG submission 185990) | Bovine rumen microbial communities from Lethbridge, Alberta, Canada - RJG_01 | ecosystem: Host-associated > Mammals > Digestive system > Stomach > Rumen | place: Canada: Alberta | collected...
GCCGTCGCGCTGGTGCCGCCGATCTTCTCGCCCGACTTTGCGGCGGCGCTTCCCACGTGGGTACTGCGCGCACTCACGTTTTTGGTGGTGAGCTGCCCGTGCGCGCTGGTGCTTTCGGTACCGCTGACGTTCTTTGGCGGGATCGGCGGGGCGTCGCGCCGCGGCATCCTGGTGAAGGGCTCCAACTACCTGGAGGCGCTCGCGAAGGCGCAGACCGTGGTGTTCGACAAGACGGGCACGCTCACGAAGGGGACGTTCAAGGTGACGCAGGTGCACCCGTCAAACATGACGGACGAGGAGCTTTTGCACCTGGCCGCGCACGTGGAGGCGAACTCCACCCACCCGATCGCGGCGGCGCTCAGACTGGCGTTTCCGCTGGACGATGACGACTGCGTCGTGAGCGACGTGACGGAGGAGGCCGGCCACGGCGTGGTTGCGACGGTGAACGGGCATCGCGTGGCCGTGGGCAACGCCGCCCTGATGCGCGAGGTAGGTGCCACGCCGGAGACCTGCCACACGCTGGGCGGATCGGTGGTGCACGTTGCCGTGGACGGCGCGTACGCCGGGCACGTGCACGTTGCGGACGAGGTGAAGCCGGACGCGGCGGAGGCCATCCGCGCGCTGAGGGAGCTGGGCGTGCGCCGCACCGTCATGCTGACGGGCGACCGCGAGGTGACGGCCGAGGTCGTGGCGCGCGAGCTTGGCATCGACGAGTTCCACGCCGAGCTTCTGCCCGAGGACAAGCTCGACCAGGTGGAGGGCCTGATGGACTCCCGCGAGGAGGACGCGACCCTTGCGTTTGTGGGCGACGGCATAAACGACGCCCCCGTGCTTGCCCGCGCGGACGTGGGCATTGCCATGGGCGCCATGGGATCTGACGCCGCCATCGAGGCCGCGGACGTGGTGCTTATGGACGACAAGCCGTCAAACGTGGCCGTCGCCATGCGCATAGCCCGGCGCACGCTGCGGATCGCCCGCCAGAACATCGTGTTCGCGGTGGTCGTGAAGGTCGCGATACTGGCGCTGGCCGCCGTGGGCCTGGCCCCCATGTGGCTTGCGGTCTTTGGCGACGTGGGCGTCATGGTGCTGTGCGTGCTGAACGCGACGCGCGCGCTGAGGTAGCGGCGCGGACGGCAGAACGTGCCTGGACCCATGATAGCCGCGCGGCGGGCGCTCGCGCTAGAATGGCCTAACGCGCCGCACGACGAAACGCGCGCCACCAACCACCCACCCCGAAGGAGCGCCATGCACATTCCGGAGAACTACCTGAGCCCATCCACCTGCGGCGTGTTCGCCGTTGCCATGGTGCCCGTATGGATGCGCGCCGTGCGCCACGTGCGCGAGGAGGTGCCGCGCCAGAAGATGCCGCTCGTGGGCGTGGCGGCCGCGTTCTGCTTTCTGGCCATGATGTTCAACATCCCGCTGCCCGGCGGCACCACCGGCCACGCCGTGGCGGGAACGCTGGTGGCGATCCTGTTTGGCCCGTGGGCGGCGACGCTCTCCATAAGCATCGCGCTGTCGATCCAGGCCGTGATGTTTGGCGACGGCGGCATCCTGGCGCTGCCGGCAAACTGCTTCAACATGGCGTTTGTGCTGCCGATGTGCGGATACGCCGTCTACGGCCTCTTGCGCGGGCGAGAAGGACGGCGCGCGGGCTTCAAGGCAGGCTCGGGACGCCCGGGCCTGGGACGAGAGCTCGTTGCGGCCGGCGTGGGCTCCTACGTGGGCATCAACGCCGCCGCCCTGTGCGCGGCCATCGAGTTTGGCGTGCAGCCGCTGCTGTTTTCTGACGCGGCGGGACGCGCGCTTTACTGCCCGTACCCGCTGTGGGTGTCCGTTCCGGCCATGCTTGCGGGACACCTGACCGTGTGGGGCGCCGCGGAGGTGGTGTTCACGGTTGGCATCCTGGCGTTCGTGCGCAGGGTGGCACCTGGCTTTGGCCTGGGAGACCTTGCCGGCGGCGACGCGCAGGCGGCCCCGGCGCGCGCGGCGCGTCCCGTGCTGGCGCTGGTGGCGGCGCTTGCCGTGCTGACGCCGCTTGGGCTTTTTGCCACGGGGGACGCCTGGGGCGAGTGGTCCACGGCGGACCTTGCCGCTCAGGTGGGCTACACCCCCGCCGGCATGGCGCACGGATGGGAGTGGGCGTCGCTCATGCCGGACTACTCCCTGGGGGCGCTGCCGTCGTGGCTGGGCTACGTGCTGAGCGCCGCGATCGGCGTGGGCGCGCTGCTCGTTGCGTTCAGGCTGCTTGGTGCAGGCGCGTCCTCCCGCGTTGACTTTGGGCCGCGCCACGATGGCTAGCGGCGACGGGCAAGACGCGGGGCAGGCCGGGCTTCCCACATGGCTCACGCGCGACGAGGAGTACGAGCCGCCACGGGAGCGGGGCAACTTCGTGACGAAGAGCATGCTGGGCATGGCGGGCGTACTCGCGCGGATGCGCCTGGACGATGGTCAGGCAGGACCGCTGAGCCCCTCCGCCCCGCTGAAGCTTGTACTGGGGCTTGCGATGATCCTGCTGACCTCGCTCAGCCAAAACTACGCCTTTGTGCTGGTGGCGCTGGCGCTTGCCCTTGTGCGTGCCGCGCTCTTGCCCGCCCGGGCCCTGAGGCGCACGGCCGCGGTGGCCGGCGTTGCGGCGGCGCTCACGTTTGTTGTCATGCTGCCGGCGACGCTGTTGGGGCAGGCGCACTCCGCGGTGCTCTTGGGCACGAAGGCCCTGGTGACGACCGCCATCGCCATGGAGGTGACGCTCGGCACGCCCGTGGGTGCGCTGACGCGCGCCCTGCGCACGCTGCGCGTGCCGGCCACGGCCGTGCTGACGCTCGACCTTGCGCTGCGGAGCATTGTGGACCTGGGCTGCGTGGCCGAGGAGGTGCTGTGCGCCCTGCGCCTGAGGAGCGTGGGCCGCGACCACGACAAGAGGTCTTCCATCGGAGGCGTCGGCGGCGTGCTGCTGCTGAAGGCTGGCAGGTCCGCGGCCGAGACGGCGGACGCGATGGCGTGCCGCGGCTTCGACGGCTCCTACGACGTGGCGCCCGAGAGGCGCCGCCCGCACCAGCGCGCGGTCGACTGCGCGTGGCTGCTGGGAACGGCGGCTCTTCTCGCCCTCTTCATCTATCTGCAAGGACTGGTCTAGATGCATCCCTACGTTCACCCACAGCGCCTCCACCACCCGCACGCAGCGGGCGCGCGACCGGCGCTCATGCGCTTTGACGACTTCTGCTTTGCCTACGACGACGTGCCCGTGCTGCGCCACATCGACCTTGAGATCGACGCAGGCGACTCCGTGGTGCTGATGGGCGACAACGGCTCGGGGAAGTCCACGCTGCTGCGCGCGATGAGCGGGCTGGTGCACCCGCAGGTGGGGACGTACCGCTTTGACGGGCGGGTGGTGGACGCGGCCTCCATGCGCGACCCGGAGTTCAGCCGCCGGCTGCACCAGCGCGTGGGGTTCATCTTCCAGGACAGCGACAGCATGCTCTTTACGGCGAGCGTGGAGGACGAGGTGGCGTTTGGACCGTCGCAGATGGGGCTCTCGGCGAAGGAGGTCTCTGCGCGCGTGGACGACTGCCTGGGGCTTCTGGGCATTGGGCACCTGCGTGGGCGCGCGCCGTACAACCTTTCCGGCGGTGAGAAGAAGAAGGTGGCCATCGCGAGCGTGCTGGCCATGAACCCCGAGGCGCTGTGCCTGGACGAGCCGATGGCCGCGCTGGACGCTCGCACGCAGGAGTGGCTGCTGGGGTTTCTGAAGCAGCTGAAGCACGCCGGGAAGACCCTGGTGGTGGCGACGCACGACCAGTCCCTTGCGGACGAGCTCGCGGACTACTTCGTGTACATGGGCGACTTCCACGGATACGCCGACCGACCCCACGTGCACGTGAACGAGTAGCGCTCGCGAGCGCCGAGGCGACGCCCGCGAGCGCCCTCCCGCGTCGCCCTACGCGTCGAGCTTTCCGTAGAACGAGCTCAGCAGCTCGGCGGACTTGTGCAGCGCCGCCAGCTCGTCCTCCTGCAGGTCGATCTCCACGATCTCCTTCACGCCGGTGTGGTCCAGGATCGCCGGGACGGAGAGGTACGTGCCGTTGAGGCCGTACATGCCGTCGACGCGCACGGACACCGGCATGATGCTCTTCTCGTCCAGGAGGATGGACTTCGCGATGGCCGTCACGCTCGCCCCGATGCCGTAGCAGGTGTTGCCCTTGCGGCTGAACACGTCCCAGCCGGCCTGGACCGTGCGCTTGCGCAGGTCCTCGCGGGTGGTGCCGCGCGTGCGCGGGGCGTTGTCGCGTAGGACGTCGTCCACGCGCTTGCCGCCTATGGTCGCGCTGTTCCAGCTCACGATTTCGGAATCACCGTGCTCGCCCAGCACGAACGCCTCAACGCTCGCGGGCGCCAGATCGTACATCTGCGACAGCGCGCGGCACAGGCGCGCCGTGTCCAGGTTGGTGCCAGAGCCGATCACGCGCTCCGCGGGAAGCCCGCTCACGCGCCACGTGTAGTAGGTCATGATGTCCACGGGGTTCGACACCACCACGAAGATGCCGTTGAAGCCGGAGGCCATCACGCTCTGCACCACCTCGCGCACCACGTGCAGGCTGGGCCTCAGCATCTCCAGGCGGTCGTTGGAGTCCTTCGGCATGGGCGCCGCGGCCGTGATGACCACGATGTCGGCGTCGGAGCACTCCTCGTAGCCGCCCGCGTGCACCCTCATGTTGCGGTTCATGAAGTACACGGCATCCTGCATGTCCAGCGCCTGTCCCTCGGCGACCTCCTTGTTGATGTCGATCAGGCAGACGTCCTCGCAAAGCCCCTGGCTCACGATGCTGAACGCGGTGGTGGAGCCCACGTTTCCCGCGCCAACGATTACGACCTTAGAGTTCCTGAAGCTCATGTGTACCTCGCTTCTCTTGGTTGGTTCACGCACCTGCCGCCACGGCCGCAGACGCGACGGCACGACACCTGTCATGCTTGCACAAACGCCCGGGCGCGGGCACGGCACGTGGCGAACGTCTCACCGACAACACATGCGGCGACGCGCCTTCGCACCACGAGAAGGGCGTTCGGTTCCAGCTACGGCCCGTACCAGGCACCAACCTGCCCGTTCTGCGAACGTTTCGCGTGGCGACCCAACTTGCCGTATGCTGGTGCAAGTTTGCAACCCGCGAAGGGAGGCCGGTCGTGGAAGACCAGATCCTGCTCATCAACGACATGTGCGGCTACGGCAAGGTGGCGCTCGCCGCCATGCTGCCCGTGCTCACCCACATGGGGTACCGCATCCACAACCTGCCGACGGCGCTGGTCTCGGACACGCTCAACTACCCCAAGTTCTACATCCAGGACTGCACGGAGTACGTCCGCAACACGCTCCCCATCTGGGACGAGCTTGGCTTCACGTTCGACGCGATCTCGACCGGCTTCATCCAGAGCGAGGAGGAGTCCCGCATCATCGCGGATTTCTGCGAGCGCCACGCCGCCAAGGGCACGAGCATCTTCGTGGACCCCATCATGGCGGACCACGGCCGCCTGTACGCCGGCGTCCCCAAGACCACCATCGGCCTCATGCGCAGGCTCGTCTCGCTCGCAGACTGCACCGTGCCCAACTACACCGAGGCCTGCCTGCTCACGGATACCCCCGTCGACCTGGAGCGCGGCGTTTCTCGCCCAGAGGCGGACCGTCTCGTGGACGGCATCCGCAAGATCGGCGCGCGTTCCGTCGTGATCACGAGCGCCCTCGTGGAGGGCCGCCCCATGGTTCTTGGGTACGACCACCTGCTCGGCGAGCGCTTCGCCCTGCCCATCCAGATGGTGGACGTGTACTTCCCCGGCACGGGCGACATATTCTCGTCCGTCATGATCGGCCACGTGCTGCGTGGCATGCCGCTGGCCCAGGCCACGTCGCGCGCGATGGAGGCGGTGCGCAAGCTCATCGTGCGCAACCAGTACCAGGAGGACAAGTCGCGCGGCATCCCCATCGAGACCTGCCTGGACGCGCTGGACTAGCCCCGCGATGGACTGGCACCGCTGGCGCCGGGCGAGAAGAGCGCGATCCCTTGGCTAGAACCCAATCGTAAGCGCACACAAAAGCGGCCCCGGAGCGTGAACTCCGGGGCCGCCGTCTTACCGTGTCAGGAGGCCTCCCCCTGTCGCGGACCGCTACTCGCGGTTGCGCTTGCGCACCACGAGGGCGATGACCACGATTGCGACGCCGGCGATGGCGATCGCTACGGGAACCATCGCGTTGTTGGTGTCGCCGGTCGAGACGAGCCTACCAGGCGCGGCCTTGGCCGGGCTCTTCTTGCTGGGAGCGGTGCCGCCGTTAGCGTTGGCGTTGCCAGCATTGGCGTTGTTGCCCTTGTCATCCGTGCTCGGCTTGTCATCGGGCTTCGGTGCCTTCTCATTCACCGTGATCGTCGCAACCTCGGACGTGACGGGCTTGCCGTTCAAGCTGTTCGTGACGGTGCACTGATACTCGAACGTTCCCACCTTGGAGGTGTCCACGGGGCACGTGGAGCTCTGGCTTGCAATGCCGGTTGCGTCATTCGCAGCGGCCGTAGTGGTCTTGGCGGCGGGAGCGGCCTTCAGCAGCGCGACCGTGCTCTTCTTCGCCGCGCGAGCGTTTGCCTTCGAGTCGGTGGTGTCAGCCTTCGCATTGTCGGCAGTGACGTCCCTGACTGTCCACTTGTAGGTCAGGTACTGGTCGGAGCCGGCGGCGCCATCGGGAATGGTGGCGGTCACCTTGAGGTCGGCGGCCTTGTCGCCCTTCTCGTACGTGGCGCTCTGCGGCTGCCCGGTAATCTGGGGAGCAACGCCTGCGGTCGCATAGTAAATCGGGGCCTTCAGGTCGCCCTTCGCGGCGTCGAGGTCGCTCGGGACGAAGTCGCCCTTCATGCCACCGTTCACGTAGGTGCGCATCTCGTCCAGGAGCGCCTTCGTCTTGGCGTAGGTCTCCTTGCTTGCCTGCTCGAAGAACTTGTTCGCAAGGTCGGAGCGATCCTTGGCGGGCGCCTGCTTCATGATGTCGTCCACGGTTGCCTGCTGCGAGATGAGCTCCTTCTGTAGGGCGTCCAGGTAGGCACGGGTTGGGACGGCGAGCTTGTCGCGGTAGTTGTACGCAAGCGTGTTGATGTCCATCAGCACGTAGTCGAGCGAGCCGTTGTCGGTCGAGGCGTCGAGGGCCGCCTTCGGATCGTCGACGCGCTCCGGGTCGATGGGATCACCCTTGGCATCAACCTTACTGTGATCGCCAGTGTGATCCTCGCTCCAACTGTTAATCTCGGGATAGATGGTCGTGTCCACCTTCGTCAGCAGTGCGGAGTAGCTCGGGACGGCGACGCTGAACTCGTCACGCGAGAGAGCCTCCCACTGGACGGTCGCGATGTCAGAGGTCAGGCCGCTCCTGATCTGGAACATGTGGGTCTCGACCGTGCGGTTGTTGCCGATGGCGTACACCCTGGAGTTGGTGTTGGCGTTGAGGTCGCTCGTCTGCTCGCCGCGGGCGGCGTAGGAGCGCAGCGCCTGGAACAGGCTCACCTGGCCGGACGGAGCGAAGAGCAGCTCCGGGTCAGAGATCGAGGTCACGCCCTGCCAACCAGAGGTGGGATCGACGCCCGTGGTGTAGGTGCCCTCCGCAAGGGGGTTGCCAAAGTATGCGCGGCCCTGGGCATAGCGGGTGTTCTGCGCGACGCCCTCGTCCTTGCCGTAGGACGTGGCGACGTCCAGCTGGCCGTCGTCGAAGTACTCGGCGGTGCCGGCGTCCTTCGCAACCTTCTCCAGGTCGGCAGAGTGCAGGCAGACGAGCTCGTCACCAAGGTTCACGTCGAACTTGAGGTTGCTCATGTTCGGGTTCACGGAGACCTTGTCCGGCGCGACGGCCGTCAGGTTCACGGCGCACCACTGGTGTCCGGAGAGCTGCATGAAGACCCAGGTCTCGGCGCTGTCCGCGATGATGATCTGGTTGCAGTCGTAGCTGCCCTTCTCGTCGATGATCTGGCCCAGCAGCTTCACGCCGTTGCGCGCGGTATCGGCGCAGCCCAGCACGACGTCGGGAATCGTGTACTCGCCGATGCCGGAGGGGTCGTCGCTCTTGGAGCCACAGGGGTCGACGTCCTTGAACTGTTCGATTTTGTAGCCCGTGGTCAGCGTGGCAGAGACGCTCACGCCCTTCTCGTTGGTGCCGGCCTCGGAGTACGCGTCATCGCGATCGTCCCAGCCGGAGGGAAGGTCACGCACGTACGTGTATCGATACGTCGTGCCCTTGAACGTCCACTCGAAGTTTGACTCGTCCGAGCTGAACGTGGGGTTCTCGCGCGGCTCCTGGATGCCGAACGCCTTGGGATGGCGGCTCGCGTAGTCCTCCGAGCGGCCGACGTAGGTGTCGCCGGTGTCCGTGACGCCCTTGCCCATGTAGATCTGGGTGCACGCAAGCGCGCCCGTGGGCATTGCCATCACGATGGCGGCGGCCACGGTCATCGCACGCCCGAAGCGCGTGAAGCGGCCGAGTGTTAGCGTCGGGCTAATTTGACCACATCCAGTCAAGCGATAATCGCCAATCCCAGTCAGCCGACTTTGGCCAATGCGCCGGCAACCGGTTTCCTAACTTATGTTCTCGCTACACTCCCTTGGGCTGCATGCCCCTCACCTTGGTGGCCTGCGGGACGGCCTCGACGGAGTAGGTGTCCAGCTCGCGCCCGCGGTAGCTCGGGCCGCGCATCATGAAGACGGAGGCCTTGTCGAACACCCTGTCGAGCGCGCACAGCAGCGCGTCGTCGCCCGTGAAGAACTCGTCCCAGGCGCTCGGCGCCACGTTGCTGGTCAATATCATGGTGTTGGGCCCCTCCTTCTCATATCGGCGGTCGATCACATCGAAGAAGAGGTCCGTGCACGCCCTGTCGAAGGTGCACCTGCCCACCTCGTCCACGATCAGGCAGGTCGGCTTCACCAGCGTCGCGACGACGCGCGAGGCGCTCCCGCGCTCCGCCGCCCTCTGGAACCTGTCCCTGAGCTCGCTCGCCTTCACGTAGTAGGTCTTCAGGCCGCGCATGCAGCACTCCCGGCCGTACGCCTGGGCCAGGTGGGTCTTGCCTATGCCGCCCGGGCCTATGAACGCGACGTTGCGGTGCGCGTAGAGGTCGGCGAGCGCGGGAAGCTTCGCCAGCGCCGACGCGTCGCGGCCCTGTATCCTCGAGAAGTCGAATCCGTCGAAGGTCTTGGGCTCCCTCCTCGGCAGCCGGCTCAGCCTGAGCAGCGTCTCTATCGACGCCTGCCTCCTCTTCTCCGCGAGGTAGTCGAACGTGACGGCGAGCGCGCCGACCTCCGCGTCGCCCATGTCGTGGTCGGACGCCAGCGTCGCGAGCTCGGAGGCCGCGAGGGCGATCCCGAGCCTGGCGGCCGCCTCGCTGGCGAGCTCGTAGGGGCTCTTCGCGGCGTTTCCCATCACGCCCACCTCCCGAAGTCGAACTTTGCGAACGCGGGCTTGCCGGGCGCGAGCTCGACCTGCGAGATCGACGTGGTGACGGGCTGGCTGGGAAGCTCCTCGGGCTGCGCGTCGGCCCACTGCCCCTCGCACCAGCTGTCGCGCCGGTCCCAGGTCACGGCGTGCACGGCCAGCTCCAGGGCCAGGTCGTCGCTGTATATGTGCAGGTAGCCACCCTCGCGGCTCACGCGGCAGTCCCGCCGCTCGTACCAGTATGGGACCCCGAACCTCCGGCCCTCGTAGCTGACGAAGCCGTCGAAGGTGATCCTGCGCCTGGGGCACAGCCAGAGCGCGACCTCGTCGGTCACCTCGAGCGGGCGCGCCGCCGGGAGGCAAGCGGACGCGTGCTCCTCGGACGGCACGCAGGCCACGGCGCGCCTCCACCTGCCAGCCTGCTCCGCGCACCACAGCAGCGCCTCCCCGTTGAGCGTGGTGATGTCGGTGAAGTCGCGGCCGGCGAGGAAGTTGCCCTTCACGAAGCGGATCAGCCGCTCGACCTTGCCCTTAGTGAAGGGGTGGCGCGGCTTGCAGAGCCTGGTGCGGAAGCCGACGCACCCCATGAAGGCGGCGTAGTCGCGCTGCCAGACGGGCCTGCCGTCGAGGTCGCGCCCGGTCACGACCGACTTCATGTTGTCCGTGAGCACCTCGCCGGGGACGCCCATGGCCATGAAGGCGTGGAGCATCCCTATGAGCAGGTTCTCCTGCCGCGCGTTGGGGAAGAACTCCACGTAGAAGCTGCCGCAGTGGTGGCAGACCATCGCGAAGCACGCGATCCTGTACTCCGTGCCGCCCGGGTCGACGACCGTGACGAAGCCCCAGTCCATCTGATACGCCTCGCCGGGCCCCGTCCTGAACCTCTGGCCGCGGCTCCCCTGTGGTGCCACGGTCCTCCGCTTTGCGGGGACGAGGTCCCTGTGGCCGGATATGTACACCTTCACGGCGGTGAGGCCGCCCTCGTAGCCCTGGCCGAGCAGCCGCTCGTAGATCACCTGCGAGTTGGTGACTCCCCTGCGGAGCTGGTCGTCGACGAGCCCGGTGTGCCCCGTGAGCACCGTCACCTCGGCTCTCCGGCCGCTGTTGCCGTGCGGGAGCGCCCTGAAGCCGTGCTTCCTGATCGTCCTGGCCTTCGACCTCGTGAGGCCCGTCCTGCGGCAGAACTCCGCCAGGTTGCACGCCTGGGGGTCGAACCCGTCGCCCGCCTCGGCGGCCATCTCCTCCAAGGCCTTGTCTATAATCTCCTGTAGGTCATCGCGTCTCTCGTTCACCTCTATAGTCCTCCTAACGCCGGCGCATTGGCAACACCAGGTTAGGGGTCGTGAGGGGGCGCGATGGCTGTTTTTCGTTGACTGGGATTGGCTAAAATGTTCCGACTATTTGTGGCTAAAGTCGCCCGGCGCTAACACGAGCAACCCTGGATGGGTCTTTCTCATAAAGCCTCCCCGATTCTTGTGGCACGATACGGCATCGCGCCAGACGTTATAACCAGCAGATGCATCGTCCCACGGTACGAACTTCCTGTAAAGCGGCTTAAACGCGTGCGACGCAATACGGACGGTAAGCGGAAAACATTAAATAGTTTAACGAGAAGGACCTGCCGCGCGTGCTTGCGAGGCAGGTCCTAAACAGCAGGTCTATGCAATATTCCAAGCGGGTGCGCCGCTGGCGCCTCCTAGTCGCGTGTCAGCTTGCGGTGCAGGCGGTGCGGCTTGGAGAGGTCGGGTCCCAGGCGCTTCACGCGGTCCTTCTGGTAGTCCTCGAAGTTGCCCTCGAACCAATGCCACGCACCCGGATCGTCGTCCGTTCCCTCCCACGCAAGGATGTGCGTGCAGATGCGGTCCATGAACCAGCGGTCGTGGCTCGTGATCACGCAGCAGCCGGGAAACTCCAAGAGCGCCTCCTCCAGGCTCTCCAGGGTCTCGGTGTCGAGGTCGTTCGTCGGCTCGTCCAGAAGCACCAGGTTTCCGCCCTGGCGCAGGGTCAGGGCCAGGTTCAGCCTGTTCCTCTCGCCGCCGGAAAGCACGCCGGCGCGCTTCTGCTGGTCGGTTCCCTTGAAGCCGAACGCGCTCACGTACGCGCGGCTCGGGATCTCCTGCTTGCCCACGGTGATGTAGTCGTTGCCGCCGCTCACGACCTCCCACACCGTCTTCTGCGGGTCGAGCCCCTCGCGGTTCTGGTCCACGTAGGAGAGCTTCACCGTCTCGCCCAACTCGAGCGAGCCGGAGCTCACGGGCTCCTGTCCCACGATCATCTTGAACAGGGTCGACTTGCCCACGCCGTTGGGGCCGATGACGCCCACGATGCCGTTGCGCGGGAGGCTGAAGCTCAGGTCGTCTATGAGGACGCGGTCGCCAAAGGCCTTGTGCAGGTGGTTTGCCTCCAGCACCTTGTTGCCCAGGCGCGGACCCACGGGAAGGTGGATGTCGGTGTAGTCGACCTTCTCGGCGCGTGCCGCCGCAGCCTCCATCTCCTCGTACGCGGCGAGGCGGGCCTTGCTCTTCGCCTGGCGGGCCTTCTGCGAGCTGCGCACCCACGCAAGCTCGTCACGCATCTTCTTCGCACGCTTCGCGTTCTGCTTGGACTCCATCTCCAGGCGGGCGGACTTCGTCTCCAGGTACGTGGAGTAGTTGCCCTTGTACGGGTACAGCGTGCCGCGATCGACCTCGCAGATCCACTCCGCCACGTTGTCCAGGAAGTAGCGGTCGTGCGTGACGGCGAGCACGGCGCCCTGGTAGTTCTTGAGGAACTGCTCCAGCCACAGCACGGACTCCGCGTCCAGGTGGTTGGTGGGCTCGTCCAGAAGCAGCAGGTCCGGCGCCTCGAGCAGCAGCTTGCACAGCGCGACGCGGCGGCGCTCCCCGCCGGAGAGGTGCTCGACGGGCTCGTCGCCGTCGGGGCACTGCAGCGCGTCCATTGCCTGCGAGAGCTGGCTGTCGATGTCCCAGCCGTTCGCGGCGTCGATCTGGTTCTGGAGCTCGCCCATCTCGGCCATGAGCGCGTCGAAGTCCGCATCGGGGTCGCCCATCTCCTCGCCGATCTGGTTGAAACGGTTGACCTTGGCGATCACGTCGCCAAACGCCATCTCGATGTTCTGTTTGACGGTCTTGGTGTCGTCCAGCGGCGGCTCCTGCAGCAGGATGCCCACGGAGTAGCCGGGCGAGAGGCGCGCCTCGCCGTTGCTGATGTCCTCGATCCCGGCCATGATCTTGAGCAGCGTGGACTTGCCCATGCCGTTGGGGCCCACGACGCCGATCTTGGCGCCGGGGAAGAAGCCCATGGTCACGTCGTCCAGGATGACCTTGCCGTCGAACGCCTTGCGGACCTTCTCCATCTGGTAGATGAACTCTGCCATCTGTCTTGCTCCTATCTGGCGCGAGAGCGCCTGCGGGGTGATTCCTGCCAGTATCCCATACGCCCCGCGCACAAGAAAGGGGCCGCGCCACGGCTCCGCGACGCGACCACCAATTCTTCTAGGTTTGGACTTTCAATAGCTGCATCAGACACGCGTTGAATGACGCGATGGCCAGATAGCCTCGATAACAATGCAGGTGCTTAAAGGATAATGTACTCCTATGCCCCCTGAATTGGCTTGGCCTTCACGCTTTTATCCTTGCCTGTGTAGACGACTCTTCCATCCGAAATCGTATACAGCACACCAGTATTGGCGACATCCTTGACATCGCAGGAAAGGATGTTCTGACCAAGCACTACAAAGTCCGCCTTTTTTCCGACCTCTATCGTTCCGATTTGCTTATCCATCTCAAGAGCAAAGGCGCCGTTCACCGTATACATCTTCACCATGTCCAGCACAGTTACTGCTTGATCAGGGTTGCGCAGATAATCCGCAGAGTCCTCTTCTCCGTCAAACGGGGAACACTGAGTAGCACCAGCCTGAATGCCGGTCAAAGGTCGTGCCTCGAGAGTTATCGGGTAATCGATTGACCCCGTCATGACGATACCCGCATCAAGCATATCCTTGATACGATACTCCTTCGCAAAACGAGCCTTGCCAAAGACCTTCTCTTCCAACGGTGAGAAGAACGGATCGTAATAGAACCACATTGGCTGCATAGCACCGATGACATTCAAATCACCCATGCGTGGAATGTCTTCATCCTTCATGAGAGTGGCATGCGCAATCTGATGCCTAGCATCTCGCTTGCCGTTATGCTTCAGTGCGTACTCGAAGGCATTAAGAGCCATGTTTACGGCACCGTCACCCATTGCATGAAACTCAACTTGATACCCCGCCTTATCGATAATAGCAGTCATCTCGTTCAGTTCGTCCTGCGTGGCAGAAACCGGTCCACGATAGTCTGCAGGCATACCCGCCGCGGAATCATAAGGATCGATAAGCAGCGCGCTCTTTCCCTCGGGAACGCCATCAATAATGGCTTTAGCTAGCGTTACTTTGCACCAATCTGAGTTGTAGCTCTGATTCTTATCAAAGACCTTAACTATCTTCTTTGCGCCATCAGCATTGAGGTCATCTACAAACTGGCCCAGGCTAACGCGCATAGTCATCTTTCCGGACTTCGCAAACTCTCGGATGATATCAAGGCCATCCTCGAATCCCCCGCCAGGCACCTGGAGCGCAGTAAGACCGTATGAATTCATCTCTTTCATGAACTCCTTGAAAGCTGCCTTCTCCTGTGCGGCATCATGAGTCACCTTCGCAAAAAGCGGAGCAGTCAAGCTAAAACAGTCAGAGAGGTACCCAGTTGGCTCACCATTTCCGTCAGTGTAAATTGTTCCGCCGTCAGGTGCTTTTGTATCCTTGGTGAGGCCAATTTCATCCATCGCTTTTTTGTTGAGAAGGCAGCCATGAACAGACATATCTTGAATAAAGACGCAAGCATCATCAATTATTTCGTCTATGAAGCCATGGGCAGGCGAGTTGTTCTCAAAAGCATTTAGATTAAGCCCGTGACCAAGGATGTACTTCTTATCTGGATATTTCTCACGATAATCCTTCATAACTTTTTGATAGGATGCTTGATTTGGTGCGGTCTCGTTTAGGTAGAGGTCAAACTTCTTTTCAAGCTGATGAGAGGCTCCGTGGTTGTGCCCATCAATAAATCCAGGCAAGACATACAGCCCGTCCAAGTCGATTACCTTAGTGTCTTTTCCGATGTATTTCTGAACACCCTCATCATCTCCGACGAAAACAATCTCTCCGTCAGCCGCCGCGACGGCTGAGACAACCTCGTCATCTGTCTTCATGGTTTGGATCTCTCCGCCACGAAGGACAAGGTCTGCCTTATTATCGGTTGCCTTAGCCTGGGGCGATCCTGCGCCCTGAGAACATGCCGACATCACAGTTGCACCCAGCGCACTACACCCAGCAATAAAACCTCGCCTCGTTATTTCTGACCCGTCCATCTTGCCTCCATCCATGGGGTCCAATTACCCTCAAATAGACACCTTGGAAGAGAAGGGCCTAAGAGTGAAGACTGAATTAGGTGCACGTTACTCTCATAACAACACACAACCGCCGCATACGGATTTACACCTTTAGTAAACTCTCATCAGCACATATAATTGTGATATTATTGTGGAGTGAGCAACCTATCATCGGACGGAGGGACACCGCCTCCATGTCTCCTTTCAGCTTTCTTTTTACGCAGGTAATCATCTTGTTGTGCATTGTCGCCGTCACCGTGCTCATCTGCTGCATCTTTACTACTGTAGCAAGAAAGGAAAGCCTCATTTTCTTATCAGTGTTCTTTGGAGCATATTGCACCGAGATGTACATTTTGCTCTTGGGAGAATTTCAAGGATTCCAAACGGTGTCCGATGCGCTCACTACATTGTCTTCAAGAATGCTTAACCTGCCATTACTTCGGTTACTGATATCTTTTCTCTTGTGTGTAGGAGCTTGGGAATACTCCTGTAGCGTCCTTAACATTCGGCACTTAGGATGGCGCATTGGAATTCCCATAACGCTTTTCCTCGCGCAATCGACCATTTTAATAGTCGTCCCAGAACGTGTATTCCAGCAGATGCTGTTTTACGCCATAAGAGAGATTGCAGCCATCGTCGTCGTCGCAGCATTGCTAATGCGACAAAGCTTTGCATCAGAACAAGAGCCCGGAATATCGAAGAGACAGAGTCGTTTGCTTTCACGAGCGTTCGTCATTCTAATATTGGTGTTCGTCGAGGAAATCGCAACGCGTCCTGCAGCAAAGTCGCTGCTCTCGCTCAATAAATACATCGCCTACTTCTTCTTTAGCCGCAATGTCTTCGAAAATCTCATAGTCGGGTTCTGTGCTTATCACACTGTATCCGACGGAATCCGTATGCTTTCCGCTCGTTTATCACACTCTGGCTCGATGCAGGGGGCATTTGATACTCGCGTCGCGCAATTTGGGAAGCAGTTCATGCTGACGGAACGCGAAGTGGAAGTGGTAAGCCTGCTTCTCTACGCTAAGAGCAATCAGGAAATAGCAACAGAGTTGGTCTTAAGTATCGGAACAGTAAAGTCCCACGTCTCACACATTTACGGTAAGACGGGGATCCACAGTCGTCAGGACCTAGCCCAACTATTCTGGGAAACGACTTAATAGGCCGCTAAGCGCGGGCGCTACCCCATGATGAGGCGCAGCACGAGCAGCACGACCATGATGACGAGAAGGACGAGGGCGACGCGCATGAGGTAGCCCTTGGTGCCGAAGCGGCGCATGTTGTCCTGGACGCCGGAGAGGTCCGTCATGTTGTTGGCCACGTCGCCGAGGCCCTCTGCCACGGACTTCGGGTCCTCTTCCTCCTCCATGGGCACGTACCCGATCCGCGGGTTGCCAGTGAAGATGCGCCCACCGCTCGTGACCACGTACTCGGTACCGTCCTCGTCCAGACGCGTGACCTCGCCCATCAGACGCTTGCCCTGCCACACGAAGCTCCTGCCACCAGGCATGCCGACCGCCTTTCCCAGATTGCGCTTTCCCTAGGAATGCTACAGCAATCCGCGGCCGGCGCGCACGGGACGCTCCGACCGCGGATGCGCAAAACCCATGGGAGGGCGGCTACTCGCGACGCCGGGCCTTCTCGCCTATGACGCCGCGCGCCATGCCATACGTGAGGAGGAAGTAGCCTCCGTACAGCACGAGCACGATGGCCATGGTGACGCCGAGGGGACGCAGGAAGTCGAGCACGCCCAGGCTCTTGATGACGCCTCCGAGGACGCCGAGCGCCGCGTAGGAGTGCGCGAGCGCCACGACGAGCGGGAACAGGAAGTACGTGGCGATCTGCGCGAGGATGGCGTGGTTGACCATGCTGCGCTCGGCGCCGAGGTCGAAGAGCACCCGATAGCGGGGCGCGCTTTCCGCCACGTCGCTGAGCTGCTGGATGGCGAGGATCGCCGCGCAGCTGACGAACAGGACGAAGCCGATGTAGAGCGCGAGGTAGCCGACGATCGCGGTGAGGCCGACGACCTCCTCCTTTGCCGTGGACTTGGACCCTGCCGCAAACAGCAGGCCCGGCTGGTGCGCCTTCACGACCTCCTTGTAGAGGCGGGCCTCCGCCCGGGAGTCTGCTGTCTTCACGTTGAGGAGGGAGGAGAGGGGCTCGAGCTGGGCGCGCTTGGACTCGAGCGCGGTATCCGGCACGACGATCGTGCCCACGCTGGTGTTGACGGAGTTCTGGTACTCCATCGTGGTGCTGCGTGCGCGCAGGCGCATGGCGGTGCCGAGGAAGTCGAAGCTCTCGCGCTTGAGGGCGACGCGCTGCCAGAAGCTGACCATGTTGTTCATGTCCGTGGTCACGAGGGCCTCGTTTGCCTTGAGGGTAGCCGGCTTGTCGCCGCGCAGGGCGAGGGTCGCGTTGTACTGCGAGAGCGAGACGACGTAGATGGGAACCTTGTCCAGGCCGTTGGTGTACTTCGCGAAGCTGTCCGGGAGCTCGACCCCGGTGTCTCCGCGCAGCATCTTGAGGTTCAGGCGCATGCTGGGGTCCTGGTAGAGGTCGATGCGGGCGGAGTCCGCGACGAGGGAGTCCCAGTCTGGGACGGAGGCCTTGAGGAGCGCCTCCTTCCCGCTGCCGCTGACGTCGCCGGCATTGGAAGCATGCGAGGTCTGGGCGGTGGAGTACATGGCGACGCTCACGTCGTAGTGGGTGATGGCGCTCACGCTCTGGTTGATGGAGCTGACGATGGCAAAGCCGCCGCACGTTGACGTTATGGCCAGAAACAGCGCGGCGCACACGATGGATATGGAGACCCAGGCGCTGTTGACGCGGCTGGAGAGCTGGCGCAGCGCAAACATGTTGAGGCCGCGCAGGTAGAAGCCGCGGACGGACTGGCCCAGGCGAAGCAGGAAGCCGGAGACGCTGAAGAACAGCAGGAACGTGCCCACGCTGACGAGGGCGGTCGCGAGGTTGAAGCGCCAGTCGATCGCGTACATGCCGTTCACGCGCAGCTCGTGGTACGCGACGCCGATGAGCGCGAGCGAGACGACGAACAGCGCGACGGAGAGCGGCAGGTTGCGGACGAGGCTCTTCTCGCCCTTGCGGTCCGCGTTCATGAGGTCGATGAGCCTGAAGCGCGAGACCTCGAGCACGTTGAGGGCACCGACGACGAGGAAGATGATGGCGAAGCTCATGACGGTGTAGGCGCAGGCCTGTCCGCTGAACATGAGGCCGAAGCCCGTGACGTGGGTGTTGAACAGGCGCGCCGTGGCGTAGAGCAGCGCCTGCGACAGCAGGACGCCCACGGCGAGGCCGACGACGAGTGCACCCGCGCCGACGGCGAGCGACTCCATGGCGACGATGCCCGAGACGTGGCGGCGGTCCATGCCGAGCGTGAGGTAGATGGCGAACTCGCGCTTGCGTCGGCGGATGAGGAAGCGGTTGCCGAACAGGACGAGAAACGCGAGGAGCACGGCCACGAAGATGGAGACGCCCCTGATGATCGTGCCGAGCTCCTGCACGAGGGTGCGCATGTTGCCCGAAAGCCTGAGCACCGCACTCTGCTGCGTGACGGAGTTGAACGCGTAGTACACGGCGACGCCGAGCACGAGCGTGAGGAAGTAGATGCCGAAGTCCCTAATGGAGCGACGGACGTTGCCGAGGGCGATCCTAGCGTACATCTGCCGCCTCCCCACCCATGAAGCTCACGACGTCCATGATCTTCTGGAAGAACTGCTGGCGGGGCTCGTCGCCACGCGAGAGCTCGTTGAAGATGCGGCCGTCCTTTATGAAGAGCACGCGGCTGGACCAGCTGGCGGCGTACGAGTCGTGCGTGACCATGAGGATGGTGGCGCCCTGGCGGTTGAGGTCTGCGAGGCTACCGAGCAGGAGGCGCGAGTTCTTGGAGTCGAGCGCACCCGTGGGCTCGTCCGCGAGGACGATGGCCGGCCTGGTGACGATGGCGCGGGCGCAGGCGATGCGCTGGCGCTGGCCGCCGGACATCTGGTACGGGTACTTCTTAAGCACGTCCGCCACGTCGAGCATGGCGGCGACCTGCTCCACGCGGCCGGGAATCTCTTTGGGGCTCACGCGGTTGATCGTGAGCGCGAGGGCGATGTTCTCCTCGCCCGTAAGGGTGTCGAGCAGGTTGGAATCCTGGAACACGAAGCCGAGGCGCTCGCGGCGGAAGCGCGAGAGGTCCCTCTGCCTCATGCTGGTGACGTCACGGCCGTCGACCACGATCTGGCCGGCCGTGGGACGGTCGATGGTGGAGATGCAGTTGAGCAGGGTGGACTTGCCGGAGCCGGACGTGCCCATGATCGCGATGAACTCCCCCTTGCGCACGTCGAAGCTCACGCCGTCGAGCGCCTTGGTCATGGCGGTCCCCATGCCGCGGCCCTTCGAGCCGTAGTACTTCTGCACGTTGTGTACCTGAAGGACGGTTTCCATGTTCTTCTCCTCTTGCCGGACGCGCCGGCGTTGCGTCTTTGGGCATGACATGCCGTCGGTTTACATGCCCATGGTGCCACCGCGCGCATGGGGCAGCCATAGGCCTGGGTGACGGGAACCTTACGGTCTTGTAAGGTTGGGCAAGGCGAAGGCGCCCGCACGCCTCGCACCAGACGCGCACGCCCCGGCCCGGGACCCGCCGACAACCCCGGGACCCACCAACAACACGAGAGACCCAAGAGAGGCTGACCCCATGACCCATGCACTTATTGCCATCATCTACCTCGCGTTCGTGAGCCTTGGGCTACCCGACGGCCTTCTGGGCGCCGCCTGGCCCGCCATGCACGCGGATCTGGGCGCCGCCGTGTCGCTCGCCGGCGCGATATCGGTCGTCATCTGCCTGGGGACCATCGTCTCGAGCCTCATGACCGACACGCTCGTGCGGCGCCTGGGAACGGGCAGGCTCACGGCCGCGTCCGTGGCCCTGACGGCCGTGGCGCTGTTTGGGTTCTCGACGTGCACGGCGCTGTGGCAGCTGGTGCTGTGGGCCATCCCGTACGGCCTGGGCGCCGGCGCCGTCGACGCGGCGCTGAACGCGTTTGTGGCGACGCACTACGCGGCGCGCCACATGAACTGGCTGCACTGCTGCTGGGGCATCGGCGCGGCCGCGGGACCCATGGTCATGTCCTGGCAGATGTCTGGCGCCGCCGGCTGGCCGGGAGGCTATCGCGTGGTGGGCGTGGTGCAGGTGGCGCTCGTGGCGGCGATCGCGCTGAGCCTGCCGCTGTGGCACGACCGCAAGGGCGGCGCGGGCGAGAAGGGCGGGGCGCACGGCGCCGGGCGCGCCACGGCGACGCGCAGGGAGCTGCTCTCGCGGCCCGGCGTGCCCCAGGCGATGGCGGGCTTCCTGTGCTACTGCGCGCTCGAGTCCTCGTGCGGGCTCTGGGCCTCGACGTTCCTCGTGCTTGGGCATGGGGTCTCTACCCAGACCGCCGCTCTTCTCGCCTCGCTCTTCTATGCGGGGATCACCGTGGGCAGGTTCCTCTCGGGCGTGCTCACCTTGAGGCTCGACGGCAGACAGCTGCTGAGGCTGGGCGAGGTCGTCATGGCGCTGGGAATCGTGACGATGCTCGTGGCGCCGGGGGTCGTGGCCCTGGGCGCGGGACTTGCGCTGCTGGGGCTTGGCTGCGCCCCGATCTACCCGCAGATGATCCAGCTCACGCCCAAGCGCTTTGGGACGGACGGCGCTCAGTCGCTCATGGGCATGCAGATGGCGTGCGCATACGTGGGATCGATGGCGTTTCCGCCGCTCATGGGTCTGGTGGTGGAGAGGGTGTCCCCGCTTCTGCTGCCGGTCGTCGCCGCGGTGCTGCTTGTGGTGATGACCTGCAGCCTCACGGTGTGCGACCGCCGCGCTACCGGCCCGAGTCCGGAAACTCGATACTCACGGTAGTGCCGCGGCCAACCTGCGACGCAAGCGTCACGCGAAGCCCCATCTTCTCGCACAGGCTCCGCGCCAGGTAGAGCCCGATGCCGGTCGACTTCGCAAAGCGACGGCCGTTCTGGCCGGTGAACCCCCTGTCAAACACGCGGTCCACGTCCTCGGAGGGAATGCCGATTCCCTCGTCGGCAATGCTCAGCACCGTCACGCGCGCGTCCGCCTCGCTTTGGCGACGCTTCGCCCCTATGCGAAGTCTCGCCGGCTCCAGCACGCCGTCAGGCCCCGCCGGCTTGCGGTACTTTGCGGCGTTCACCAGCACCTGTCCCAGCACAAACGTCAGCCACTTTGGGTCGCAGCGCACCTTGAAGTCAAGGTTTCCCAGCTCGGGGGCTATGCGAGCGTCAATCAGCGCCCGGGCGTTCGCCTTCAGGGCGCCACGCACCAGCTCGTCCAGCGACACGCTGCGGATGGCAAAGTCGCGGTCGACCGAGGTGCTCCGTGCATAATAGAGCGCCTGTTCCGCATAGCCCTCTATGCGCACCAGCTCGCGGTCCATGGCGGCCGTCGCGGCGTCCGGATGGTTCTGGGCCACAAGGCGCGCCGCGGCGATGGGCGTCTTCACCTCGTGGATCCACGTCTCCACATAGTCGCGGTACTCGCGCTGCGCCAGCCGCTCCTCCTCCACCTCGTCCGTCATCGCCTTCGACTCGCGCGCGAGCGCGTCGTACATGAGCCGCCCCTCCAGCGTGGTCGGCCGTCCCACCAGCTCGCTCACCAGGTACTTGCTGTCCAGCGCGTCCAGCGCCTCGCGCAGCCTGCAGAAGAACTCGCGCCGCCGCAGCCAGTCAAGCAGCAGCCCCGCAAGCACGCACGCGCACACCACGCACGCCACCTCGGCAAACGCGCGCACGTCCACGCCGTGGGCGAGAAGTGCCAGCCCCGATAGCAGCACCCCCACCACAAGTCCCACGACTATCGCGAACCTGTCGACGAGATACGACCAGAAGCCCATGTGCCATCAGTCCTTTCTGCCGCAGCGTCGCGCGACGCCACGCGACGCCGCAGGCTCGCGCTACAAGACGAGGTAGCCCAGCCCGCGGCGTGTCTGCACAAAGTCGCGCGCCCCTATGGAGGCGAGCGTCTGGCGCAGGTGGCTCACGTTCACGGTCAGCGTGTTGTCGTCCACGAACTCGTCCGTCTGCCACAGCTCCTCCTGGATGCGCTGGCGGCTCACCACCTTGCCGGCGTTGCGCATCAAAAGCGAAAGGATCCTGAGCTCGTTCTTCGTGAGCTCCACGGAGCATCCGCCGTGCTCGGCCACGCAGCGGTCGCAGTCCAGGCGCACGCCGCCGCGCTCCAACACGGCAGAGCGGCTGGTGCTCCCATATGCGCGCTCAAGCAGGCGCGCAATGCGCGCAAGCAGCACGGGGGCGTTGTACGGCTTCGCCACGAAGTCGTCGGCGCCAAAGCTCATGCTCAGAAGCTCGTCCATCTGCCCGTCCCGGCTCGTCACCACGATGATGGGCACGTCGGACTCGCGTCGCACCTCGCGGCACACGTACTGGCCGTCCACGCCCGGCAGGTTCAGGTCCAGAAGCACCAGGTCCGCCCCGGCGGCAAGCACCTGCCCCACCACGTCGTCGAACGCCTCGAGGGCGCACGGCTGGTATCCGTTGTTCCCCAGGAGCGCCACGAGCTCCTCCCTCAGCTTTGGGTCGTCCTCGACCACAAGCAGCCTGTCGTGCATTTGCAAGACCGGAGCGCCTCCTCTAAAGCGTCGCCAACGGGTCGAATCAGTGTACCATCATGGGTTGTCGCTAACCTGCACACGGCAGAAGGACGGAAGGCGGGCGCTCTTGAAGAACATACTTGTCATGGCCACGGGAGGCACCATCGCGTCGCTGCCCCAGGAAGACGGCCTCGCGCCCGGCCTCACCGGCGAGGAGCTGGTGGAACGCGTGCCTCTCATCGACAGCCTCTGCCACATAGACGTGGTGCAGCCCATGAACATCGACAGCACCAACATGCGCCCGCGCGACTGGATGCAGATCGCAGACGGCCTCGCCCGGCGCTACGACGACTACGACGGCTTCGTGGTGCTGCACGGAACGGACACCATGGCGTACACGGCGGCAGCGCTCAGCTACCTCTTGCAGGGCGGCTCCAAGCCCATCGTGCTCACGGGCTCGCAGCAGCCCATGGCCGCGCCGTTCACCGATGCGAAGCTCAACCTGTACCAGAGCCTGCTCGTGGCCACGGACGACGCCGCGCGCGACGTGTGCGTCGTGTTCGGCGGCAAGGTCATCGCCGGCACGCGCGCCCACAAGCAGCGCACCATGAGCTACAACGCGTTCGTGAGCATGAACTTCCCCACCCTGGCCTACGTCAGGGGCGACCGCGTGCTCTGGAGCGGCGGGCGCCCGCCAAGGGAGAAGGACCTCCCGTGGCGTCGCTTCCGCGCCATGGACGACCGCGTCATCGTGCTGAGGCTGACCCCGGAGTTCAGGCCGCAGATCTTCTCGCTGCTAAAGGACGACTACGACGCCATCATCCTCGAGACGTTTGGCATCGGCGGCATCCCGGACTACGACGGCGACGCGTTCAGGCGCGCGATCTTCGACTGGGTTGACTCCGGCCGCACGCTCGTGCTGACGACGCAGGTGCCGGAGGAGGGGCTCGACCTGGGCGTGTACGAGGTCGGGCGCGCGTACTCCAACCACCCCGGCATCCTGAAGGGGGCGGACATGTCCACGGAGGCGCTCGTCGCGAAGACCATGTGGGCGCTGGGCCAGTCCAAGGACCCAGACAGCGTGCGCGAGCTGTTCCTGCGTCCCGTGAACCACGACCGCGCCGAGCCGTAGCACCCGCACAGCTCCCCGCCCGCGCAGCTCCCCGCCCGCGCAGCAGGCGGCGCCGTCTATATGCAGTTGGTGTCCCGTGGCCGATCTTCCCGCCCACGCAGGGAACTTGTGCCATGATGATGAGTCACGCATAAGGAAATGAACACGGTTCGGTGTTCATTTAACGTTAAGGAGTCCAACAATGCCCGAGGCCATCCGCAAGGTCAACGTCATCGGTCACCTGCATCCCGACACAGACAGCATCTGCTCTGCCATCGCGTATGCGTACCTCAAGAACCAGATCAGCGACATCGAGTACGAGCCCCGCCGCGCCGGTGCCATCAACCGCGAGACCGCGTTCGCGCTCAAGACCTTCGGCTTCGAGGAGCCCGAGCTCATCACGAGCGTCGCCCCGCAGATCAAGGACACCCAGATCTCCAAGCAGAGGAGCATCGAGGCAGACACCTCGCTCTTCTCGGCGTGGAACCTCATGCGCGACCTCAAGACCAGCACCCTGTGCATCACGGACGAGAAGAACGACCTCCTTGGCCTGATCGCGGTGAAGGACATCGCGAGCGCGAACATGGACATCTTCGACACCGCCATGCTCTCTACCGCGAAGACACTCTTCTCCAACGTGCTCGAAACGCTGAAGGGCACCATGGTGCTCGGCGACCCCGCCGACCGCATCTGCCAGGGCAACATCCGCATCGGCACCACGCCCGAGATGATGGAGGGCAACATCGAGAAGGGCGACATCGTCCTAGTGACCAACCGCTACGAGACCCAGCGCTACGCGGTCGAGGCCGGCGCGAGCTGCCTGGTGGTCTGCAACGGCGCCTCCGTGTCCGACGTGGTGGTCGAGGCCGCTAAGGCGAACGACTGCACCGTGCTCACCACCCCGTACGACACGTACTCCGCGGCGCGCCTCATCCCGATGGCGACGCCCGTCTCCGCCGAGATGCTCCCCGAGGACAAGGTCCTGCGCTTCTCGGTCAACACGTCCGTGGACGACGCCCTGAAGGTCATGGCGAACTCTCAGCACCGCTTCTTCCCCGTGATGGACGAGGACGGCCGCTACGTGGGCGTCGTGAGCTCGCCTAACATGATCAACGTGAACAAGAAGCACGTGATCCTGGTTGACCACAACGAGCGCAGCCAGGCGGTGAGCGGCCTCGAGCGCGCCGAGATCATGGAGATCATCGACCACCACCGCATCGGCACGATCGAGACGAGCTCCCCCGCGTACTTCCGCAACGAGCCCGTGGGCTGCACCAACACCATCCTCTTCAGCATCTACCAGGAGAAGGGCGTCGAGATCCCCCAGAACATCGCGGGCCTCATGCTGTCCGCCATCCTGTCCGACACGCTGGCGTTCCGCTCCCCCACCTGCACCGACCGCGACAGGTACGCCGGCCGCGAGCTCGCGAAGATCGCGGGCGTGGACATCGACGAGTACGCGGACGCCATGTTCGACGCCGGCGCGGACCTGACGGGCCGCACCGCCGAGGAGGTCTTCAACTCTGACTTCAAGGTCTTCTCGCGCGGGCACGCACGCTTTGGCGTTGGCCAGGGCAGCTTCATGACGGAGTCCAGCCGCAAGGCGGCCGAGGCCCTCGTGGGGCCGTACCTGAAGGAGGCCGCGGCGGCGAACGACATCCCGATGGTGTTCTACATGTTCACGGACGTGAAGTCCCAGACCACCGAGATGCTGTACTGGGGCGCGAACACCGACCAGATCGTGGCGCGCACGTTTGGCGTGACCCCGGTCGACGGCATCGCGACGCTGCCCGGCGTCGTCAGCCGCAAGAAGCAGGTCATCCCGCCCCTGATGACGACGCTCCAGGACATGGACGAGGAAGACGAGTAGCGCCTGCTCGCGCGAGCTCGATATGGGCGCAGCCCTGCAAGAGAGACGCAACGCATCGCATGGCTGCGTAGTTGGCCGGCCGGATTGGTCCCCGTGACCGCTCCGGCCGGCCTTTTTTCGTCCACGCCGCGCGCTAGACTTGTGCAAGACTTGGTAGGGACCGTTCGCAAGGGTCATTTGGGAGGTCTGATGGCGGAACGTGACGAAACGCTCGGTCAGTCGAGCTTCTTCGCACTTGTGTCGAGGATGAAGTACATAGAGCGCTGGGCGCTCATGCGCAGCACCCACCCGGAGAACCTCTCGGAGCACTCGCTGGAGGTGGCCGTGATCTCGCACGCGCTCGCAACGATTGCAAACGTGCGCTACGGGCGCTCTCTCGACGCGGGCAAGGCCGCTCTCGTGGGGCTGTTCCACGACGCGTCAGAGATCATCACCGGCGACATGCCCACCCCCGTGAAGTACGCGAACGGCCAGATCCTGGGCGCGTACAAGGACGTGGAGGCGCGCGCGGAGCGGCGCCTTCTGGACGAGCTTCCGCCGGACCTCGCCCCCGCGTACCGGGAGCTCTTCTTTCCCACGGCAGACGGCGACGACGCGGCGCAGGCGGGCGACGCGTACCTGCGCGGCCTGGTGAAGGCGGCGGACAAGATATCCGCCCTCATAAAGTGCCTGGACGAGGCCCACGTGGGCAACGCGGAGTTCGCGAGCGCCCAGACCACGACGCAGGCGGCCGTCGACGAGCTGGCCGCGCGCTACCCCGAGGTGGACGACTTCGTGCGGCAGTTCCTGCCTCCGTACGGCAAGACGCTGGACGAGCTGCTGTAGCGCGCCCCGGCAGTGCCGCCAGGCGAGAAGGGCGTCCGTACAGCCCGCAACAACGACGTTCGTTTTCGCACACATTTGCCTGTAACTGTCTGTATGTAAACGCAATGTCACGCATGCGTTCAATTTTGACTCTGCTTCAAAAAACAGCACGACCCAGCAGTCGCGAACGACTAGAATCCCACGCATGGGAAGATAGGGGCGCAACGGCGCGTCCCGCGCAGAGCAGCCGCAGGTGCAGGACGGTGGGCACGTTCTTCTCGCCCTGCCGCGGCCGAGAGGTTGGTGGATTCTCATGCAGAACAAGCTGGCGCACGCGGCGGAGCGCAAGGCGTTCTCCGTCGTGCTCGACAAGGCGATCGACGCGGTCCGCGGCGACCATCCCGAGGAGGCGATCGAGAAGTTCCTGGACATGGGACAGAAGATGCTCTCTGGCACCGCGCCCGACATGGCGAAGTCGCTGCGCGAGGCGTTCTACCCCGGCTCCAAGTGGGAGAACATGGTCATCGACATGGCCCGCAGGATCGACCCGCACATCCTTCACACCGCGCTTCTGAACGGCGCGTACGAGTCCGCGTTCCGCGGCCTGCGCGAGACCACGATCTCTGCCCAGAAGAACCAGTGCAACGTGCCGTGGATCATCATCTTCGACCCCACGAGCGCGTGCAACATGCACTGCGTGGGCTGCTGGGCCGCAGACTACTCCAAGTCGCTCAACCTCACGTTCGACGAGATGGACTCCCTGGTGAAGCAGGCAAACGACCTTGGCTGCCACTGGTTCTTCATGACCGGCGGCGAGCCCATGGTGCGCTGGAAGGACATCGTGAAGCTGGCCGAGAAGCACAACGACTCGCTCTTCAGCCTCTATACCAACGGCACCCTCATCAACCAGCAGGTCTGCAACGATTGCAAGCGCCTGGGCAACGTGCTGTTCTCCGTCTCGCTCGAGGGCTCGAAGGAGGCGAACGACGGCCGCCGCGGCGAGGGCGACTACGACAAGGTCATGGCCGCGTTCGACCTCATGAAGGCCAACGGCATCCCGTTTGGCGTCTCCACGGCGTACACCCGCGCCAACGTCGAGGCCGTCACCTCTGACGAGTACTACGACATGCTCATCGAGAAGGGCGTCCTCTGGGCCTGGTACTTCCACTACATGCCCGTGGGCGAGGGCGCCAACGCCGACCTCATGCCCACGCTTGAGCAGCGCGAGTACATGATCAAGCGCATCCGCGACGTGCGCGCCTACGACGGCGGCAAGCCCATCATGGTGATGGACTTCCAGAACGACGGCGAGTTCGTGGGCGGCTGCATCGCCGGCGGCCGCGTGTTCTGCCACATCACGGCCCGTGGCGACGTGGAGCCCTGCGTCTTCATCCACTACTCCAACGCCAACATCAAGGAGCAGAGCCTGCTGGACTGCCTGAAGCAGCCGCTGTTCCAGCAGTACCGCGCCAACTGGCCGTGGAACGACAACATGCTGCGCCCGTGCCCCATGCTCGAGAACCCCGAGGTCCTGCCGAAGATGGTCCACGCCGCGGACGCGAAGTCCACGGAGTACGTCACGCCGGAAAGCGTCGACCACCTGTGCGCCCGCACCGCGGAGTACGCGAAGGCGTGGGCACCCGTGGGCGACAGGATCTGGCTGGAGGAGCACCCCACCGGCAAGAAGGTCTACGAGGACGACATCTCCATGATGCCCGTCGACCAGAAGGGCAAGATGCTCGAGGAGCAGGACGAGAAGGGCTTCACCGTCACGCTCGACGACTAAGGTCCGCGCGCCCTTCTCGCCTGGCCCCACCCTCCACAACGTACCAGCGACACCTCCCGGCGCCTGCACACCCTGCGGGTGCCGGGTCTTTTGTGCGCCGCGGGCTACAACGACACAAAAATGGAGCGGAACCGTTCAACGGCTCCGCCCCTACAAAACCCGAAGGTTTTTACGTCTGCGATTATTCTAATGCAGGCGACAACCAGACGTCAACGAGTCTCCATATAAAGCTGAAGTAAGAGGAGAGCGCATTATCGGGACGAATTACTGGCTCAAGCTCTTCATATCGTTTTCTAAGACTGTGCAATGACCTCGTATGCCGCAGACGAGTATCACTTCTGGTACAAATCGAATGGGACGCATAGAGAGTAGCCGCTGTTAGCGCCGGGTTATATCAACCATAAATGGTCGGACTAAACCAACCAATCCGAGTCAAGAGAAAACAACCATCGCTCCCGTCCGTGTCCCCTATGCTGGTGTTGTCGACGCGCCGGCGATAGGAGGACAGATGAATGGATGACAGGAACGATGGCCTGCAGAAGATTATAGACGAGGCCCTGGGGTCGATGGCCGCCGAGTGCGCCGGGGACTTCGATCCGCAGGCATGCAACCTCGCGGAGTTCTGCAGGAGGACGGGCATATCCCGCCAGAGAGCCAGGACCATCAAGGCCAACGGCTTCAAGGTCAAGCCGCACGGCCGCATCGGACTCAGGGTGGCGCGCACGGTGCTCTCGGGCTACACCGGGACCATCGACGACCTGCTGCGCAAGGGCACCAGGAACTCGCAGGTGATATTCGAGAGGCTGGTCGCGCAGGGCTACGGCGGCGGGCTCACCACGGTCAAGACCTACGTCGCCGCCCACCTCGACCTCCTGCCCGCCAGGCGCAAGGCGGCCGCCCCGCAGGGCAACCGCGGCAGGAGGTTCGAGACGGGCCCCGGCGAGGCGCACCAGATGGACTGGGGCTTCGTGAACGTCGAGGACTGGAGGGGGCGCTCCTACAGGATCGCGTGCCTCGCGATGGTGTGCCACCACTGCGGCACGCCCCACGTGGAGTTCTTTCCCAATGCCAGGCAGGAGTGCCTGTTCATAGGGATGCTCCACGCCTTCGCCACGCTGGGCGTGCCCGACTACGTCCTCACCGACAACATGAAGAGCGTCGTGACCAGGCGCGACGCCGAGGGGCGCCCCGTGTGGAACGCCGAGTACGCCGCCTTCATGGAGTGCGTCGGCTTCTCCACCAGGCTGTGCAAGCCAAGGCACCCCTGGACCAAGGGAAAGTCGGAGCGGCTGATCAGGTTCGTGAAGGACAACTTCCTCGCGGGCAGGACCTTCACCGACCTGACCGACCTCAACGAGCAGGCCGCCCTCTGGTGCGCGGAGCAGTCCGGCCGGTGGCGGCGGGCGCTGGCGTGCGTGCCCGCCGACGTGCACGCCGCCGAGTGCGCGGCCCACGCGCACGGCCTCGAGGGGGCGGACGGCGCCGAGCTCTACCTGTGCCCCAGGCGCAAGATCACCTTCGACGGCTTCGTGAGCTACGAGGGCCGCAGGTTCGGCGTGCCCTGGTGGTACGACCGGCGCGAGTGCCGCGTCAGCCGCGAGGGCCGCTGCCTGCACATATACAGCGACGACCTCTCGCGCGAGCTCGTGGCGCACGAGGTGACGTGGTCGCGCAAGGACTCGTGGTGCGAGGGCCAGTGGGCCGACGACGCCCAGCCCGAGGAGCTGCCGACCCAGGCGGTCACCACCACGGTGGCGCAGGCCGCGCCGGCGCAGCCGGGGCCGGGCTTCGAGAGGTTCGACTTCGGAAGGATGGTGATGTGACCATGGCCGCCAACGACGCGTACGCCGCCGTCTGCGACGCGGCGGCCGCGATCGGGCTCCCGCTTGAGCCCGCGGAGCTGGCGACGCTCGCCTCCGACCACGACATGGGCGAGCCGGA
>Ga0256404_1003780_pt1 | contig 29991 bp, 27 predicted proteins | sample RumenRJG_01DNA_FD_185990 | JGI IMG/M metagenome (GOLD analysis project Ga0256404, IMG submission 185990) | Bovine rumen microbial communities from Lethbridge, Alberta, Canada - RJG_01 | ecosystem: Host-associated > Mammals > Digestive system > Stomach > Rumen | place: Canada: Alberta | collected...
GTATATGTGTATGATATTTTGCGCAGACCCGAGGCACCCCCTACGTTGCTGATCTCTGGCGATCTTCAAGGGGGTCGTTTTTCAATTAGCGCAAGGGGGTCATTTTTAGGTTAGCGTGAGCATTCTGTAACGATTTTAGTATGATAATATGAAGATAGATGGACAATACTTACTTTCTATGATAGCAACCAACAAAGGCAAAGACAACAAAACTGCACGAGACGCTTTTGAACAGTTTTGTGGCTACTATGAGCATAAAGTCATGCAAATGGCTATAATAATGTGCAACAAGTGGGGTAAACCAGAAGGATATGCTATTAATATTGTACAATGTGCTTTTCAAAAGGTATGGCTGTATCCGACTTTTGACATAAGCAAATCGAAAATAAAAGATACAGATCGAGCTATATTAAATTGGATAAGCAGAATTTTAGCTCATGAACTTTCTTTGTTTTCAGACAAAGGGAATTGCTCTCATCCAGAGCCAGAAGATTTGCCATTGATAACATCGACTGCTGTCTTTCTCCAAGAATCTAGTAAGTATTTGAATTTATCAGAAGAAATGTTTGAAGCAGCCAAGAGAAAGTTGGATGATGCTATTAATGGATTAAACGAAAAAGATAGAATAATATATTTAACATATAAGTTATACCTATGTTTCGGGAAGACAGTTCCAAGGAATGTACTTAAAAAGTTAAGAACCCAACTAAATATGAGCCAAGAGGCTATTCGTCAAAGACATTTTCGCTTATCAAATATAATAGAAGGATAAAGCTATGGATAAGGACCTCATTAATAAGATATTGCATTCCACAGGTTACTTACCACCACGGAATGACGGAGAAATGCTTTATTTCGAAAGAATTTATTCGAATGTAGAAGTGGATAAAAGTTTTCACGTAGATGTGGACAGCATTGTAAATGGGATATGCCGTTACAATCCTGCTACTATCAAGCACATAGATGGTGATATTGCTGCAGAAGACAGCCGTATGGCAGCAAGGAATTATGAAAGCATACCGTCTGATATTATTGAAAAAATCAAAAAGCAACATAATCCCCATGGCGATTGAATTAAATGGTATTATTTCACAAATAGCGGCTGATGTATCATCTCATTATAATGTGCCAGTCCCACTTTCTACTATTGCAGAAAGCGAAGATATAAAAGTATTCTATGATGATTATGGAAAATCCACATTTGATGGGCTAACATGGTTTGAGCCTTCTACAGATGATTTCTATATTCATCTGAATACCAATCCATTTAAAAGGAACTTTCCAAAAACGACAAAGGGAAGGTTTACTTTAGCTCATGAGTTAGGACACTATTTCATACCATACCACAGAAAGGGATTAATGAACGGTTCTTTGAAACCTCATGGCTCTATTAACTATCTTGTAAATCAAGCAGCATGGAAGATTGAGCGAGAAGCGGATGCGTTTGCGTCTATGCTACTTATGCCGTATGAGTCCGTAAGGGCTTTCATCAAAAGAAAACCTTTTAGTTTTGAGCTTATTGAAGAATTGGCTTTAACTTATAACGTTAGCAAATCTGCTGCCGCCCTTCGATATGTAGATATAGGAGATACGCCCATAATGGTGGTTTATGCAGTAAACGGAAAGATAAGGTGGACTAGTCATCGTGATGATTTCCCATTTTGGAGATTGAAGTATGGAAGTGGAAAAGGTAACAAAGTACCAGAATATACCGTAATGGGAACGTTTTTCTACGATAAAGACGATAGTGACTGCAATAGTGAAGAAACCATATTTGCAAAAGATTGTTTTGATACTCCAAGAGAAGAAGATAATAATCGAGAATTTTATGAATGGTGTATTCCGTATATAAGAGGAAACAGTGCTTTAAGTATAATATGGGAGCAAGAATCATGACGTACGAAGAAATCTGGCAGAAGATAAAGTGCATGAGCCAAAAGGACAGAAGGCTTTTGGCGTATGAAATGACACTCAAAGGCTTCGCTATAGGGTATATCCATCCCCATTACTACTTTGACGCAAAGGCAGTACACGACATATTGTTCTATCCATCAGATAGCCAGCATGAGATTGAGGACAAAGATGGAACTTATTACAATGCTCTGAAAAAGATTATTGAGAACGACGAGAAGATACATGTGCGTATCAAACGATATGTTTGGCTACCACGTTTTATCAACGATTGGCGTGAAGGCAAAATCATGAAGACTTATATCTGCTCGCGCGTAAATGAAAAGTATGTGAACACTTGGTATAAGATTTTGCCTGGTAAGTGCTTGGCAGGTGAACGACCACGCTCGCTTTTTCTTACACTGTCAAACGGCAGTGAGGTAGTATATAAGATGACGGAATGCTCCCATAAGAATGGTTACGAGCTTTTGACATTTTCAAGAACAGACATATAATGACAGATCCACTTAAGAAACCAACAGACTCTAGATGGCGTAATTCATGGCATAGGTATGCAGAGTTCTTGAGAGAGAACGGACGCAGGCCTGAACTTGGTCACTATAAGGAGAAAAGTCTCTATACTTGGTACAACAGCAATTTATCGAAATCAGATAATGGACAGCTGGACCAAGACCAGGAACTTTCGTTCTCAAAGCTCACCGATAATGGTGAAACGTATCAGATCTATGTCGCAAACAGGAAGAAGAGCTTATCAAAGTTAGCTTTCTTCGGTAGAAATACCAACCTGATAAGAAAAGAAACCGATGGAGGAGGCAGAATAAACTTTGAAGCGGCATGCAAGATGTATATTGACTTCTGCAACCGTATGGAGCGTCATCCACGGTTGGAAATAAAGGAGGAATTGAATATTTCCAAATGGTATCTGAAAACAAAAGATGACTTTTTCAACAGCAGACTTACGGATCAAGAAATACACGCTTTTGACCAGCTATTGCAGAGTACGAAGCAGTACAAGAATGATAATGTCATCAATCATGTGCCTGATTTGCACGAGAGTAATCTTGATAAGGAAGGAAAGAATGAGGTTCTAAATGCTAATGACGGAACAGGATCTCATATGGGAGCTCGGGAAAGGAACTGGTATGTGATGCGTGACAGATATTCGAAATATCTCGACGACAATAAAAAAGTACCAACGCAAAATGGTGACGGGCAACTGTACGATTGGATATACAGACAGAAAAAACTCCTAGCGAGAGGTGACATAGAAGACAACAGAAAAGCTATACTGGGGAAACTGCTAGCTAAGATTGAGGATGTAAGGAAGAATCAAGTTGATGAAGCAAATAAAAAGAAAGAAACGAAACAAAGCAAAAAGGAAGGAATAATCTTAGATGGTAAACATACCATTGTCACAAAAACCGCCAAGCCTAGAAAAGTCAAACGCAAAGCCGTCAAGCAGGACGATTTGTGGAACCATAGGTGGCAGGCATACATGGGCTACATGAAGAAGAACCAATTCTGCCCTTCCAGATATTATACGGAAGATATGGTGTTGTTCAGCTGGTTCAAGCACAACAAGATGTTGCTTAGTAAGGGCAAGATGCGTGAATACCGTATTGCCAAGTTCAAGCAACTCTTTGGCGAGGCTAAAGAGTTGCAACGCAAAAACAAAGATATTATAAATGCCGATAATAGGAAGGGATTTCATATAAGAGCCAGACAAAGGAATTGGTTTGAAATGTGTGAAAGGTATTCAAAGTACCTTGACGACAATAAAAAAATTCCTAAGCAAAATGGTGACCGGCAACTGTACAGTTGGATGTTCAGGCAGAAAAGGCACTTGGCAGAAGGTGACATAAAAGACAATAGAAAAGCTACACTAGAGAAACTGCTTGCTAAGATTGAGGATGTAAGGGAGTATCAAGTTGATGAAGCTAATAAAAAGAAAGAAAGGAAGCAAAGCAGAAAAGAAGATATCAGCTTAGACGGTAAACATGCCGTTGCCACAAAAACCACAAATCCTAAAAAAAACGAGCACAAAGCCGTCAAGCAGGACGATTTGTGGAACCGGAAGTGGCAGGCATACAGGGACTTCATGATGAAGTACCAACGCTGCCCTTCCAAACATCATGCAGAGGAATTGGTGTTGTTCGACTGGTTCAAGCACAGCAAGAAACTGCTCAAGCGGGGCCTGATGAAGGCAGAGCGTATTGCCAAGTTCAAACAGCTACTTAGTGAGGCAGAGAACTTGCCACGCTTCAACCAGTTCAACTATGTTGACACTTCCCTAAAGTCATAATGACGCGTTATTGGCGGTAAGCTCAAAAGTCCCAGATACAATGATAGCGACAAGACACATGCTGGCGGCTTGGATTCATTGATAAAGATATATTGATAAAAGGATAAAAGGATGAATGTATGAAGTACGACAAGTTGACGATAATGGGACTACCGAAGAAGTTCAAGGTGTATTATGCATTGGATTATCTCTATCCGGACGACCAGCTGCCGGACAATCCTGATGACATCCTCTATGATGAGTGGCCGGCAGATGGCGAGGAGGGTGAGGGTGCGATGATGGTGTATGAATACTATAAGTCGGCGACCGGCGTATATGCAGCTTACAATGAGACTGTGCATGCACTGTCATTTGAGTTGTCACCTTGGGCATCTGATGCAGATGTGAAGTTATATGTGAACCTTGTCAATATGGTGCTGAAGAAGCATCCGCGTGCAAAGCTCTATGCACAATATGATATTCTCAAGGGACTGACGGAGGAGGATGAGAAGAAGATGATTGCCGACCGCCAAAGCTATGTGAAGCATCTGTTGAAGACCAAGGAGGGCTTCACGATGGAGGGCCTTTTCCACGGCTTCACACTGAAGGTCGCCCATCTCCGCCCTGCCCCTACCCTCGACATACAGGCACTAAATCTGCGCCAGATGTTTGCTGATATGCAGTGGAAGAAAGAGTAGCTCACGCACGAGGATTATTTTCTCGCAAAGGCGCGGAGAACGGAAAGGATTCCTACGGAATGCTGGACTTGGCGGCTTGGCGAGAGATGGTTCACGCAGATTTTTTGTTCTCGCAAAGGCGCGGAGGACGCAATGAATTCCTACGGAATGCTGGACTTGGCGGTCTTAGCGGCTTGGCGAGAGATGGTTCACGCAGATTTTTTGTTCTCGCAAAGGCGCGGAGGACGCAAAGAATTCCTACGGAATGCTGGACTTGGCGGTCTTAGCGGCTTGGCGAGAGATAATTCAGGCATGAGATTTTTGTTCTCGCAAAGGCGCGGAGGACGCAAAGGAATTTCTACGGAATGTTGGACTTGGCGGACTTGGCGGCTTGACGAGAGATGGTTCACGCAGATTTTTTGTTCTCGCAAAGGCGCGGAGGACGCAAAGGAATTCCTACGGAATGCAGGACTTGGCGGTCTTAGCGGCTTGGCGAGAGACATTAATGATCCACGCGCGAGGGCTATTTTCTCGCAAAGGCGCGGAGAATGCAAAGGAATTCCTACGGAATGCAGGACTTGGCGGTCTTAGCGGCTTGGCGAGAGACTTTAATGATTCACACGCGAGGATTTATTTTCTCGCAAAGGCGCGGAGGACGCAAAGAATTCCTACGGAATGATTAGCTTGGCGGTTTGGCGAGAGACTTGGAGATTCTGTGAAATGAGTGGAATCTGTGAGACTTATTCTCGCACTGTTTTTATTTCTCACGGATAACACGGATGACACAGATTTTGCTCGCAGAGGTGTGGAGGATGCAAAGAAAAAGAAGGCATAAAAGTCTTATCCAAATGATGTTCAAAGTCACTAAGAAGACAATTATGCCTTACAGGACAGCATTTACTGCAATGCTTTGCAAAGTTAATGATTTATTGGTAAAATAGCAAAAGCAAACGAGCAGAATTAGAGCAGTCCATTTTATCTATCTCCTCCACTTTCTTTTCTGAGCTGCCTCGTCATCGACTGACATATCCATATTGCCATTTAATTCCCATTCGCGGTTAGTGGCCGCAGCACCGGTGCTGGCTGGGCTCTGAACATGAATACCATTTCCCCTGTTGTCTCCCTGAGGCGGCAGGGGATTTCTGTTCGTGGCTGTGTGAGCAGACGGATGGATGCCCCTGCTGGCAAGATAGTTCTGCCGAAGCTGCTCAGTGACCTCAGGACGCAGTTGGATGGTCTCGCCGTTCCACGACACCGTTCCTCTGTGAATACGCATACCAAATTGCCGATAAAGAATACGGTTGATGTCCGCTGTGGTTAGTTTGGGGTTATCAGCCAGCAGGTCGTCGATGGTCTGCTTTATCTTTGCAAAGCGAGTGGCGGCATCCTCAAACTGAAGCAGCTCCTTGATACTAAGGAACTCACCACCTTTGAATACCGTTTTGTTCTTGTGGTCGACAACGATATAGCCATAGGGTGTGTCCGCCTTACCGACAAACACAAGACTGATACCGAATTTCTTCTTCATTGCTGCTGTCAGTTCCTCCTTGTTGGCAGACAAATCCCGGTGTTTTTTTAGTATGGCACGCAGCTGCCGACGACGCTTGTCATCGGGCTTGTTCTCTTTCAGAGCATGCTGCATGATGAGCTGCACCTGTATGGCATCCTGCTCCTGACCGCCACGAAAAAGGTGAACCACCGGCTTCTCATCATCGTCCTTGCAGTCATAGCCCAGGCTCTCCATGATGGCACAAAACTGCGCCTTGGAAGTGTAGCGGTAAGCCAGAGCCTCTTTGATAATGTCGCTCACTTCCAGTTCCTGCCTCCTGCCCTCAAACTCCTCCATAATCTTCAGCGTGATTTCCCGTGAGCGTCGCTTCTCATGGGCATGGTCTATCTTGTGCCCGTCGGGTGCTACACGGGAAGTGACGATATGGATATGGTTGTTCGGCGTATCATGATGAGCATAGATGAGCAGCGGCTGTCCCTCCTCGTCGTACCCCATCTCTTTGAGATAGCGGTGCGCAATGTCAAGCAGCTGCCGGTGAGTGTATTCATTTCCCTTACAGCTCACAGCCACATGGAACTGGGCATTCTGGATATGCGTGTTCCGTGATGAGTAGTCGATGAAGAACTGCCGCAACTTCTCAGACGTATAGTTCTCTTGCCGCAGTCCATAGATGTTCTGAGCCTCAAGCAGCGTAGCCATGCCTTTTTCGACCTTCATCTCATTGTAGGCTACGGCATGAAAGTTAGCAGAGGACGGAAGAATTGTGATAATCATAGTTCTTAGTTTAGGAAGTGGAAAGTAAGACTTTGTTACGCATTAAGTTTGTTCCAAATTGTCATGCATGGCATCCAGCTCCGCTTTGATGCCTCTGATGGTTTTGACAGCCGTTTGAACCTCCGGCATGATGACAGAGCGAAAGTAACTCTCGTTGAGCTCATCAGCTAACGCCAGTTCATTTGCCCGGTGCATGCACTGATTAAAATTACCGCCAAGCCATGAGAGTTGTTGTTGATATTTTTTGTAGTATTGCAGCAGCCCCTCCATCGCCATCAACTTCCCTCTTGTCCGCTTGTCGTCGAAGCGTCGGACGGCATCACGCACCATTGCGCTCACATTTCCTCCATAGCTTTCCGCCTTGTTCTGGAAGACGCGAGCTTCCTCCTCGGAAAGCCTGATTTCCAATCTTATTCTCTTTTTACTCATAAAGCGTATTGTTAGGATGAACATTTTGGTTACATTGCACTGTCTGGATAGAAATTCTTCATTGAGATAATCGGGAGTTGCGACCTGAATTATCCCCCAGCTCCGCTGGCAAGTGACTTTTTAACGTGGACTGAGGTGGTAACCGAAGTGTACGTACAAAAGTACAACTTGCTACTCCCAATTGACTGCCGTAGCGGTGGCAAAGCCTGTCATTAGGGTAAACATGCCGATTTTCAAGTAGATATGTGTCGTTGTTCATATAGATGTGCTTCAAATTACAAATAAGAGAGCTTCGTTTTCCAAGCGGATATGCAGTTTTACTGGCAAAACCGACTGCGACCAATTTTCCTCAGACTCAGTATTTTCCTGGCTCGAACCATGCGATTGCAAAGTCTTGTCATGTGATGAGTGTCATCATGTGATGACCCTGCAAAGTCTCATCATATGATTAGAGTGCAAAGTCTCATCACGTGATTAACGTGCAAGGACTCATCATGAGATGACAATGCAAAGACTCATCACGTGATGACTGTGCCAACCCTTTGCGTGTGATGACTATGCCAACCCTCTGCATGTGATTACCGTGATGACAGAGCAAACCCTTGTCTTGTGATTACTGTGCAAATACTCATCACGTGCAAACCCTAATCAATCGTTCATGGAGCGAGGCCTGGGCATTACAGGACTATCCCCGTGTATCCCCAAGCCTCATGGTATTGTCTTACAGATTATGCGCATGATATTTTGTCAAAAAATCTACATTAATGAACACCCCGTTCTGGCTATAGCCGTGCGTGAAGATGTTCTTGCATTTCACGTTACTGGAAGCAAAAGACAAGAGCTCTTTAGGCGTAAGGGAGGCGACATATGAATCATCGACCTGCCATCCGTTGGCTAAACCACCCTCAAATCGGAGATAGAGCACGTAATCGCGAGAGGAGATCTTGATGTCCCGGCAGAGTATCGGATTGCGTTTCGTCGCTATCTTTACCTTCCGATGCGCAACCTTGGCGAAGCACTCTTGCAGGAAGGCGTTACGATGGTCGGTCGTGTCGAAAGGTATGTTGGCGGTTACATCTTTCCCGGTATGTTCATTACGAAGAACGTGCTCTTTGTGCAGTGGCGACAGGATTAGCGTAATACTTTCCATTCCGACTCGCAGTTCCTCTTCCAGCTGCTTGCAGAACAATGCTGCTAACAAGCAGTGGAAAGGTGTCTCGATGGATTTGTCAACGATAGTAAGCTTGCAGTCCTTCTGTCCTACCAGTACACTACGGAAGAAAGCCCAGTTGTTTGGATCCTTTGAAACGATACTTGGCAGGAACGACTGTGTGGCGGTGTCCTCTCTGAAGAAGACATTGAAAGTAAGGATTGCTTTTTGATGATTTGGAGCGATATTTGCAGTCATAAAAAATGTGTTTGTGTTGTTGTGACGTGTAGAATTATATTGTATATTTATTGAAAATAATCATTGAAAAACTTGCATAATTCAGAATTTCTTCGTATATTTGTATATTAATAAAGAGTTAACAAACATATTTATTCACCTCTAAACGATGTCATCATGTTCGCACTCTTCTTCCTTTACGCCCTCATTATTGCCGCTGTTGTTGCCGCTGTGGTCCTGGTCCTTAAGATTGTCTTCTGGGCTTTGATGTTCCCCATTCTTTGGATAGGCTTCTCTATCGCCAACGCCATCGACCGCAGAAAGAAGGTGGCCCGGCAGCGCAGGTAACTTGCCCTGCCGGTGCCACGGCATCGGCTCAGAATATCTTGAGCTGATAGGATTGGTCGGCCAGCTGCTCTATGATTGCTTTTTCCCTCATGTAACGGATGTACTCCTTGGCGGTCCTCGGCTTCACTTCCATCATGTCAACGATGGCATCTGTCAGCTCACTATATGTAAGAGAGTCCGTTTTCTCGAAGATGCTTGTGGCGATGTTCCTGAGGTCTGTGGACTTCTGCTTCTCCTTGTCCTCCTTGGATTTCACGCCCATATAGACAAACATGTCCTCCGTCTTGTCCCATCCGAAAGACATCATCGGAATATCCAGCGGGCTGCCGTCGCGCACCTTGATGCACTTGACCACGGAAAACGCAGGATTGGTGTCTTTCTCGATGGACAGAATGCCAGCCGCCTTGCGCTGCAGCTCTGAGCCTATATGTCCCCTGAGCTTTATGCCGTTTGGCACAAAGTGCAGCACACAGACAACACAGCAGTGATAGAACCCGGCAAGTCGGTACAGCTCGTCAATCACCTCCACACTCTCCAACTCGTCATTAGCGGATCGCACCAGGTCTGCCACACCATCGATGATGACCAACTGGATTCCCTTGTGCTTATGAAAGTTCATGTCGAGAGCCGTACGGATGATGTCCAGCCGCTCCTTTCGCGACTGTTCAGACAGATGGTATGCGTGGAAGAAGTCCGGCTTGTCGTCAAGATAAGCCCTCTTGACAGCCTTACGCACATTCTTGTAAAGCTGATGCTCCGACTGTTCCGTGTCAAAGAGGATGACTGCCCTACCCGAAGGATTTGGGATGATGGTAAGACCCAGCGTGCGCTCGGCATCCAGCGCACCCTCAGCGATTGTACCGGAGATGATGGCGGCAACGAAGTTGCTCTTTCCCACGCCCTCACCCCCGGTGAGACAAAAAAGGTTATCACAGGTGCCGACAGGCACATCATTGACCTCGACTACGGATGAGGACTTCTCAGGCGGGTTGTCGTAGTCCAGCTCACACGACTTGAAGATAACCGAGCTCTTGCGGTATATCTTCTGGATAAGCTCTGTGATAATTTCACTTAGTTCATCAGAAGTATGACCGAGCGCGAAGAAATCAGAGATGTCCTTTTCGCTTTTGGTTCCTGACAGCGGCAGTTCCAATCGCTTCACATGATAGTTGTTCAATGCCTGCTCAATCCTTGCGGCACTCTTCCTACCAGTGTCGTCCATGTCATAGAGAAGGACGATGTGCTTGAAGCGTCTATGAAGGTTCTCTATGATGTTGACAGGTGGAACGGCAGTCTCACTGTTGAAGCATACAGCGTTGAAGCCATGTGCCGCGAGTGACATGACATCCTTCTCTCCGCCAGTGATGAACACCATGTGTCCGCGCGCCGGCAGATGCTCCAGTCCAAAGACATACTCGCCGCTCGGACGGTGTGCATACAAGAAACGCAGCTTGCTTTTTGGCATATATACTTTCACAGCCTCGTCAATGGTGTGATAGACGAACATCGGTTCGGCCACTCGGGAAGAAATCTTATACTCTTTTCCCTCTTTGGAGATGCCGGTTAGAAATCGCGCGCTGCGTACCTTGAATCTTTTCAGTACATCATGCGTAATGCCGTACCGGTGCCAATAAAGAAGTTCGTTCTCGCTGAACTCCTTATAGGTCACCGTTATATTAGGCTGTGGCAGCGATTGCGGCTCCTGCTGTTTTTCAGGAAGTTCTTGCTGTTCCCTAACGGCAGGGCGGGGAAGTGTTGTCCCATATCTATGCCCTCCACTCCATGACTGTGCAGAATCGAAGAATATCCCGAGTCCCATATCATCGTTGATACGACGTAGAATCTGAACGAAATCATTTTTCATATCCATGTTCAGCAGTCTCGCCACGAACCAGAAACAGTCTCCGGAGTATTCTAAGTCTCCGAAGTCCTTCATCATGTAGATTCCCGTCTTCTTACTCAGATGAATAGAGCATGAAGCCTTCGTATCATGATACAACGGATTCTTGAATTTCTTGTCCGGCGAGAACTTGAAGTCGATGTAATGGTGAAACACATCCAGTCCTTGACGTGTTTTGTTCAGAATCTGAATTTTGTAGTCCATATTGAATAGTTTGTATGTCAATTCGGTTTAATCGTCACAATTCAACATGGATGCGTTGCTCGAATACCTGAGTATTCTCTCCAGAGCCTTGATCCTGTCCAGACCCTTGCAAGTCATTTGTCCGTCCCAGATACCCTCATAGACTTTCTCCAACGGATAGACAACGTGGTTGCGGGACAAATAATCGAAGGACAGTAAGCTGTTCTTTCTCCATCGTTTCAGCGTGGTCTCTGAGATCTGTAGGATTCTCAGCAGCTCCTTGCTTCCTACCTTAATGTTCTTCGCCGACAGAACTTCCAGCTCTTTCTCCGTGGAGGGCTGTTCGTTATCCATTGGTGGTGGAATTTCATTCCCTGATGATAAGGCTTGGTGTAATGTGTTAACCTCCATTCTCAGCACCCTGACATCCTCATGCGTCTTGGCCAGCATCCGGTGCATCTTCTCAAGTTGTTCAACTAATTGAGCGTTCATCGTCCTTTCTCTCTTACAATTTAGATACAACAAGTCGGATATTCTGCGAGACTATTAACAAAACAAACCGACAACTATCACTCTGATAGCTGTCGGCAAAAATACGTATAATATTAATATCATGCAAATAAAACGGTTGACAGCGAGGTCATTATCAACCATTATCAACCATTGTCAATCAAATTTCAAGCCTCTGACGAAGTTGTATATTTGCAATTCCTTTTCCTTGAGATCATTAACAGGCTTCCTGGCAATTTTGCAAGCAGCAACTGTCAGGTTGTGAGCATCAACAATTTCTGAGCCGGAAGAGCTTACAAGCATTCTGTTGCATGCCATGATGCTTGCCCATTCACTTTTTATGAAGGACTGCTGCGAAAGCTGATGGAAGAAGAAGGCTGCCAGGTTGTTTCTCATCATCTTCAGACGGTCCTTCATTTTGTTGTTGAAGAAGTCTTTCATGTCCTCCATGCTAAGATGACGATTGAAAAGCTTTTCCTTGTTGACAAAATGTGCCATGTCTGATATAGCCTTGTCTGACACGGAAGCTTGGAGAAGAAGGCTCTCTTGAACATAAGAATCACAACTGCTGTCCTTTTTGTCGGGAGCCTCGCTGCCATGCTCTGCTACCAGTTGCGCCGGAACTTTGTTGACAATGCGCTTGTCGTCCCTGCCGGACATGTTGGAGACATACTTGTCTCCGAGGATGACTTTCAGCAGTCCGCAGTAGTTGCCTATGGGATTAGTCTCGAAGTACATGCGAACCCTGTCTTCCCTTTTGGTGAGTGCGTGCCTGACAATACCATAAGCAAACTGACTAATGAGGTCGTCCTTGATGCATCCTCTCTGTTCCACCATCTCCAGCAGTACGAAGAAGGCATTGTTATAGATGCCGTAATCCATTTGATGGTCTTTGACTGCTCTCAGGTAAAACGAATGCGCTTTGGAGAAATACTCGTTGATTCTGAACTCCAGCATGTCGAAATCAATCGACTGGATTCGCTCGTCCGCCAATCCGTAGTGCTTTGCGATGTTTTGTAGATAACGTCTCATTTTGTTCTGTACCTCTGTAAGTTGATATGTGGTTGACAAAACCCAATAGGGATGTCGTAAAACTCTCAAATTCTGAACTAGCGTAGCCAGTTGATCATGTTACCGAAGTTAACCTTCGGCCTCTTCATGCACAAGTTCCGCAATCTCTTTGATGCACCTTTTCAATATAGCAATGAGTTTGGCATCTTTTGCACCACCTCTGATAGCACCAGCTGCTACTTGTACAAGTTCGTAGATTGTTGTGAATACTTCACTTGATACATCTTCAATTCTTGAGAACTCTCTGAAAAGATAGGGCAATGCGGTGGTAATCTTTTTACTGGGAATTTGCCAGATGTGACCGACCATTTTCCCAAAGTAAGCGATTTTCCTTCTAAGGCCTGATGATTTGACAACAGGAACGAGAATGTAAACGAGGTCAAGGCCATCAGCAATACGGTCGATTGAGCTGATTTTGAAATCCACATTGCCATTCATGATCTTACGAACTTGCCTCTCGTCTAAATGGCTGGCGCCTGATAGGGCCTTGACAACATCCTTATCTGGAGCTATAAACCATTCAGGTGTGCAGAAGACAACGTTTCTCATCCACGGAACTACAACTTCCCGCTTTTGCTTTTCAACTTTTTGCTGTGGTTTAGTATCATTCAGTTGCATTTTTGCAACCTTTTGCTTTGATGTTTTTTCAGTTTCCATTTTGCAAATTTCTAATTTGTTTATTTAAACCGTATGCACTCAAATGCTTGTCTATGTGCACTCGAATGCGGGATGAATAAAAGATAAGATTATAATCATCTGCAAAACAGATTGTTGCAAATGGTCTTTATTTAGCAAAAATATGCACTTGAATGCAGCCACCCGTCTGTAATTCTAACTACTAAATAAGCTTTTTCAACAGAGCGATTATTGATAGGTTAGGCTCATTTGAAATCATCTAAGGTATAATAATGTTAGGTTACAAGACTGCTGATTAACTGTTTCATAGGCAACGGAGTGAGCAAAGTCATGAATAAAAGAAGGTTCTGTGCATGTATAATCGTAGAGGAAAAGTTTTTGAAAAAAGAGATATGATATTTTCTTATGATGAAAATTTATCGTAAATTTGCGACAAACAATGCTTGATATATGCGACGAAACATTGGTAGACGTATTGTTAACAATATAAAGAAATGTGGAAGAGGAACTATATTCTTTCCGAGCACCTTTATGTCCTATGGAGACATTAAGTCAGTTTCCAAGTCTTTGGAACGGTTGACTAACGATGCAGTCATCATTAGGCTGGCTAACGGCATCTACCTATATCCCAAGATAGACAAGAAGTTAGGTCTTGGCGTATTATATCCCTCTATTGAAGATATTGCCATACAGATTGCCAAGAGAGACCATGCACGCATTGCGCCGACCGGTGCTTATGCCTTGAACCTTCTCGGACTATCTACTCAGGTACCTATGAACGTGGTATTCCTGACAGACGGATCACCAAGAAGGATTAGGCTTGGTGACAACAAGACAATAACGTTCAAGCATACAGTTCCAAAAAATCTTGCTTTCGTGAACAAGACAGCCCAACTAGCGACATTCTCATTGAAGGAGATTGGTCAAAGCTGTATCAATGAAGAGCATTTGAAAACTCTGAAACATGTATTCTCTGCCATTAACGAGAAGTCCATTGAGGCTGATTATAAGTTGATGCCTGCATGGATAAGAAAAATAATAAAAGACTTTTATTCGGAGGGCCGTAGTGCCTTAATCCGGAAGTGATGTCGGAAATTGGCTCTCGTTCTCTTTTAGAGCCTACTGAGATAGCGAGGGTACCAAGTCTTGTGAGTTCTTCTTTCCCTCAGGTGAATACCGAAGTGGTTGTTCTGATATCCAAACTCCCAAGACCGAAAAGGCTTCCTGTGAAAAAGTATTCTTTCTTCATGAGTACTTACAGATTCCATAGCATATAAGGCAGATCATTATACGGTGTGCAGGAGTGCAAAACACGGGCTTGCCCTGGTACACATGCAGTGCAGGGTGCAAGGTCACTATAATATATATAGGACCTCGCACCCTGCACTGCATGTGTACCAAAACGCAAGATAAAAAATTGTTTCTCAAATATTTGGTGGTTAGTTCATTTTTTGCTAACTTTGAACCATAAAACAAGAGATCTTTAAAATTCGACTGAAACTTTACATTTTTGTGGGTTTGTCAGTCAAAGTTAGGTTTGGAAATGGTCTGTAAAGGTTTTTAGGGGGTCTTTAGAGGTCCTCAAGCTTGGTACAGATGCGGTACAGAGAATTTTCGACATTCGTAAGTATTTGAATATTAAGATATTACTGAATTAGGTTCGAGAGCCACCAGCTCCACCAGAAATGGCAATGCCGCAAAGCTCAAAGAGCTTTGCGGCATTGTCGTTATATAAGAAGCCTCACCCCCATACCCCTCTCCAAAGGGAGAGGGGAGTGAAATGCTTCAAGGGATCGCAGGTTCTCGCAAGGGTGTGAAGGATGCGATTTGTCAAAGTTTAAGAGAAATCGGTATCCTTTGGACTGCGAGTTTAATGTATTTGTTATTTTTATTTTTTCCTAGGATTGGTACTTTGTCATATGTCCACCAGTCGTTTTAACTTGCCTGACGATACTCGTTCTGTTTGGTAAACTTTCTTCTGTGTAGTGATGTTCGTACTAATGGATGTTAAACCAAATGCTATGATATAGTACGGGACAGTGTAACTGTCTATGTAACAGACTACCAGCCTCGGAGAGGCTGAATTTTCAATAACCCCAGTCTAAGTGAGCGAAGCTCACGCAGACTGGGGACTTATGATAGATGGGAGATTGACTGACTCCGTGCCTCGAAGAGGTACAATGTGCGAAGCGCGCAACTATGGGAGTTAGAAGTTAGGAGCGGATTACTCCTTTCGTTCTGTTGCGCATCTAAGATGCATTCAGCCTCTTCGAGGCTGGTTGTCAGTTCGTTAGCCTTCATCAAAAATCCCCAGTCTGCACTCGCTTCGCTCGCTTAGACTGAGGGTATTAGGAATTCAGCCTCTCCGAGGCTGGGTTATAAAGGTTTACTTGGAGAGTATCATTGGTTGTGTTACGCATGTTTTCACTGATTGTAAAAAATCGTTTAACATCCATTAGTACGAACATCACCACACAGAAAAACTTTCTTACAAAACGAGTGCTCTGTGAACTTTCAATCTAGAGAAACCATTTTGGGATTTTGAAGAAAAAGTGGAGTAAGAAAGTCATTTTTCCGAGTTGAAACTATAAAATAGGCGAGATGATGTGGTCAGAAAGGCACTTTGATGGTGTCAGAAAGGCGTTTTGACACCATCAGAAAGGCGTTCTGATTGCATCAGAAAGGCTTTCTGACGATAAATTCTCTAGAGAATTTTGCGTCAAAGTGCCTTTCTGAGGAGTAGAAAATTACGTATTGTTTGCATTGTTTTGATTATCAGAGTTTTATAAAAACGTGCTGAAAATCGCGAAAATCCGAGCGAGATAGGTCTTCGTCGAAAAGAATCGATTCTCGTAGCAGGAAAAATGTCAGTTTGCATGACAAAAGAGAGTTCGAAGTCCACTGCGAAGTTGCCAGCTCATCTTGACGATTCCAGTAGGTGTCCTTTATTCTATCTTCCAGTCATCTATGCGCCGGTGCAGGCGTGAGAAGTTGACACCAATCTTATAGAGTTTTCTACTATCGGTAGCAAAAGGCGCAGCATAGCTTTTATCGTCAATTTGGCGCAATGCGGCTTCAGCATTTTGATCGTATTTGAACTCAAAGAGATAGATGTATTTTTTTGTTTTTGCAACCATGTCTATGCGCCCATCAGAAATGGTCCGCTCCACTTCAGTATAGAAGCCAAGCATCTTCGTGATGAGGTAGAACGCATTTTGGAAGTACAACTCTGCATCTCCTACTATTTTATAGTCGGTATCAGCAAACATTGCGCTCATTCGCTTCATGAAGTCTTCTATCTTTCCTTGTTCCAGATCATATACGAACTTACCAATAAACACTGGGCTGCTGTCTTCTGTGTGTGCATAGTAGGGGAGCAGGAAACGTGTGAATCCCTCTTCCACTTCGTCATTCGGGTACCCTAATGAATAGGTTTGGAAACGCTCGTTATAGCCTTTGATAGTTAAATACCCGCTCTGATAGATAATGGGCACCGGACTCTCGTCCATTGAGTCGATAGAGTTGAGAAAGTCCGCCGAAACTTGCTGTTCGGTCAGATCAGGCAAATAGAACTTGTCGCGCTGGAGCAATTGCACAAGGAAAGAAGGCGTGCCGGTCTCGAACCAGTAACTGCCAAACTTTTGAGAGTTGAAGGTGTTGAGTAGGCTGAAAGGATTATAAATGCCTTTGCCGTACTCTACAAAGTGATAACCATCGTAGCGTTTTCTCAATCGTAGGCAGGTCTCTTCGTAGCTAATCCCATATTTTGCGGCAATGCAGGGAATCCCTTCTTCAAGATATTTGTGCATCTCTTCTTCTGTGATGCCACAGATGTCTTGGTATCTGGCATCCATCGAGATGTCAATGAGATTGTTGAGGTCAGAGAAAACACTTACTTTGCCGAACTTGGTGACACCGGTAAGGAAAGCGAAGCGGATGTACTTATCCTGAGATTTCAGCGCGCCATAGAAGGCTTTTAGCATGGCTCTGAACTCTTCTTGCAGACTATCGTCACCAATGGCCTGAAGCATGGGCTTATCGTATTCGTCTACAAGGATGACGACGCGTTTGTGTTCTTTCTCAGCAATGCGTTGGATGATACCCTCAAAGCGTTGAGCGAGTGTCACCTCATTGACGTCGCGGCCATAGTCTTTTTCCCATCTCGAGAGAAAGAGGTTGAGGCGCTGTTCCAAGACTTCCTTCCGATTGTATCGGTCGGTGTTCAGATCGAGATGCATGATGGGATAGTTTTCCCATTTACTTTCCAACTGCTCCATGGACAGTCCTTTGAAAAGATCGTGCCTGCCGCTGAAATAGGCCGACATGGTAGACACAAGCAGAGACTTACCGAATCGCCGTGGGCGACTCAGAGAGTAATAGCTGCCTTCATTTGCCAGCTTGTAGATGAGGGCAGTCTTGTCTACATAAACATATCCATCGGTACGGAGTTTCTCAAAATCCTGTATTCCTATCGGGTATTTCATCTTTGTTTCGCTTTACTTTGCTTCTTGCTTCTATATAACTAAGCAGTTATTCACTGGCTTTGCAGTAGGAGGTGCGGCGTCCTCGCCGCACATTCTTGCACGGCGAGACGCCGTGCCTCCTACTTGTCAGCTGCAAATATACGAGTTTTCCGCTATATCTGCAAACGAAAATGCGAAAAGCGTCAGGATCTGATGCTTTTCTGGCGCACTGGATATTTCCAGTGGGCCGATATTTGTAATCTTCTCTGGTTACGAATCTATAATTGGTTATAGAGGTCCAAACTCAAGGAAAATAGTCATAGGCAGGCTTTAGCTCACGATGGAGCTATGGTGTGGAAGTGATGGGGCAGCCTTTGCGAGCAAGCTCGCAGTCTGCCCCATAGCTTTAGACCCATTGCTCCATTGGGAGCACAAGCATGGCCTTGATTTTCTTTTCTCTGTTCCGTTTCCTTTTGTAAATGCCAAGGTGATAAAGACAGTATAAAGATTTATATTTCCTCTCACCATGTTCCACAGAAAATATCCAGTGCACCGCTTTTCGCCCTTATGGGTTGTATCACCGATGGCTTTACTTCACGGCGATGCTGATGGTTTGGCTGATGCCGCTTGCCGTGCTGATCTTCACTGTGATAGTTCCCGGCTTGTGTTCGCTCCGGACGGTGGCCACGAGCATGCCGTGGAAGAGATGCATGTGAGGCTCAGTGAAACGCTCCAGCGAAGTGGCGTCACCATTGCAGATGCCCTGGAAGGTTCCGGCGCCCGAGACTTCCACACGGATGTCGTCGGCAGCGTCGGGACAGATGTTGCCGTCTTTGTCGGTCAGCGCCACGGTGATGTAGCTCAGGTCATTGCCATCGGCCGCGAGCATTTGCTTGTCGGCAGTAAGGCGAAGCGCTGCGGGAGCACCGGCAGTATGCACCGTTTCCTCTCCGGCGGCCTTTCCGTTCTTGTCATAGACGACTACCTTCAGCTCGCCCGGCTCATAGACCACGTTGTCCCAAACGAGGCGATAGCGCGAGAGAAGGCTGTCGGTGATCTCCTTGCCCATCTTCTCGACGAGCTTCCCAGCGGTTGCCGACACCGACATGCGTCCCGTCTTGTGGCGGAGGCCCTGACTCTTGCCGTTGACGAAGAGCTCAGCTTCGTCATAGTCGGTGTAGCACATCACCGGTGTCACCTTGCCTTCGCGTCCCGGCCACGTCCAGTGGGGCAGCAAATGGATGGTGTGGTCGTGGCGGTTCCATACCGAGCGATAGAGATAGTAGCGGTCCTTGGGTAGTCCGGCAAGGTCACAGATGCCGAAATAGCTGCTGCGCGACGGCCAGTAGCTGTCATAGGGCGTGGGCTCGCCAAGATAGTCGAAGCCAGTCCAGACAAACTGTCCGATGGTGTAGTCCTTGTCGTCCTGCGCCATGAAGTCGCTCTCGGGCAGGTTGCTCCACGGGCAGTACTCTGTGTCGTAGCCCGAGCATTGTCCGTCGGGATAGACGTTCTTGTCTGATACGGTAACAGGGAACTTATACACGCCACGGCTGCTCACCGTCGAAGCGGTCTCACTGCCGAGGAGAAAACCTTGCGGCAACTGCGAGATGTTACGGTCGTATTTATACACGCGGTAGTTAAATCCCGGGATGTCCATCACCTGAGCGAAGCCTGACTTCAGCGCGTCCTCAGCACGGTCCATGCCCTGGGTGACGAGTCGGGTAGGGTCGAGGCGATGGCAGATGTCCTGCAGACGGCGGGCGATGTCGGCACCCTCCTGACTCCACTGCTCCGGTATCTCGTTGCCGATGGAGTACATCACCAGCGAGGGATGGTTGCGGTGGTTGAGCACGAGATGCTCGATGTCCTTGTCGGCCCACTTGTCGAAGAAGCGGGCATAGCCGTTCTTGCACTTAGGATAGCGCCACATGTCGAAGCTCTCGGCCATGACCATCATGCCCAGCGAGTCGTAGACCTCCATCTGCATTGTCGACGGCATGTTGTGCGATGTGCGGATCGCGTCGCAGCCCATGTCCTTGAGAATCTTCACCTGACGGATGAGCGCAGCCTTGTTGACGGCAGCGCCGAGCGGCCCGAGGTCGTGGTGCAGGCAGACACCTTGGAACTTGCGGCTCACGCCATTGAGCTGGAAGCCATGCTCACGTGAGAAGGCGATCGTGCGGATGCCCGTCTTCATCGTACGGCTGTCCACGACAGTGGCACGTCGGCCTTCGCCTTCGATGAGTTCAATCTTGGCACGATAGAGCGCAGGACTTTCCGGTGACCACAACTGCGGACGGGCGACCTTGAGGCGCAGGCTGACCTTGCCGTTGCTGCCCACTTTTCCCTCTGCTGTCGCTGCTACTTGTCCGTTGGGAGCGTAGAGCTGGATTCGCTCACTGAGTTGCTCACCTTGTCCACCCTTCACGTTGTCGTTGTAGACCAGGGTAGCCTCGGCAGCGTTAGCCTTCTCGGTGTAGAGAAAGCTCTGCCAGGGATCGAGATAAGCCTTACCGGTGAGGATGAGGCTGACGGGGCGGTAGAGACCTCCACCGGGATACCATCGGCTGCTCTCCTCACGGTTGTTGAGGCTGACGACGACCTCGTTGCTGCGTCCCTTATATATATAAGGTGTAATGTCGATGCGGAAAGCATTGTAGCCATAGGCCCACCATCCTGCCAGCTTGCCATTGACATAGACGTGGGGCTCGCTCATGGCACCGTCGAACTGCAGGTAGGCGTGAGCAGCGTTCTTCGGTACGGTCAGCGTGCGGCGGTAGAAGCCGCGGCCTATCCAGGGCAGTGCGCCCGAGCGTCCCGACTTCTCGCTTTTCTCCTTCTCGCCGTTTTGTGTGATGGCTACGTACTGCAAGTCCCATTTCTTGTCGAAAGGACCGCTGATGGCCCAGTCGTGGGGAATGGCGACGGATTGCCAGTGGAGGCTGTCACGCGAGAAGAGCCAGCCCTGTTGCAAGTTGACTTCCTGGTGCTGACTTGTGACGCCGCTCTTGGCGAGAGCCGTAGCGGGCGCGGTGGCCAGCAAGGAAAACAATAATAGAGAGATAGGTTTCATGTAAAGTTTATGGTTTTGCTGTTAGAACTTGATGAAATGGAGGCGTAATGTGCCATCGTTGATGACGAGCTTGCCGCCGGTGAGCTTCTCCACGGTGAAGTCCTCCTCAAGACTGTTGAAACCAAAGGGGCATAGGGCATTGGGATCTGTCAGTAATGGATCTCCTTTATCACGGTTGCTCAGTCTTGCATCAAAGATCTTAAGATGGCCGTCGGAGTGGTTGAACTGAAAGACGAATTCGGCTCCGTTGTCTCTATTGTTGAGCATCATGATCTTGCCCTGAACCGCCATGAACAGACTCTGTTCACTGACGTTTTTCTGTCCGCCAGTGGCCAGCGTGTCAATAATGGTCAACTTCCAGTTGCCGTCGAGCTTGCCGTTTTGGGAATGCTCCAGCAGATCACCACAGGAAACCAGAACAAACAAGATGGTGATGAGGGAGAGGAGTATTGTGAAATGCTTATTCATGTTGTTTCTTATTAGTTTTTCTATAACTTTGATCATGTCACCCGTGATTATAGGTTGAAGATGCCAGACTTGGAAATGGTGATCTGAGCTCCTTTGTTGTGTCCGAGGATATGACCGAAGTCCATGCCGCATGCAGCTTTGACATTCCACTGATGGGTCAGTGCATACTGTGCCTCAACCATGAAACTGACGTTGTGGTGCTTCTTGGTGTAGGGACGCTCGTAGGTGCCGAGGCCTTCCTGCCATGAGGCGAGCACACGATAGGTGAGCGCGTCGGTGGGCTGTCCGTCAAAGCCGAGGTGGAAAGCTGTGAAACGCGTATCCTCAAACCGGATCGTGCCGTCGGTGTTGTAAATCGGAGATCGGTAGAGCGGATTGCCCATGGCTTGTCCCCAGTGTTGCCATCCGGGGAAGATATAATGATTGTAGTAATCGTCCTTGCCACTGATATGCTCTGGTCTTCCTTCTGTATGGTCGTGATAGAGTGGACCACTCTGGTATTTGGTATAGAGATACTCCACGACGACGTCTTTCAGCCACGTGCCGTTGCGCAAGTTGAGTTCTGCACCGAGCATCCAGTCTTTGAAGTCGTAGAGAAAATAGTGATGACGCTTTTTCACATCCCACTCGTCTCCCGTGCCATAGCCGTCGTAGTCGAGTTGGAACATGGAAGAGTGATCCTCGAAATATTTGTCGGCATAGATGCCGAGCTTCCAGCTGTCAGCCTCATAGTTGAAACGGGCTACCCAGGAGCCGAGGATGTCGCCTTCCGCATTTTGATAGTCAGAGCCGGCTTCCGGAGCGTCAGCTCCACCGGGAATTAAGGCTTTGAGATAGTCTTTCAATCCGGTACCATTGTGCACGGGTACCATCTTGCCATTTCCGTCGGGACGGTAGGCCGTACCACCGAAGATGGTTGCCATCTCCAATCCCAGTTCCAAAGACCAAGGGCAGAAACGGTCGGGATTGCCGATCATCAGATAGCCAGCCTTCGTGTGCAGGAGCACGTCATCAGCATATTTTGATTGCTTCTGAGTAAAGTCGTGTTGCCAGTTCTGATCGGTCATGCGTCCGTAGGCGATGTGTCCTTTGAGATGAAGCCAGCGGTTAGCAAAAGGCAGTGTCCAGTATTGAGGCAGCGCCAGACGTACTTGTGGTACCGGACGTGCGTTGATACCTAAGGCTTGGGAGCCGGAGCTGAGCGCATTGTTCTTCAGTTCCATTGGCCACTCCTTGGCACCCACGGTGAGAGTGCCGTGGAGCCACCGCAGCTCTGCAAATGCCTGCTGAACGACGGCGTGGCTGGTATAGTGAACAGGAGCCACCACGTCAAGACCATATCCGAGTCCCCAACGTCTGGAAGAGTCGTTGTTCAGTGGTCTGATAGCCTGCATGCGCAGATAGCCATTGTTCTCCTCAAGGGAAGAGAGACCATATTTATTAGCATTGAGCCAGAGAGGAGTCTTGCCGCTCGACACGGAGCCTTGCATTTCTACCTTGTAATTGATGTCTTTGCCGGGTTGCCACTTTCCGGGATCAGCGCCTTCCTGCCATGCATATTGGGCTGAGGCTGCGCTGGTGAGGCAGAGAGTGGCGAAGGAAAGAAGAATTCTTTTCATCATTTTAGCCTGTGATCGTTAATTTTGCTGCAAAGGTACGGCTTTTTAGGGATTTTCCTCTCCATGATAGGGGAAAACCTTTCTTGCGTCTTTTCTTTTTTCTTAATTTTGCAACGTGAAGAAGAGAAAAGAGCTTTCCAAGACTCTACCTTCTGTCACAAAGATATGTAGAACATTTAAAAAGATGAAGATATGAAAAAGTTAGTTTTGACTCTTGTCGCCCTCTTGGTCATGGCTGTTCAGGCATCGGCTATGAGTTATGAGCAGGCACGTCAGCAGGCTTTGTTCCTGACCGACAAGATGGCTTACGAACTCAACCTGACGGATGCGCAGTATGAGGCTGCCTACGAGATCAACCTCGATTACCTGATGAGCATCAACACGTATGATGATCTCTATGGTATCTATTGGCGGCAGCGCAATCTCGACTTGAGCTATGTGCTTCTTGACTGGCAGTACCGTACCTATGTTGATGCAGCCTATTTCTATCGTCCGCTTTACTGGGACGGCGGTTACTGGCACTTCAGCATCTACGCTCGCTATCCGCATCGTGACTACTTCTTCTTCGGTCGCCCGAATATCTATGTCACCTACTATGGTGGTCACAGCTGGCGGATGAACGGAGGCCGCAGCTGGTACTACGGACGTCACTTCGATGGACCACGTCACGGAGATGGCGGACGCTACATGGGCATGCGTGACGGATTTGACCGTGGTGACTTTGGCAGAGGCACTCGCTTCGACGGCCATAGGGACTTTGGCGGCCGTAACGATGGCAACCGCAGCTTTGGCAATGGCACACGTTTCGGTGGAAACAATGGTAACCGTAGCTTTGGTGGTGGCAACCGTACTTATAGCGTATCGAGTGCTCCTTCTGGCTACGACCCACAGCGTGACCGTACTCGCTCGTTTGGAGCCCGCGAGAGCAGCACACGTACTACCGTGACGCAGCCGAGTCGTTCGTTTGGCGGAAACACTTCGATGGGAGAGCCCAGCCGCACCTTCTCTGCTCCGAGTCGTTCGTTCGGTACACGCAGCAGCGAGTCCAGCCGTTCATTTGGCAGCAGTGCTCCAAGCCGTTCGTTTGGCGGCAGCGTACCGAGTCGCTCTTTTGGTAGTGGCAACAGTGCTCCGGCACGCTCTTTCGGTGGTAGCAGTTCATCAGCCCGCTCCTTCGGTGGCGGCAACAGCGCTCCTACACGCTCCTTCGGTGGCGGCGGCAGCTTCGGCGGCGGTCACAGCTCGGGTGGCGGTCACTTCGGAAATGGAAGATAAAAGGAAAAGATACAATATTAAGTGTCGTATTTTGGATAACATTTTGCCCGTTCTCCTGTCCTGGGAGAGCGGGCTTTTTGGTAGGGGGCTGCTGCACAGCAGCAGCAAACCGAATGGAGAGGACTCGGTGCGCAAGGCTTGCTTTTTGCGGAGGGCTGCTGCACAGCAGCAGCAAACCGAACGGAGAGGACTCGGTGTGCAAGGCTTGCTTTTTGCGGAGGGCTTGCTTCCTTGCAAGGGGGCGGGGAGGATCCTTGCTTGCGGCGGGGGAATCCTTGCTTGCAGCGGACGGCTCCTTGCTTGCAGCGGATGGCAAGGGGCTCTTTGCTTGCAGCGGGCGGCGGGGTGTTTACAAGACGAGCTTGCGGACTTCAGCGTTGGTCATCTTCTGAATCTCATTCATCGGCTTGCCATAGTAGACGCTTTGTATGGCTTTGTTGACGATGCCGTGGCCGACAGCCAGCACAGTTTGGTCGGGGAAGGATGCTTTTATCCAGGCGATGAACTGCTTAGCACGGCTCTTGAGGCTATCGAGGCTTTCGATGTCGTCGGGCCACTGCTTCACGGCTTGCAGGTCGGGAATAAACTTGCCGGTGAAGCTGCCCCAGTCGCGCTCACGAAGCAGAGGTGTGGTGACAATGGGCTTGCCATGCGGTTCGGCAATGATCTCGCAGGTCTGTATGGCACGGTGGAGATCACTGGCTACAAAGGTGTCGATGTATACGTCTTTCATCTGGTCGCGTACAGCCCGGGCCTGTTCCTTGCCCGTCTCATTGAGTTCTCCGGGTGTTTGTCCTTGAAGGATTTGTGCTTTGTTGGCCACGGTCTCGCCGTGACGTACTAATAATAATGTGGTCATATCCTGATTGAAACTATTTTTTGTATAACTAATATCAAGTAATCGTTATCGTTTCCGTTTTTTTCCTTATCTTTGCATAAGAGAAACAAAAGTAGATAACATCATGAAAAGATTTCCAAAGTCCATTCTTCGTGCCTGCTGTGCCATTGCAGCCGGTGCGATACTGGTGCAATATCGTGACCAGGCCGTGATGTGGATTACGGTGGGTATTGGCGTTGTGTTCTTTATCTCGGCAGTCATCAGTTTCATTGACTATATGGCTTCGCGCAAACAGAGCGATGAGCAGGTGGAGCTTTTCGACGCTCAAGGGCGCAAGATGGGTCAGCGGCGTCCGCGACGTTTTCCCGTTGTCGCAATAGGCTGTGGCATATTGGGCAGCGTGATGGCACTCAGTCCAGGGACATTTGTCGGTGGACTGATGTTTGTGTTGGCGGCTCTGCTGATTGCCGGTGGTACCTATCAGCTGTTCAGTCTCTCGCTGGCAACCCGCTTTGCCCGTGTGGGCATTGTGTGGTGGGTGTTGCCCGTCGTCATCCTGCTCATTGGCTTAGTGGCTTTGATTAAGCCGAGTGCGATTGCCTCTGCACCACTGCTCATCATCGGCTGGTGCCTGATGGTTTATGGCGTGGTCGACCTCATCGATGCCTTGAAGATCCATCGCTGCAAGAAGCAGTTCGACAAGGCCGAAGAGATTTCGTCTGTACGCGGAAATGCGGAGCAAACTCAGGGCAACGCGGTAGAGCAGACCGATATGAATCCGTCAGAGACTGACCCTACCGCATAGTGCTTCCACTTAGTTCTTTGGTACTAATTTTTTTATTTCTTTGGTACTAAGCCCTCGATGTAGTTACAGAGGATACCGATACCTTTGACGTTCTCACCGCCCTGTGGGATGATGAGGTCGGCATAGCGCTTGGTAGGCTCGATAAACTGCTCGTGCATGGGCTTGAGGACTTTGAGATAACGATCCACGACCATGGATACCGTACGTCCGCGGTCGATGGTGTCGCGCTGGATGTTGCGGATGAGGCGTTCGTCGGAGTCGCAGTCTACGAAGACTTTCAAGTCCATCATGTCGCGGAGTGTCTTGTTGAGCAGGGTCATGATGCCCTCAATGATAATCACGGGCTTGGGCTCTACATGGATGGTCTCCGGCAGGCGGTTGCTGAGGATATAGCTATAAGTAGGCTGCTCGATGGCGTGACCATGGCGCAACTCGTTGACCTGCTTGATGAGCAACTTCCAGTCGAAGGCGTCGGGATGGTCGAAGTTGATGGCAGAGCGCTCTTCCTGAGTCATGCCTGTTGTGTCGTTGTAATAAGAGTCCAATGGCACCACAGTGACATAGTGTGGTGGCAACATCTCCACGATTTTCTTCACCACAGTGGTCTTGCCGGAACCAGTGCCGCCGGCGATGCCAATGATGGTGACTTTCTTATTTTTGTTTTCCATATTGCTTGTATTTTGTTGTTTCTCTTTCTCTAACCTTTTAGTACTACTTCAGCCCTATCTCCTGGAACATGCGGTCGTAGTATTCTGCTTTCTTTTCCACTTTCATCGGATAGGCACGTGAGGAGCTCGGCTCGCGGTAGAGGCGGATAGTGCGGCCTTCGAACGTGAAGTCGAGATGGTCGCCCATCTTCATCTTGCGCGCGTCGATATGATAGTGCTCAGTGAAGAGCGTGGTGGCAAGCTGTCCGGCGGCAATCACCGCCTTGCATTCCGGCAGGGATCGCAACATGCCGTCAAGGTCAGCCTGCTCTATGACTTCCAGGTCTTTGTCCGAAGCGGTGCCCTTGGTGCGACGGATGCGCAGGCAGGTGTCAAAGATGGCCACGCCACGGTTACGGAGGAAATCTTTGAGTTCTTGCAGGCGGTAAGTCTTGTGGTCTTGGTCTACGAACCGCAGTTTGTCGCCAAAGAAGCACAGACCGAAGATGCGCCACATGTCGTTGGTAAAGTTGGGGTAGTACCATTTCATGCACCAACGCTTGGGTGCGGGTGGAAAGGTGCCCAGCATCAGCAGCTTGGCATTCTTCGGAAGGAATGGCTCAAAAGGATGAACTTCAATCATGATGAATGGCGAGTGATGAATGAGTAGTGGGACGGCGCACAACGCCGTCATACCGAACGGATCCTCGGTACTATTCTCTACTTTTTACTTTGCCTCCTTTACCAAGTACACGCAGACAGGCAGGTGATCGGAGAAGCCGTCGAGCCACACGCCACCGGCTGTGGTACGCTTCGGCTCACCCTTGTACTTACCCTCAGTCTGGAAGAGGTAGGGCATGCGCTGGATCTCGCACTTGAAGTATTTGAGCGTCTTGTAGTCGTGCGTACCCTTTTTGTCAAGCAACGAGGGACTGAGGAGAATCTGGTCGAAGAGATTCCAGGCTCCCTGATAGCGCAACGTGCCAGTGCCCTGCTTGGCGAGGATATTGTACCAGGGATTGTACATGTCATCGCTTCCCACCTTGCTGATTTCTTCCTTGCCACCGAGCACCTCGTGCATGCTCTTGTTGGTTGGGTCGTCGTTCATATCGCCCATGATGAAGACCTTGGCATCTTTGTCTAAACGGAGCAGAGAGTCTTTGACAGCCTTGGCCTGGGCAGCTCCTACCTCACGATAGTAAGAACCATTGAAACGGCTCGGTAGGTGACAGACAATGAAGCTTACCGGCTCGCCGGCCAGTGTGCCGCTCACGGTGAGGAAGCCGCGCGTGGTAAAGCCCGAGTCTTGCTTTTCTGTAGGGATATAAGGAACCAGTTTCACCGTCTTCACCTGAAACATCTTGGGATTATAGAGCAGTGCGCAGTCGATTCCACGCTTGTCAGGACCCTCAACGTGGCAATATTGGTAGCCGCGCTGTTTCATTTCCGGCTGTGCACAGAGATCTGTGAGCACCTTGTCGTTCTCCACCTCAGCCAGGCCGATGACCGAACAACCCACTCCGGGCAGCATCGTCGTGCCCATGTCGCTCAGGGCGCGTGCCATGTTGTGGAGTTTGTGACTATACTTTAATCCGTTCCAACGATAAGAGCCGCCGGGCAGAAAGTCGTAGTCGCGCTTGCCCTCGTCGTGGCATGTGTCGAACAAGTTCTCCTGGTTGTAGAAGCCAACTGCATAAACGGCATATTTCTTTTGAGCTGATGTGGCCAGGCACAACAGCAGGAAACAAGCAATAGCTAAAAGATGTCTCTTCATTTGTCTCTTTATTGTCGTAAAATCCATGTATGATATATTGCTTTGCAAATATCGCAATTTATTTTGAGATAATAGGCCTTTTCTTAGATTTTTAACAAGAGAAATCGTGAACTCTCCATTTATTTTGGTAAATTTGCACATATTATCAATAGTATTATAACAACTGACAATTATGCAAAAACAGCTTATCTTAGCCGTGATGGCCATGAGCTATGCCCCGCTGACGTTCGCTCAGAGCGATTCGACCAACGTCGGTGAGGCTGCGTTCACCTTCACAGAAGCGCAGTTGGGTGAGGACGAGAACATGGGGCAGAACGTCTCCATTGTTTCTTCGAGCTCGAATGTGTATGCCTCGGAGGTGGGGTATTTGTTCTCACCGATGAGGTTCCGCTATCGGGCGCTCAACCAGAAGTATAACGAGATGTATATCAACGGCACGCCGGTCAACGACATGGAGACGGGACAGTTCCGCTACTCGCTCGTAGGCGGTCTCAACCAGCAGACACGCAATATGGAGGCGGCATTGCCCTTCGAGTCGAACAACTTCTCGTATACAGGTATCGCCGGATCGAATAATTACAACTTCCGTCCGGCTGCTATGGCTACCGGCCAGCGTCTCACGCTCTCGGCTGCCAACCGCAACTATGTACTCCGTGGCATGTACACCTATAATAGTGGTCTTACCGACAAGGGATGGGCTTACTCGGCCAACATCACCTATCGTTGGGCCAATCCGGGATATGTCAAGGGTACATCGTACAATGCGCTTTCCTATTTCTTCGGCGTACAGAAACTCCTTAGCGGTGGTCACAGCCTGGCCTTCTCGACTTGGGGCAATCCCACAGAGCGCGGCACACAGGGCGCATCGACCGATGAGATGTATTGGCTGGCCAACGACAACCAGTACAACCCCTATTGGGGCTGGCAGGACGGCAAGAAGCGCAACAGCCGTATGGTGCGCGACTTCTCTCCTTCGGCTATCTTCACTTGGGACTGGAATATCAACGACAACAACAAGCTGACGACATCACTCTTCGGTAAGTACAGCATCTATTCCAGCACCAAGCTCAACTATAACAACTCGGAGAATCCGCAGCCGGACTACTACAAGCGTCTACCGAGTAACTTCTACGATGTGTGGAATAGTGGCAACGTGCAGAACACTGAGTTCGCATTGGCTGACTGGGAGAACGCCCGCGAGTATTTGGCTGGCAATGAGCGCAACCGGCAGATCAACTTCGACGAGCTCATCTATGCCAACCGTCAGGCTGCGGCCAACGGACAGGATGCGCTCTACTATATCCAGAAGCGTCACAACAATCAGTTGAACCTCACACTGTCCACTTCGCTGACTACCAATCTGACGAAGAACAGCACGTGGACCAACGGACTCTTCGCAGCTCACAACG
>Ga0256404_1003781_pt1 | contig 29985 bp, 19 predicted proteins | sample RumenRJG_01DNA_FD_185990 | JGI IMG/M metagenome (GOLD analysis project Ga0256404, IMG submission 185990) | Bovine rumen microbial communities from Lethbridge, Alberta, Canada - RJG_01 | ecosystem: Host-associated > Mammals > Digestive system > Stomach > Rumen | place: Canada: Alberta | collected...
CCACGGAGACAGAAGGGTCAGCATCCTCTGCGAGCAGGATCTCGGAGATCATCGATGTAGTCGTCGTCTTGCCGTGCGTGCCGGAGATCGCGACGGGGCAGCCGTAGTTCTTCATCACCTCGCCGAGGACCTGAGCTCTTGTAAGATGCGGCAGGCCAAGCTCCATGGTCTTCCTGTACTCCGGGTTGTCCGGGTGAATGGCCGCGGTGAAGACGACAAGGTCAAGATCCGGTGTGATGTTCTCTGCCCGCTGTCCGATATGGACGGGGATGCCGGAGGCCTCCAGCTTCTTTGTGACTGCAGACTCCGCCCGGTCAGAGCCGGTGACAAAAAAGCCCCGGCTCTTTAAGATCTCTGCGAGCCCGGACATGGAAACGCCGCCGATGCCACAGAAGAAGACGCGGATCGGCCTGTTGAAATCAATCTGATAATACATGGCTATTCCTTCCTGAATTAGGATACAGTTTCTAGGAACATTATAGCGGGTTTTCGCGGATTTCCAATACCGGGCGGACCGGGCGCCGGGGTCTCCCGAAAATGGCAATAACGGGAAAGAACTGTGCAAAATTAACGTGGAATTCGAATAATTGTGAAGAAAGCGTTAACATGCCTTGCAATTTTGACAAAAAACGGAGAAAAAGGAGAAGACATTTTGTCCATTATCACTGACAAATCGACGAGACATTATTTCCTTTCAATTTTCCGTGTGCTATAATTAAGTAACTGATGAAGGCTTTCCTTTTTCGGTGGTATTTATCCGGATTTGGACGGAACGGATTCAGAATCCGCATGTCAAGGATGAGGTGAAAAATGATTAAGAAAGAAATGATCGCAATGCTCCTGGCCGGCGGACAGGGGAGTCGTCTTGGAATCCTCACGTCCAAGATGGCAAAACCGGCGGTCTCGTTCGGCGGTAAATACCGGATCATTGATTTCCCGCTCAGCAACTGTATCAACTCCGGAGTGGATACGGTTGGCGTGCTGACCCAGTACATGCCCTTAAAGCTCAATACCCACATCGGTATCGGCATTCCGTGGGATCTGGACAAGCTGGTCGGCGGTGTTTCCGTTCTGCCTCCCTATGAGAAGATGGAGGGCACGGAGTGGTACACCGGCACCGCAAACGCCATCTACCAGAACCTGAGCTACATGGAGACCTACAATCCGGACTATGTTCTGATTCTCTCCGGGGACCACATCTACAAGATGGACTATGAGTCCATGCTCGACTTCCACAAGGAGAACCACGCGGACGTGACGATCGCCGTCATGCCGGTTCCCATGGAGGAGGCAAAGCGCTTTGGCATCATGATCACCGATGAGAACAAGCGCATCACGGACTTCGAGGAGAAGCCGGAGCACCCCAGGAGCAACCTGGCGTCAATGGGCATCTACATCTTCTCATGGGAAGCCCTGAAGGAGGCGCTGGTCACGAACAGGGATCAGCCCGGCCTCGACTTCGGAAAGCATATCATCCCGTACTGCAGGGACAAGGGCGAGGCGCTCTACGCCTATGAGTTCAATGGCTACTGGAAGGACGTGGGAACGCTCACCTCCTACTGGGAGGCCAATATGCAGCTCATCGACGTGGTCCCCGAGTTCAACCTCTATGAGGAGTACTGGAAGATCTATACGAACGTGACATCCCTTCCGCCGCAATATTATGGAAGAAACTCCCACGTGGAGCGCTCCATTGTCGGCGAGGGATCCGAGATATACGGCAAGGTTTACAATTCCGTCATCGGCACGGATGTGGTGATCGGGGAGAACACCGTGGTGCGGGACTCCATCATCATGAACGGTGCCTCGATTGCGGGGGACTCCTCTCTGGAGAAGACCATCGTTGCGGAACATGCCGCCATCGGAGATCACGTCATCATCGGAGAAGGAGAGGAACTGCCGAATGATACGAGACCCGACATCTACCGCGAGGGCCTGGTGGTGATTGCGGAGGATGCCGTGGTTCCCTCCGGTGTTTCCATCGGGAAGAACGTCATGATCAACGGCATCACCCAAAAGGAGGATTATCCGGATGGCCGCCTGGAAAGCGGAAGGACCCTGAACAAGGAAGGTGAGGCAGAATGAGAGCGATCGGAATTATCTTGGCAGGCGGCAGAAGCAACCGCATGAGGGAACTCTCAAAGAAGAGGGCTGTGTGCGCAATGCCGATCGCAGGAAGCTATCGCAGCATTGATTTCGCACTCAGCAACATGGAGTACTCCCGCATTCAGAAGGTTGCGATTCTGACCCAGTTCAATTCAAGAAGCCTGAACGAGCATCTGAGTTCTTCCAAGTGGTGGGACTTCGGCAGAAAGCAGGGCGGCATGTTCCTGTTCACGCCCTCGTTCACCAATGAGAACAGCAACTGGTACCGCGGCACGGCGGATGCCATTGCGCAGAACATCAGCTTCCTGAAAAATTCACATGAGCCCTATGTCGTCATCGCATCGGGCGACTGTGTCTACAAGATGGATTACAACGATGTGCTGGAGTACCACGTGGCAAAGCGGGCCGACATCACGGTGGTCTGCAAGGATATGCCGGTAGATGCCAACGTGGAGCGCTATGGCACCGTTGGGATGGACGAGGACGGAAGAATCACGGATTTCGTGGAGAAGCCGATCATCTCCCACTCCAATACGATTTCCTGCGGCATCTATGTGATCCGCAGAAGGCAGCTCATCGAGCTGCTGGAGAAGTCGCAGGAGGAGGGAAGGTTCGACTTTGTCCAGGACATCCTGATCCGTTACAAGGACATCAAGAGAATTTATGGTTACAAGATGGACGGGTATTGGAGCAACATCGCCTCGGTTGACGATTACTTCAATACAAACATGGACTTCCTGAAGCCGGATGTCCGGCACTACTTCTTCAAGCAGTACCCGGAAGTTCATTCCAAGGTCGCGGATCTTCCACCCGCCAAGTACAACACCGGAGTGACAGTGAAAAACAGCCTGCTCTCCAGCGGATGTATTGTAAACGGAACGATCGAAGATTCAGTTCTCTTTCAGCAGGTCTATGTTGGAAGCAACTGCGTGATCAGGAATTCACTGATATTGAATGACGTATACATCGGAGATAATACTTACTTAGAAAATTGCATCGTGGAGAGTGACAGCACAATTCAGGCCAATTCTTATTATAAAGCAGAGAACGGTATCCGGATCATCGTAGAGGAGAAAGGCGAACGCTATAACATCTAGAAATGGAGAGCGTTTATTATGAAAATTACAGATGTCAGGATACGCAGGGTTGCCTCGAGCGGAAAGATGAAGGCAGTTGCCTCGATCACGATTGACGGTGTATTCGTTGTACACGATATCAAGGTGATTGAGGGAGAGAAGGGCCTATTCGTTGCCATGCCGAGCAAGAAGACTGCAGACGGCGAGTATCGCGATATTGCGCACCCGATCAACACCGAGACCCGAACCATGATGGAGGAGATGATCCTCCGGAAGTACCAGGAGGATCTCGAGAAGGGCGAGGAACCCGGCGGATCGGAGGAGTAACAGGGCCGTTGTTTTCTGAAGGATGCAGAGGAGATATGCAGGTTGTAGCGATCTGCATATCTTTTTTTGCGTGGATTTTCGCATTCCGGCCGCCTTGCGGCAGGGAGCGGCAATGGGTTACAATACGGCAGGAAAGAACAGCCGCGGCGTGCCGCAGCTGCTCTTTTGTGACGTCAAATTTCAGAAAAGGCAGGCTGCAGGGCAGTTCTGCGGCAGCAGGGAGAAGACATGGCTTCAGAATTTTATCTGATCGTCGGACTGGGAAATCCCGGGCGCGAGTACGCCGGGACACGGCACAACGTGGGCTTTGAGGTCCTGGACGATCTGATCGACGAATATCACATCGACGGACCCACCAGATTTGGAAAGTCCCTGATCGGAAAGGGCAGGATCGGGGACTGCAGAGTCATCGCGATGAAGCCCCAGACCTACATGAACCTCTCCGGAGAGGCGGTCCGGGAGGGCATCGACTTCTGGAAGATTGACCACACGGATCACCTGATTGTGATCAGCGATGACATCGACCTGCCGGAGGGGAAGCTCCGGATCCGGGAGAAGGGATCCGCGGGGGGCCACAACGGGCTGAAGAACATCGTCCAGCACCTGGGAGACGGCAACTTTTACCGGATCCGGGTCGGCGTCGGGGCAAAGCCCTCGCCGGATGCGGACCTTGCGGACTACGTGCTGGGACACCCCGCCGGCGAGGACAGACAGATCCTGGATGCGGCGAAGAAGCGGGCAGCGGAGGCAGCGGCCTGCATCCTCACGGAGGGCATCCAGAAGGCGATGTGTAAATACAACGGCTGAGGGAAAGAGAGTAAGGCGGTAACAGATGCGGGCAATCACAGCTCCCCTGGAGGAGTCAGAAAACTATCAGAAGGTCCGGGACAGGCTCCGGGTCACAGAGGGCGCGGTCCTGGTGGAGGGCTGCCAGTCCACGCAGAAGCTCCACCTCGCCTATGCGCTGGGCAGGGATGATCTTCTGTCCCCGCATGCGAGGCTCCGGCTTATCGTCACGGACTCCGACCGGCGGGCGAAGGAGATCCAGGAGCAGAACCTCTTCTATGACAGGAACACGGTGCTCTATCCCGCAAAGGATCTGATCTTCTATCAGGCGGACCTGCGCGGCAACGAGATCGAGTCCGAGAGAATCCGTTGTCTCCGCCGCCTCATCGACGGCAAGCCGACGACGGTGGTGACGACATTTGCGGCCCTGCAGACGCCTCAGGTGCCCCTTCGGGAGCTTCGGAAAAACATTCTTGTCCTCAGCAAGGGGAGCGAGCAGAGCCTGGAGGAGCTCGCATCCCGCCTTGTGTCCATGGGATATGTGCGCACGGCGCAGGTGGAGTCCCGGGGACAGTTCTCGATCCGGGGCGACATCGCGGACATCTTCGACCTGACGGAGGACAACCCCTACCGCCTGGAGTTCTTTGGAGATGAGCTCACGGACCTTCGGAGCTTCGACATCGAGACCCAGCGCTCCCTGCAGGATCTCTCCCGGGTGCGTATCTACCCCGCTTCGGAGCTGGTGCTTCCGGATAAGACCCGGGAGGAGGGCTTTGCCGCGATCCGGAAGGAGGAGAAGGAGGCCGCTGACAGGTTCCGGCGTGAGGGCCATATGGAGGCCGCAAAACGGATCGGCGATGAGACGGATGCCCTGCTCCAGGAGGCACAGGAGTGGGAAAACTACAGCCGGTTGGAGAGCTGCATCCGCTACTTCTATCCGGAGGCGGACAGCTTTCTGGACCTGTTCCCCCGGGAGGAGACCCTGATCTTTCTGGACGAGCCCTCCCATCTCTGGGAGCAGGCCGCGGCAGTGGAGGCGGAGTTCCGGGAGAGCATGTCCGCCCGCGCTGACAAGGGCTACATCCTGCCGGGGCAGATGAATCTGCTCTTTTCCAAGGAGGAGATCGCGGCAAAGACTGCCCACTACCGGAGGCTGGGACTCTGCCACCTTGCGGTGAAGAGCGAATTCTTTGCGCAGGATCAGGTGGTGACGATCCGGACCAGGAGCATTGCCCCTTACAACAAGAGCTTTGCCCTCCTCGAGGAGGACCTTCGGCGCTACCGGAAGGAGAAGTACCGGGTGGTTCTCCTCTCCGCCTCGAGAACCCGGGCAAAGCGCCTCTCCCAGGACCTTCTGAACGACGGGCTGACTGCTTTCTACAGCGAGAATCCGGACCGGGTTCCGGAGCCGGGGGAGATCGAGACTTACTACGGAAACATCCAGAAGGGCTTCGAGTACCCGGATGTGAAGTTTGCGATGATCGCCGAGACCGATATCTTCGGCAGCACGCAGGCGGGGACGAAGAAGAAAAAGCACCGCTTCGAGGGAGAGGCGATCGCAGGCTTCGGGGATCTCAAGGTCGGTGATTATGTCGTCCACGAGGACCACGGCATCGGCGTCTACCGGGGCGTCGAGAAGATCGAGATCGACGGCGTCCGCAAGGACTACATCAAGATCGAGTACGGACAGGGCGGCATCCTGTACGTCCTGCCCACCGAGCTGAATGTACTGCAGAAGTACAGCTCAAAGGAGGGGCCAAGGCCAAAGCTCAACGCCCTCGGCTCGAATGACTGGAGTGCGACAAGGAAGCGGGTCAGACACGCCGTGGAGGAGGTCGCGCAGGACCTGGTGGAGCTGTACGCAAAGCGGCAGCAGGAGAAGGGACACGCCTTCCCGCCGGATACCGTCTGGCAGCGGGAGTTTGAGGAGATGTTCCCCTACGAGGAGACCCAGGACCAGCTGACTGCGATTGCAGACACGAAGAAGGATATGGAGTCTGACAGGATCATGGACCGGCTGATCTGCGGCGATGTGGGCTTTGGCAAGACGGAGGTCGCACTGCGGGCTGCCTTTAAGGCGGTGCAGGATGACTGCCAGGTGGCGGTGCTCGTGCCCACGACAATCCTCGCCCAGCAGCACTACAACACGTTCCTGGAGCGGATGAAGAACTTCCCGGTGAACATTGAGCTGCTCTCGCGCTTCTGCACGGCGTCGGAGACGGCAAAGGTCCTGAAAGGTCTTGCGGACGGCACGGTAGACATCGTGATCGGAACCCACAAGCTCCTCTCCGACCGGGTGAAGTTCAAGAACCTGGGACTTCTCGTCGTCGATGAGGAGCAGCGCTTTGGCGTGCGCCACAAGGAGAAGATCAAAAAGCTGCGCGAAAACGTGGACGTGCTGACGCTGTCGGCGACCCCGATCCCGCGCACACTCCACATGAGCCTTGTCGGCATCCGGGACATGAGCGTCCTTGAGGAGGCACCCCAGGACCGGCAGCCGATCCAGACCTACGTCATGGAGTACAACGATGAGCTCGTGCGGGAGGCCATCCTCCGAGAGCTCGGCCGGGGCGGTCAGGTCTACTATGTCCACAACACGATCAACGACATCGACCTTGTCACTTCTCAGCTCCAGCAGCTCGTGCCGGAGGCCAGGATCGCCTTTGCCCACGGCAGAATGCACGAGGGCGAGCTCGAGAAGATCATGTATGAGTTCATCAGCGGCGAGCTGGATGTCCTGGTCTCGACCACCATCATTGAGACCGGTCTCGACATCCCCAACGTCAACACGATCATCATCCACGACGCGGACCGGATGGGCCTCTCTCAGCTCTATCAGCTGCGGGGAAGGGTCGGCCGCTCGAGCAGGACCGCCTACGCCTACCTGATGTACCGCCGCAACAGGATGTTAAAGGAGGTGGCAGAGCAGCGCCTCGCCGCGATCCGGGAGTTTACGGACCTGGGATCGGGCTTCCGCATTGCCATGCGGGATCTGGAGATCCGGGGCGCCGGTGCGGTGCTCGGCGATGCCCAGAGCGGCCACATGGCAGAGGTCGGATACGACCTGTACTGCAAGATGCTGGACGCTGCGGTCCGGAAGGCAAAAGGCATGGCGGTGCAGGAGGAGAGGCACACGGCGGTCAACCTGCCGGTGGACGCGTTCATCCCGGAGAGCTACATCCTGAACGAGGAGCAGAAACTGGAGATCTATAAGAAGATCGCGGCGGTTGCAAGCGCAGAGGACTGCGACGATGTGCGGGACGAGATGCGGGACCGCTTCGGAGAGAAGATCCCGGAGCCCGCGGAGAACCTCCTGCGCGTCTCCCTGATCCGCAGCACGGCGCAGAAGATGGAGATCTGCGACATCTCCGGCAGCGCAGGGAGCACGGCGGGGAGCCCGCTTCGGATCCGCTTCACGCTGGAGCCGGGTGCCAGGGTCAACGTGGGGAACATTCCGGTGCTGCTCCGCAGGTACCAGAAGTCCCTGCGCTTTTTCCCGCAGGGGGCACCGAGGGGAGACTTAAAGGGCAAGCCGTACTTCGAGTTCGAGACGAAGGCCTCCGGCAGCGGCATCCGCGACACGGCGGTGCTCCTCTCTTCTGCGGAGCAGTTCCTCTCAGACTTCTCGGAACTGCTGCGGGGCAACGCAACGGCCTGAGGAATGGCGGCAATACTTCGACAGAAAACAGTATGCAACATGCGGCAGCTACCTTTTCCTGTAGTGTACAGTCTGCAGAAAAAACGATAAAATATATTATTATAGGAGTCGGCGTTGCTGTTTGCAGACAGCGTTGGGTGTACATGCCGGGAGAGGAACATGAAGGACGGGTTGCGGCGCATCTTCCTCTATGGAGGACTGGAGCGGGAAGATTATGAACAGATCCGGGAGGACATTGCGGAGCACAACCGCAGGTGTCTTTCGGTTACCAACTTCCTTGCCCTTGGGCTGATGATTGCCAGTGTGGTCATGTCACTGGTGCTTCCCTCCGTGGACAGTTCCCTGACGGTGCTGTGCGCATGCTGCCTCTTTGTGGATGTCGTCATGCTGATCGCCTCCCGCTATGCGCTGAAGCGGGACCGCTCGATGATCACCCCCTATGTCTGGGTCTGCATTGTGATGCTCTACAGCTATGCGGTGATGACAACGGTCATCAACCCTGAGAATCAGGCGACCACCATGATGGTCTGTCTTGCGATCATTCCGGTGATCTTTGCCCTGCGGCCGTCGGTATCGATCTGTGTGACGGTGGCAGTGGCGATCAGCTTTGATTGCATCGTGGTACAGGTCAAGGAGCCGGTCCACTGGGAGCCGGACCTGTGGAACTCGGTCGTGTTTGGCATTGTTGGTATCGTCGCCGGCACGGAGAGTACGGCAATCAAGTTCCGGAGTTTTTCCCTTGCGCGGAAGAACTGCTTCCTGTTTGAGAACGACCTCCTGACCGGGGTGCGCAGCAGGAATAGCTATGAGGAGCACTGCGACGAATTCCTGCAGCAGGCGGAGGAGAACGTCATCTGCATCTTTGCGGACGTGAACGGCCTCCACGAGGTGAACAACCAGAAGGGGCACGCCGCTGGCGACCGGATGCTGCAGACGGTGGCCGGAGCGATGGCGGAGGCCTTCGGGAGGGACAGAACCTTCCGCTTTGGCGGGGATGAGTTCGTCTCGATCGTGTTCGACACGCCGCTTGCCAGGACCGCGCAGATGGCGGAGGCAGTGCAGAAGAAGCTTGCCGGGGAGGGGTATTTTGTCTCCTGCGGCATGGCAGAGCGGCCCGCCGGAAAGATCGACTCCGACCGGATGCTGATGGAGGCGGAGAAGAAGATGCGGGAGGCAAAGGCCCGGTTCTACTCCACCCCGGAACACTCGCGGCGTGCGCGGCTGTCAGAGAACAGTCAGCCCCTGTGAAACCAGTGAAATTTCCAATCCAGGCGTGTCTGCGCGGTTGCGCGGGCACGCCTTTTGCTTTACACTCTAAATGGTTAAATCTGCGTAAATTTTGTGTAAAGTTAAAGGATGACATATGAGTATCATCGGGTTTCTTGGCATCGTGGGCGGTCTTGTGCTGTTCCTGTACGGCATTCAGACGCTGGGAGACGGCTTGAAGAAGGTGTCCGGAGGGAAGATGGAGAGCATTCTCCAGAACCTGACCTCCAACAAGTGGAAGGCAGCGCTTCTCGGCACCCTGGTGACGGCGGTCATCCAGTCCTCCGGCGCCACAATCGTCATGGTCGTTGGCTTCGTCAACTCCCAGATCATGACGCTGGAGCAGTCCGTGGGCGTGATCCTGGGCGCCAACATCGGAACCACCATCACAGCCTGGCTCCTGTCCACGACCGGCATCCAGAGCGACAACCTGTTCCTGCAGCTTCTTCGCCCTGCGAACTTCTCCCCGATCATCGGCATCATCGGCGTGTTCATGCTGATGATGGCACGGAAGCAGCGCACCCGGGACGTGGGCGGAATCATGACGAGCTTTGCAGTCCTCATGATCGGCATGAACACGATGTCCACTGCCGCCTCTCCCCTTGCGGATGACCCGTCCTTCACCGGCCTTCTGACCGCCTTCTCGAATCCCTTCCTTGGCCTTTGCGTCGGCCTTGTCGTCACGGTGATCCTGCAGAGCTCCTCTGCCTCCATCGGTATCCTGCAGGCGATCTCCCTGACCGGAACCCTGAAGATGGGCAGCGCAATCCCAGTCCTCATGGGAGAGAACATTGGCTCCGCCATCACCGGCATCCTCGGCGCCATCGGCGCCTCCCGCAATGCAAGGCGTGCGGCGCTGATCCAGCTCTTCTACTGCATCATCAAGACCACAACCTTCATGGTGGTGTTCTATCCGCTGAATGCGGTGGTACACTTTGCCATCATGGACCAGACCGCAACCCCGGTGACCATCGCGGTGTTCCACAGCGTGTTCAACATCATCGCGGTGTTCGTGGTGCTCCCCTTCTCAGAGTTCCTGGTAAAGCTCGTCCGGAAAGCCATCCAGGTCACGGAGGCGGAGAAGGAGGAGGCAGAGAGCAAAAAGGCCCTCCAGATCCTCGACCCCAGATATGTGGCCTCCCCCTCATTTGCCTTGGAGCAGTGCAAGAAGGCGACGGATGAGATGGCACACTATGCCCAGGAGGCGGTGCGCCTGTCCACCTCCCTTGCGCTTGCCTACAGCGAGGAGGAGGCGGCTAAGGTCGACAAGATTGAGCGCAGGGTGGATGAGTACGAGGACCAGCTGAACTCCTATCTGGTCCAGATCATGGGCATGAACTTCACGACGGCGCAGTCTCACCTGCTGACGCTGATCTATCACAGCATCGGAGACTTCGAGCGGATGACCGACCATGCGCTGAACGTCATGCAGGCGGCGCAGTCCATGGAGGCAAAGGGCCTGTCGTTCTCAAGCAGAGCGCGGGAGGAACTTGCCGTCTACGGCAGGGCAGTGAATGACATCGTGGCGCTCACCGTCCGGGGCTACCAAGACATGGACATCACGGCGGCTGCCAGGACAGAGCCCCTGGAGAGCGTCATCGACGGCCTGAGTCTTGAGGTGCGAAGGCGCCATGCCAGAAGGGTCCGCAAGGGCAAGTGCTCCGTGGAGCTTGGCATTGTCCTCGAGGACATCACGACGGACTACGAGCGGATCGGGGACCACTGCACCAACATCTCGGTCTTTCTCTCCCAGCTTCGGGATGATGATCTGGAGATTCACGACTATCTGGATCGCCTTGAGGATGAGGGGAAGCTGGACGATCTCCGCACGAAGGCCCTGGAGCTGGAGAAGAAGTACGCACTGCCAAGCATCCGGGAGGAAACAGGCAGCGAGGAAAAGCCAAAGAAGAAAAAGGACGAAAAGAAGGACGCAAAGAAGGAGAGCAAAAAGTCCGACAGGAAGGAAAAGGGCGCCGGCAGGAAAGAAGTCTGACCGGCCGTCTTTCAGAGGGCTGTAGGGGAAAAACGGACAGGAGCGCTGGCTCCTGCCCGTTTTTGTTATGGCAGCAAAAATCCCGGTGCCCTGCGGCACCGGGATGCAGTGTTTGGTATGCGTAAGATCAGTGGGCGGACATCTGGTCCAGGAGCTGGAGCTTGGTGTCGTACAGCTTCTGGGAGAGGTCGACGTACACCTGGTGGGGATTTGTCAGTCTCCGGGACTCCTCCCAGAGCGTATCCTGCTCCTTCAGGCAGTAGTCGCGGATGTCCATGGTCTTGCGGAACGTGTAGACGCTCCTGCCGCCGAGGTAGACGGGCTCGAGCATCTCGCGCAGCGTAAACGTGCCGGGCTCCATGACGGTCTTCTTCCAGGGCTCCAGGGGATCAAACAGAAGGAGCGGCTTGTCCTCGGTGAAGGTCTCATCGACAAAACAGATGAGGTCGGCCTTGATCTTGTGGGAGTCCTTCTCATAGACCCGGTAGATCTTCTTGTTGCCCGGGTTTGTGATCTTCTCCGTGTTCTCGGACAGCTTGATCTTGGGGATGAAGCTGCCATCCTTCCCCTGCACGGCAGCCAGCTTGTAGACGCCGCCGAAGCTCGGGTTGTCCTTTGCGGTGATCAGGTGCGTACCGACGCCGAAGGAGTCGATGCAGGCGCCCTGCTCAAACAGGGAGGTGATCAGGTGCTCGTCCAGGTCGTTGGAGCAGGTGATCCTGGCCTGCGGGAAGCCCGCATCGTCGAGCATCTTTCTCGCCTTCTTGGTCAGGTAGGCAAGGTCGCCGGAGTCCAGGCGGATGCCGATGTGATCGGTGGGAAGACCCTGCTCCTTCATCCACTGGAAGGTCTGAATGGCATCCGGCACGCCCTTCTTCAGGGTGTCATAGGTGTCGACGAGGAGCGTGCAGGCGGTGGGATAGAGCTTTGCGTAGGTCTTGAAGGCCTCAAGCTCGCTGTCAAAGCTCATGATCCAGCTGTGGGCATGGGTGCCCATGACCGGGACGTCAAACAGCTCGCCGCAGAGCACGTTGGAGGTGCCGGCGCAGCCGCCGATGACGGCCGCTCTTGCGCCGTAGGTTCCGGCATCCGGTCCCTGGGCGCGGCGCAGGCCGAACTCCATAATCGGTGCGCCCTTGGCCGCATGGACGATGCGGGCGGACTTTGTCGCGATCAGACTCTGGTGGTTGATGATGCACAGGATCGCGGTCTCCACGAGCTGTGCCTCCATGATGGGCGCCACGACTTTGACGAGGGGCTCCCGCGGGAAGATCAGAGACCCTTCCGGAATGCAGTACACATCCCCGTGGAACTTGAAGTCCGCGAGGTAGTCCAGAAAGTCCTCATCGAAGATCTTCAGGCTCCGCAGGTACTCGATGTCCTGCGAGGAGAAGTGCAGCTCGTCCAGGTATTTCACCAGCTGCTCCACGCCGCACATGATGGAGTAGCCGCCCCCGAAGGGGTTGTTGCGGAAAAACGCATCAAAGACGACGGTCTTGTTCTGATCCTTGTGCTTGAAATAGCCCTGCATCATGGTCAGCTCATAGAGATCCGTGAGCAGAGTCAGGTTCTGACGATCCATAGCTTCCTCTCCGGCCGTTTCCCGGCCCAGTGCGCCCGCCAGCCTGGATGGCAGTCTTGACAGGTGACAAATTAGACGGGGAGATTATACACCATCTGATGCGGGCAGTTCAATCAATTTGGCACTTTTACCCTTTCACCCTTCTGTGATCGACTGTGACCGACAGAATCCGGGATTCTGCTGATGAGATAAGGTGCAATCTACCTATATAATGGCGTTGCATATAAGAAGGCGTACGGGAAGCGCCTTGCTTGACGGCCGGGGGAGGAGCGCTTATCATTACAACAGGCTTTATTGCCTGTCATAAATACTTATGCAGAGTGTGGGCTGACGAGAAAGGTCCGCACGAGGAGGTCAAATGTACAACAAGGTAAAATCCGATCTGAACTTTGTCCAGCGTGAGGACGAGGTGGCAAAGTTCTGGGAGGAGAACAGAATCTTCGAGAAGAGCGTAGAGGAGAATGAGGGTCATCCGATCTACATGTTCTACGATGGTCCGCCGACCGCCAACGGAAAGCCGCACATCGGGCACGTCGAGACACGTGTCATCAAGGACATGATCCCCCGCTACCATACGATGAAGGGCGAGCAGGTCCCCAGAAAGGCCGGCTGGGACACCCACGGTCTTCCGGTGGAGCTGGAAGTCCAGAAAGAGATCGGCATCAGCGAGAAGAACCAGAAGGAACAGATCATGAACTATGGTCTGGAGCCCTTTATCAAGAAGTGCAAGGAGTCCGTCTGGAAGTACAAGGGCATGTGGGAGCAGTTCTCCAGAAAGGTCGGCTTCTGGGCCGACATGGAGCACCCCTATGTCACCTATTATGACGACTACATCGAATCCGAGTGGTGGGCCTTAAAGGAGATCTGGAAGAAGGGCCTTCTGTACAAGGGCTTCAAGGTCGTCCCCTACTGCCCGCGCTGCGGGACCCCGCTCTCCTCTCATGAGGTGGCGCAGGGCTACAAGACCATCAAGGACAGGACGGCTGTCGTCCGCTTCAAGGCAAAGGGAGAGGATGCCTACTTCCTCGCCTGGACCACTACCCCCTGGACCCTTCCCTCCAACATCGCGCTCTGCGTGAACCCGGAGGATGAGTACGAGAAGGTAAAGGCCGCTGACGGCTTTACCTATTACATTGCAACTGCTCTTGCGGACACGGTTCTCGGGAGCCTTGCAAAGGACGGAGCACCTGCCTATGAGGTCCTCGAGACCTACAGGGGCAAGGACCTGGAGTACAAGGAGTACGAGCCTCTGTACCAGTGCGCAAAGGACTCCGTCGATGCGCAGCATAAGAAGGCCTTCTTTGTCTACTGCGATGACTATGTCACGATGACAGACGGTACCGGCATCGTCCACATCGCCCCGGCCTTTGGTGAGGACGACGCGAGAGTCGGAAGAAAGTACGATGCGCCGTTCGTGCAGATGGTGGACAGCCAGGGCCGCATGAAGCCCGAGACCGGCAAGTTTGCCGGCATGCGCTGCAAGCCCACCCAGAGAGAAATCGACAACGAGGGCGCCATCAGCGCAGATCCTGAGGTCCTGAAAGACCTCGAGGAACGCGGCATCCTCTTTGCCGCACCGAAGGTCGAGCATGACTATCCCCACTGCTGGAGATGCGATACGCCGCTCATCTACTACGCACGCGAGTCCTGGTACATCCGCATGACCGCCGTCCGGGATGACCTCGTGCGCAACAACAAGGCGATCAACTGGGTCCCGCCGACCATGGGCGAGAAGAGATTCGGCAACTGGCTGGAGAACATCCAGGACTGGGCTCTCTCCCGTGACCGGTTCTGGGGCACCCCGCTCCCGGTCTGGATCTGCCCCGACTGCGGCAAGCAGATCTGCGTGGGCTCAAGACAAGAGCTGGCAGAGCTGTCCGGCGATTCCAGGGCCCTTCAGACCGAGCTCCACAGACCATACGTGGACAATTTCACGATCAAGTGCCCCGACTGCGGCGGCACCATGAAGCGCGTCCCGGAGGTCATCGACTGCTGGTTTGACTCCGGCGCCTGCCCGTATGCCGAGCTCCACTATCCCTTTGAGAACAAGGACCTGTTTGAGAAGCAGTTCCCGGCATCCTTCATCTCCGAGGCTGTGGACCAGACAAGAGGCTGGTTCTACTCCCTGCATGCGGAGGCAACGCTCCTGTTCAACAAGCCTGCCTTCAAGAACGTCATTGTCATGGGCCTCGTGCTCGACAAGGACGGCAACAAGATGTCGAAGTCCAAGGGCAATGCCGTCGACCCGATGGATGCCCTGAACACCTACGGCGCCGATGCGATCCGCTGGTACTTCTACACGAATAGCGCTCCCTGGCTGCCCAAGAAGTTCTCGGGCGAGGCCGTGAAGGAGGGACAGAGAAAGTTCCTCGGCACGCTGTGGAACACCTACGCGTTCTACACGCTGTATGCGGACATCGACAGCTTTGATCCCACCAAGTACACTCTGGACTATGACAGCCTCTCTGTCATGGACCGGTGGCTCCTCTCCCGGATGAACACGATGATCCGGGATACGGATGCGAACCTTGCCGCCTACAAGATCCCGGAGGCCGCTGCGGTCCTTGAGGACTTTGTGGACGACATGTCCAACTGGTACGTGCGCCGCGGCAGAGAGCGATTCTGGGCAAAGGGCATGGAGCAGGACAAGATCAACGCCTTCCTGACGCTGTACACGGCGCTGAAGACGGTCTGCCTGTGCGCAGCACCCATGATCCCCTTCATGACCGAGGAGATCTACCAGAACATCGTCCGGAGCGTCGAGAAGGATGCGCCGGAGTCCATCCACCTGTGCAGCTATCCCGTTGCGGATGCATCGAAGATCGACAGGGATCTCGAGGCCAGGATGGGAGAGGTTCTGAACGTCGTCGTGATGGGCAGAGCCTGCCGCAACAGCGGAAACTTAAAGACCCGTCAGCCCGTCGCCAAGATGTATGTCAAGGCGCCCGCAAAGCTGCCGGAGTACTTCGTAGAGATCATCGAGGACGAGCTGAACGTGAAAGATGTGGAGTTCACGGACGATGTCCGGAGCTTTACCACCTACACCTTCAAGCCGCAGCTGCGCACCGTGGGCCCGAAGTACGGAAAGCACCTGGGCTTCATCCGGAAGACCCTCGCAGCCCTCGACGGCAATGCCGCCATGGACGAGCTCGAGAAGAACGGCGTGCTGAAGTTTGACGATGCCGGCACGGAAATCGAGCTCACAAAGGATGACCTTTTGATCGACATGCAGCAGAAGCCCGGCTTCATCTCCATGGAGCAGGGAGACACCACGGTCGTCATCGATGCAAACCTGACCCCGGAGCTCATCGAGGAGGGCTATGTCTACGAGATGATCAGCAAGATCCAGACCATGCGGAAGGATTCCGGCTTTGAGGTCATGGATCACATCCGCCTGTCCCTGACCGGAAACGAGAAGCTCTATGCGATCGCAAAGAAGGCGGAGGAGCGGATCTGCACGAAGGTCCTTGCGGACACGATCGAGAAGGATGTGAAGCTCTCCAACGAGAAGGAATGGAACATCAACGGTGAGATGATCACCATCGGTGTGGAAAAGCACTGAGTGCTTGGCAATTGAGCCATGGCACCGACGTACATGGATGTACAGCGGCGGCCATGGCTTGTTGTTGTATGCAGGTGGGAGCTGAAAAAAGCTGCCAGAGACCGCCTGGAAAGAAGACTTCCAGGCTGGAGCAGAAATTAAGGAGAACTATGAAAAAAATGCAGCTGCGATTCAACAAGGACCTCTTCAAGCGGAGCGTGGAGTACAACGTCCGCACCATGTACCGCATAGAGATGTCGGAGGCCACAGAGCAGCAGGTGTTTCAGGCATCCGCCTATGCTCTGAAGGATCAGATCATCGACAACTGGATGAGAACCCAGAAGGCATTTGAGGAGACGAACCCGAAGACCCTGTACTACCTCTCCATGGAGTTCCTGATGGGCCGCGCCTTCGGCAACGACCTGATCAACCTGCAGGCCTTTGCGCCTGTGAAGGAGGCCCTCGCAGAGCTCGGCTTTGACATCAACGAGGTCGAGGACGAGGAGCCGGATCCGGCTCTGGGCAACGGCGGCCTCGGACGCCTTGCGGCATGTTTCCTGGACTCCCTCGCAACCCTGAACTATCCCGCCTACGGCTGCGGCATCCGCTACCGCTACGGGATGTTCAAGCAGGAGATCCGCGACGGCTATCAGGTGGAGGTTCCTGACAACTGGCTCGAGAACGGCAACCCGTTTGAGCTTCGCCGGCCCGAGTACACCCAGGAGGTGCACTTCGGCGGCTACGTGACCTCCTATCAGGCGGCAAACGGAAGGATCATGTTCCGGCAGGAGGGCTACAGCGCCGTCAAGGCCATCCCCTACGACATGCCGGTCGTGGGCTACGGCAACGGCTTTGTGGACACGCTGCGCATCTGGGATGCGGAGCCCGTGGAGAGCTTCCATCTCGATTCCTTTGACAAGGGCGACTACCAGAAGGCCGTGGAGGAGGCAAACCTTGCGCGCACGATCTGCGAGGTCCTGTACCCCTGCGATGACCACATCCAGGGCAAGGAGCTGCGCCTGAAGCAGCAGTACTTCTTCGTCTCCGCCTCCGTCCAGCTGGCCGTGAAGCGCTTCATGTCCCGCAACAAGGACATCCACGACCTGCCGGAGAAGGCTGTGTTCCAGATGAACGATACGCATCCGACGCTGACCGTGCCGGAGCTCATGCGGATTCTGCTGGATGAGTACGGCCTCGAGTGGGACGATGCCTGGAGCATCGTCAACCGGTGCTGCGCCTACACGAACCACACGATCATGGCAGAGGCCCTCGAGAAGTGGCCCATCGACCTGTTTGCAAGACTCCTGCCCCGCATCTACCAGATCGTGGAAGAGATCAACAGAAGATTTGAGATCCAGGTGCACCAGAAGTACGACGGCACCGGAGCGGATGTGAACTACAAGCTCTCGAAGATGGCAATCGTCTATGACGGGCAGATCCGCATGGCAAACATGGCCATCGTGGCGGGCTTCTCCGTCAACGGTGTCGCAGAGCTCCACACGGAAATCCTCAAGAAGGAGTCCCTGCACGAGTTCTACGAGATGTACCCGGAGAAGTTCAACAACAAGACGAACGGCATCACTCAGAGGCGGTTCCTCGCCCATGCGAACCCGCTCCTGTCCCAGTGGATCACGGACAAGATCGGCGACGAGTGGATCACGGATCTGCCGCGCATCGCAGAGCTCAAGACCTACGTGGACGACGAGAAGTATCAGAAGGAGTTCATGAACATCAAGTACCAGAACAAGGTCCGCCTTGCGAAGTACATCCAGGAGCACAACGGCATCACCGTGGATCCCCGCTCCATCTTTGATGTGCAGGTCAAGCGCCTTCACGAGTACAAGAGACAGCTTCTGAACATCCTGCACGTGATGTACGTCTACAACCAGCTGAAGAAGAATCCGAACATGGATTACCCCAAGCACACGTTCATCTTCGGCGCCAAGGCGGCAGCAGGCTATGCAAACGCAAAGCTGACGATCAAGCTGATCAACTCCGTCGCGGATGTGATCAACAACGATCCCACGATCCAGGACAAGATTAAGGTCGTCTTCATCGAGGACTATCGTGTCTCCAACGCGGAGATCATCTTTGCGGCGGCGGACATCTCCGAGCAGATCTCCACGGCATCCAAGGAGGCCTCCGGCACGGGCTGCATGAAGCTCATGCTCAACGGCGCCGTGACGATCGGCACGATGGACGGTGCCAACGTCGAGATCGCCCAGGAAGTCGGCACGGAAAACATGTTCATCTTCGGCCTGTCTTCCCAGGAGGTCATCAACTTCGAGAACCATGGCGGCTACAACTCGATGGAGATCTTCAACAACGACAGCAACGTGCGCGAGGTGCTCGTCCAGCTCGTGGACGGCACGTATGCAAAGGACAACCCGGAGCGCTTCCGCCCGCTGTACAACTCTCTTCTCTACGGTGAGAACGGCTCCCCTGCGGACCGGTACTTCATCCTGAAGGACTTCGAGTCCTATGCGGATGCACAGCGCCGCATCGTCGATGCCTATAAGGATCAAAAGGGCTGGGCGAAGATGGCAATGCTCAACACCGCCAGTGCCGGCAAGTTCTCGAGTGATCGCACCATCGAAGAGTACGTCCGCGACATCTGGAAGCTGGAGAAGGTCTATCCGGTGCAGGAAGAGCCCGCACCCGAGAAGGCGGCACCGGCAAAGAAGCCGGCAGCAAAGAAGCCTGCCGCAAAGAAGACCGCTGCGAGAAAGACCGCGGCAAAGAAGGACTGAGCTGGATGGCTTCGGGGGGAGAGATCAGCAAGGGAGGTATTGACCTATGGTAACGGTAAAAGACGGCGGGGCTTACTACCTCGGAGACGGGACGTTTGTACAGGATGACCAGGAGGCGGGGGCAAAGCTTGCCTTACGCGGCATAAAGGTCACCCGGGAAGAGGCGAGAAACCGCACCATGGCGTGGCAGATTCTGTCCGCTCACAACAAGGGAACGGATCCGGAGAACCTGAACATCCGCTTCGATGCCCTGACGAGCCATGACATCACCTATGTCGGCATCATCCAGACCTGCAGGGCCTCCGGCCTTCAGAAGTTCCCGATGCCCTATGTCCTCACGAACTGCCACAACTCGCTGTGCGCGGTGGGCGGCACAATCAACGAGGATGACCACATGTTTGGTCTTACGGCGGCAAAGCGCTACGGCGGGGTCTATGTCCCGCCGCACCTTGCGGTCATCCACCAGTACGCCCGGGAGATGCTGGCAGAGAGCGGAAAGATGATCCTGGGCTCTGACTCCCACACGCGCTACGGTGCCCTGGGCACCATGGCGATGGGCGAGGGCGGCCCGGAGCTCGTCAAGCAGCTCTTAAACCAGACCTACGATATCAAGCGGCCCAAGGTCATTGCGGTCAACCTGACCGGTGCTCCGAAGAGGGGCGTCGGTCCCCACGACGTGAACATCGCGCTCATCGGCGCCGTGTTCGCCTCCGGCTTTGTGAAGAACAAGGTCCTGGAGTTTGTGGGACCCGGCATCAAAAACCTCTCCGAGGACTTCCGCATCGGCATCGATGTCATGACGACGGAGACGACCTGCCTCTCCTCAATCTGGGAGACCGATGAGAAGACAAAGGAGTGGTATGCGATTCACGGGCGGGAGGGCGCCTATAAAGAGCTTCACCCCGGCCAGGCAGCCTACTACGACGGCGTTGTCGACATCGACCTCTCTACGGTGGAGCCGATGATCGCCATGCCGTTCCATCCGTCCATGGCCTATACGATTGACTTTGTGAACCACAACCTGGCCGATGTCCTGCACGGCGTCGAGGAGAGAGCAAAGGTCTCCTTCGGCGATGAGGTGGAGTGCCATCTTCAGGACAAGATCCGGGACGGAAAGTTTTATGTCGACCAGGGCATCATCGCCGGCTGCGCCGGCGGCGGCTTCGAGAATATCTGCGAGGCGGCGGGGATCCTCGACGGGGAGGACTGTGGAAACGGCAGGTTCAGTCTCTCCGTCTATCCGGCATCTCAGCCGATCTACATGGAGCTCTTGAAGAACGGCGTCGCCGAGAAGCTGATGGACGCAGGTGCGATCTTAAAGACCGCCTTCTGCGGGCCCTGCTTCGGCGCAGGCGATACCCCGGCAAACAACGCGTTCAGCATCCGGCACTCGACGAGAAACTTCCCGAATAGGGAGGGCTCCAAGCCCCAGAAGGGCCAGATCAGCTACGTGGCGCTGATGGACGCAAGAAGCATCGCGGCTACGGCGGCAAACCAGGGAATCCTGACTCCGGCAACGGATATCGATAAGGACATCCCGGCGTACCACTATCACTTTGACAGCAGAATCTACGAGAAGAGGGTCTTTGACAGCCACGGCGCGGCAGATCCTGAGGAGCAGGTCCAGTTCGGTCCCAACATCAGGGACTGGCCGGAGATGCAGCCCCTGCCGGAGAACATGATCCTGAAGATCACAGCGGAGATCCATGACCCGGTGACGACGACGGATGAGCTGATTCCCTCCGGGGAGACCAGCTCCTATCGCTCCAATCCGGAAGGTCTCTCGGAGTTTGCGCTCTCGAGAAAGGCGCCGGACTATGTCGGCCTCTCCAAGGAGGTCCGCGAGGGCGAGCGCGCCATCGTCGAGGGCAGATGCGCCGGCGAGGCGGTTCCGGAGCTGAAGGAGGTCATGAAGACCGTTCACACGAAGTTCCCGGAGGTCTCCCATGAGAACCTGGGCGTCGGCTCTGCGATCTTTGCGGTCAAGCCCGGCGACGGCTCCGCGAGAGAGCAGGCGGCTTCCTGCCAGAAGGTGCTCGGCGGCTGGGCAAACTTCGCCAACGAGTACGCAACCAAGCGCTACCGCAGCAACCTGATCAACTGGGGCATGCTGCCGTTTGTGATCCCTGCAGGGGATCTCCCCTTTGCAAAGCTCGACTACGTGTTCTTCCCGGGGATCCGGAAGGCCGTGGAGACAAAGCAGGAGACAATCACCGGCTACACGGTAAAGAATGGTGCGCTCATGCCGTTTACCGTGACGCTGGGCGATCTTACTGACGAGGAGCGCGAGATCATCCTGGACGGGTGCCTCATCAACTACAACAGGAGGTCGCTTGCCGACTGATTCTGCGCGGGGGATGCTGGCATGGAACTGACGGTCCCGGCGCACGCCGTACTCCTTCTGCTCTTTGCAGCAGCGGTCCTTGCTCAGGCAGACTACTTTGCGAAGGTGCGGACTTTCTGCGGGGATACCCGTGCGTACTATAAGCTGCTGACGAGGGAGTCAATTCGATGGCTCCCTCTCATTTTTATCATTGTGCCGGTGGCTGCGGTCCTTCTGGACTACAGCGGCGGCGTGGACTTTGCGATTGCGGCGGTATATTTTCTGGCAATTGCAGCGGACTACGGGCTGATCCGCCCGGGGCTCCCGAAGGAGCGCTCCCGGGAAAAGACAGGGAGGAGCATCCTTCTCCCTCTTGTCCCCTGGATCCCCGTCTGCGCCGCTGCGCTCCTTCTTCCCTGGGAGATGGTGAATGCAAAGTACGTTCTGCTGGCGGCTGCCTTTATCGCACAGCCGTCGTTCACAGCACTGATGCGAAACAAAGAGGATAAAAGCGTATGAAAATCGTGGTATTGGCAGGTGGGCTCAGCACCGAGAGAAACATCTCGTTTCTCTCCGGAACGAAGATCTGCAGGGCACTGCGCGAGAAGGGACACCAGGCGGTCCTGGTGGACCTGTTTCTGGGTCTCGAGGACCTGGACGAGGAGACGATTCAGCACCCCGGCGTCTTATTTGAACACCTTCCGGAGCTGAAGGACATCACCTTTGACGGTAAGGCACCGGATCTGAAGGCCGTGCGGGCGGGCAGAAAGTACAAATCCAAGAGCCTGTTCGGCCGGGGCGTCATCGAAATCTGCTCCGAGGCCGACATCGTCTTCATCGCGCTCCACGGCTTAAACGGCGAGGACGGAAGAGTCCAGGCGGCATTCGACATGATGGGAATCCGCTACACGGGCTCCGGGTATCTCGGCGCCGCGATGGCGATGGACAAGATGGTGACAAAGCAGATGGTGCGCCCGCAGGGCGTCCGCACACCCGACTGGGCGTCCTACCGCGGCGTGAAGGAGGAGGATATCCCCGGGATCGCTGCAAAGACCAAGGCGCCGGTCGTCATCAAGACCCCCACGGGCGGATCGACCCTCGGCGTCTACATCGTGAAGGACCAGAAGGAGGTGGAGCCTGCCCTCCGGGAGGTACTGCAGTACTCGGACGACATCCTGGTCGAGCAGTACATCGAGGGAAAGGAGTTCACCTGCGGCGTGCTCCTTGGCAAGGCCCTTCCGAACGTGGAGATCGCCCCAAAGCAGGGCGGATATGACTACAGCAACAAGTACGTGGCGGGTGCAACAGAGGAGATCTGTCCCGGCAGGTGCTCGGACAAAGTCCGGGCCGAGATCGGCGAGATGGCCGTGAAGGTCCACGAGACGCTTGGCCTTCGCACCTACTCCCGCTCCGACTTCATGGTGACGGAGGACGACATGGTGTACTTCCTGGAGGTCAACACGCTTCCCGGCATGACGCCGACAAGCCTTGTGCCCCAGGAGGCGGAGAAGGTCGGCATCTCCTATGCAGACCTGTGTGAGCTGATTGTGAAGGATGCGATGAAGGACTGAAGTTATGGAAGAGATGACACTGGGAGAACTGCGGAAGGCAGCAGGCGGAATTCTTCTTGGCAACTGTGCGGATCCGGACATCCGGATCACGGACGTCGTGTCCGACAACCGGAAGGCCGGCCCAGGGAGCGTCTTCTTCGCGATTGTGGGGGAGAACACGGACGGGCACCGGTTTGTGGAGGCGGCACTCGAGGCAGGTGCTGTGGGCGCCGTGGTCTCCAGGGCGCCGAAGACGTACCTGCCCGGGAAGTTCTACCTCCTCGTGGAGGATACGCTGCAGGCAGCGGCGGACTTTGCGGCAGCCTACCGCAGGAAGTTTGACATTCCCGTAGTGGCGGTGACGGGGAGCGTTGGCAAGACTACGACAAAGGACATGATCGCCGCTGTCCTGTCCGTAAAGTACCGCTGCGTCAAGACGCAGAAGAACTTCAACAACTACATCGGCGTGCCGCGGACTGTGTTCTCAATCAACCGCAGCACCCAGATCGCGGTGGTCGAGATGGGCATGAACCACCGGGGGGAGATCCACCACCTGGTGCAGATCGCCCAGCCCACGGCTCTGACCATCACCAACGTGGGCGATGCCCACATCGGCTTCCTCGGAAGCCGCGAGAACATCTTCCGGAGCAAGTGTGAGATCTTCGGCGGCCTTGCTGAGGGCGGCTATGCCGTCCTGAACGGGGACAATAGCTATCTTGTGCGCCTCCGGGAGGAGAAGACACAGGAGCTGATCCGCAGCACCACCGGCATGCCGAAGGACTTCTCCATGGACTTTGTGGGAGAGGATCCTGCCTGCAGCTTCCGCGCCGTGGACATCCGGGACGATCTTCCGGACCGGGTGACATTCACCGCGGTGACGCCGGACGGGGAGATTCCCATCACGGTGCCGGCACTTGGAAGGCACATGATCTATCCTGCGCTGACAGCCGCTGCGATCGGCCTGCACTACGGCCTTACGAAAGAGGAGGTGCAGCAGGGCATCGCGGGATATGTGGCAACGGCGATGCGGATGGAGATTCGGGAGCTCTCGGACGGGATCCTCGTCTATGACGACACCTACAATGCCAACCCCCAGTCCATGGAGGCGGGACTTCTCACACTCTCCCGGGTGAAGGGAAAGAAGCGCGTCGCGGTCCTGGGTCTCATGGGAGAGCTGGGAGACCAGGAGGAGGCCCTGCACCGGGAGGTCGGAACATCCGCCGCAGAGGACGGCATCGATGTCCTCGTCACGGTGGGACCGGTGGCAGCAGCCATCGCCGATGAGGCGGCAAGAAGAGGCCTTCCGAAGGTCTATGCCTGCCGGGACAAGGAGGAGGCAAAGGGAATTCTGGATCAGCTCTATGCACCGGACACCGCCTTCCTCGTCAAGGCGTCCCGGGCAGCGGAGCTGGAGGAACTCAGCAAGTATCTGGAGGATAAGGCAGAAAAATGAACTATACACACAAGAACAATGGGACCTGCTCGTCCCGGGTGGACTTTTCCATTGTGGACGGAAAGCTCCACAACGTGAAGTTTGTCGGCGGATGTGACGGCAACACGAAGGCCGTCGCAAAGCTCCTCGAGGGCATGGATGCCGAGAGGGCCGTGGAGATCCTGAAGGGAAATCAGTGCGGCTTCCGCGGCACCTCCTGTGCCGATCAGCTGGCAATCGGCGTGGAGAATGCGCTGAAAAAGGAAAAGGCAGAGAACCTGCAGAAATGAGAAACAGCTGTGCGGTCCGGAACAATCGGGTCACACAGCTGCTTTTTTATTTCCGATGAGATGCTGCGCCCTGCAGTACTGCCAGATGCCGTCCTCCTCTGCGGAGGGGCAGATGGCATCGGCGCAGTCCTTTACATCCTGCGTTGCCGACGGCCCCAAGCATCGGGATGTCATTTCTCGTCCTTCGAGAGGCCAAAGTGCCGAAGGATCGCTGCAGCCTGTCGTGGTTTACCTCGACCCAGCGGCCCTTCAGGAACGCGAGACCCTCGGTGCTCTGCAAGAGTTCCTCAATCTCCTCCCCGGAAAGCGGCACACCGTCCACGGAGAGCGAGGGCTTCTCACCGCCAAGCTGGACGGAGAGGGAGACGGCAGAGGCGCCCCGTTTCCACCAGTTCGGCACGCGGCAGACGATGCCGCACTTTTCGATGTCCTCCACGCTCTTTAAGAACTGCCAGGCCTCATCCGAGGTCAGGCGCAGCGGGTGGAACATCTCCCCGGACTCCGTGAAGGAGGCGATGAGGGGAGAGACCTCCGATGCCCGGTTCAGGCAGGAGAGGAGGTCGAGGAGCTTCTTCCGGTCCTCCCGGTATTCCGTGAGGGCATAGGAGAGGGGCATGTGCCGCACCTTCCCCCGCGCATCCCTCGTGCTGTAGGTCGCAAGGAAGGCAAACAGGTGATCTGGGTCGTCCTTGTTCTCCACAAGGTGAAAGAAGATCCGCTCCGGGACGCGCAGGTTCTGGCTGTGCTCGGTGAGGAACATTGCGACGGTTCCCTGCCAGGCGCAGAGCTCTCTGGAAAAGGCCTCGTTCAGGCCCTCGAAGACGCCCCGTATCCAGGAGGGCGTGATGTTCTCCGTGCCGATCCCGAAGGGCACGAGGTACAGGATCCGGTCCGCGGTCTCTTCGGAGAGCACAACCTTTGTGTGCTCCCTTGCGACCTCCAGATCCGGGGAACGGGTCAACTCCTCGAGGAAGATCCCGGAGAGCCTGTGCAGGAAGGAGAGCGAGGGGCTCTCCTTTCCGCTCCTTGGGGCAAAGCCGAGGTCGAAGAGGGCCTTATAGCGGTCGGCAAGAAACGCCTCCCGCAGCTTTGTCTCCTCCCCGGAGAGGAGTGCCTTCGGGCGGTCCACCGTAAAGGCCCTTGCAGTGAACACAAAGGAGAGCGGCTCCCGTTTGGTATGGATGGTAGCAGAAACGTCAGCAGCAGACAGGAAATCCCACTCCTTTCAGTTGGTACCCAGCTGGTATGCAATCTCTCCGCGGCAGATGGTGTACAGGACGACGCCGGGGAGGGTCTCGCCGATAAAGGGAGAGTTGGAGGAGCGGGAGGCAAAGGAATCCGTCACGGTCCACTCCTTGTCCGGGTCAAAGAGCAAAAGATCCGCAGGGCCGCCCTCATAGATCTTTCCCGCGGGGAGTTTATAGTACGCCGCGGGATTTACCGTCAGCATCGCAAGGAACTGCTCCAGGGAGACAACGCCCGGGCGCACAAGATTTTTAAGCCCCAGGGACAGCGCGGTCTCAAGGCCGATCATGCCGCTTGGCGCCTTGGGAAAAGTCTGGCTCTTCTCCGCCCTCGTGTGGGGCGCGTGGTCCGTTGCGATGATGCGGATCGTGCCGTCCGCAATGCCCGCAAGGATCGCCTGCCGGTCCTCCTCGAGGCGAAGGGGCGGGTTCACCTTGGCAAGCGTTCCCTTCTGCAGAACGGCATCCTCTGTCAGGGAGAAGTGCTGCGGGGTTGCCTCCGCCTGAATCAGCGGGTTGACTTTCTGCGCCTCCCTTACCAGGGCAACGCCCTCCTTCGAGCTGATGTGCTGGATGAGGAGCTTTCCGCCGACCTCCTCTGCGATCTTCACATCCCGCGCAACGAGCGAGCTCTCTGCCTTTCTGTCTGCCCCGGTCAGACAAAGGGAGGCTGCAGCCTTTCCGCCCGCGTTGACGCCGGGCTCTTTTACAAAGGCGGGGTCCTCCTCGTGGAGGGAGACGGGCATGTCAAGCTTTCGCGCAAGCTTCAATGCACTCCGGAGAAGAGAGGCGTCGGTTATGGGCCTTCCGTCATCGGTAAAGACGACGGCGCCTGCCTCCTTTAAGGAGACAAAGTCGGTCCGCGCCTCCCCCTGCATGCCGACGGTGACGTTGGCAGCGGAGTAGATGCGGATCTTCTCCTTTTCCCCGCGGGCGAGGACGTCAGAGAGGATGGGGACGGAGTCGATCGGGGGCTTTGTGTTTGCCATCATGATGATGGAGGTGTAGCCGCCTTTTGCGGCGGAGAGGGATCCCGTGTGGATGTCCTCCTTCTTTGGAAAACCCGGATCCCGGAAGTGGGAGTGGGTGTCGACAAGGCCAGGGGCGGCAATGGCGCCGCAGGCTTTAATGACGGTTCCCCCCTCCGGTACGGGGAGCGTGCCCGCAGGGGCGATGGTCTTTACAAGCCCATCGGAAAGCAGGATGTCCCGCATGCCATCGGTGTGGGAGGCGGGGTCGACAAGGCGGCAGTTCTGAATAAGGAGCATGGTGTCCTCCGGAAACATTTCTATCTGTTGTCTGCACATTTGGGTGGATTCGGGATTATTGTAGCGAAGAAGCGGAGGAATGAAAAGGGACAAGCGGCATGGAGAGACGGGAAAACCCGGGAAAAACCGGGGAGAACAGGGATGGAAGGAAGACCGGGAGGAAAGAGCCGATTCCTCCCGCAGGATGCGTGGGGAAGGAGGGGGTTCTGTGGTATACTCACTGCGGAGCACAGCTTCGGAACAGGAGGCTGTCTCCGTGGCTGATCACAGGGCCGGGATCCGCGGGTGCGGACCCTGGTGCACAGGGCCGCCAGGCGGCCGGATAGGGAACTATGTCATATCTTCATTCACTCATCACCATCATCTACGTGGTGCTGTATCTGATCCTGGGCATTGTGTGGATGCCTGTCGTTTTGATCGCAGGGCTCTTCTCCAAAGACCAGAAGGAGCGCCTTTCCGCGGGCTACATCTATGTGGGGCTGCGCATCCTGCAGGTCATTGCCGGCTGCCGCGTGAAGGTCGAGGGCCTTGAGAACATCCCGAAGGATACCGCCGTCTTATTTGTCGGCAACCACCGCAGCATTTTTGATATCGTCTGCGCCATGCCGTACATGGGCTGGCGCCTCGGCATCGTGGCAAAGAAGGAGCTGAAGAAGGTCCCGCTCCTAAACTTCTGGATGACCCAGATGTGTACCCTCTTCCTGGATCGGAACGACCTGAAGGCAGGCGTGCAGATGATCACCGATGCCCAGAAGCTGATCCAGTCCGGAAGGAGTGTTCTGATCTATCCGGAGGGGACGAGAAACCACAAGGAGGGGACGCTTCTGCCCTTCCACGGCGGAAGCTTCAAGATCGCGATCCGCACCGGCTGCCCCATTGTCCCCGTGACAACGGTCGGGACCGGAGATGTCTTTGAGGACCACTTCCCGAAGCTCAAGTGCAAAACCGTCCACGTGATCTTCGGCGAGCCCATCCCCACGCAGGGGATGCCGATCCCGGAGCGCAAGGTCCTGCACGAGAAGGTGCGGGATGTCATTGCAGATACCTACTCAAAATATGCACCCATGGATAAGGAGGAGCGGCATGAGCAGTGAGAAGGCAAAGAGGACGCTGACTGTCACCGCATGTGAGGCGCTTGCAGCAGGGGTGTACAGTCTGACGCTGCAGTACCGGGAGGGGGAGGCCCCGAAGGAGGTGCGCCCCGGGCAGTTCGTCGGCGTCTATTCGAAGGACAGTGCAAGAATTCTGCCCCGGCCCATCAGCATCTGCGGCTGGGACCAGAAGAAGCGGGAGCTGCGCCTCGTGTTCCGCGTCGTGGGACAGGGGACGGAGGAGTTCTCGAAGTGTCAGCTGGGGGAGTCGCTGGATGTTCTGGGGATCCTCGGAAACGGGTATGACCTTGCCGCCCTTTCGGGAAGAAAGGTCCTTCTTCTTGGCGGAGGGATCGGCGCGCCGCCCCTTCTGGAGCTGGCGCGCCAGATCCATGCGGAGAATGAGAAGGCAGGCTCTGGCAGCATCACCGCCGTCCTTGGCTACCGGACGGATGACCTGTTCCTGGAGAAGGAGTTTGCCTCCTATGGCGATGTCGTGATCACCACCGACGATGGCACGGCGGGCTTCCATGGCAATGTCGTCGGGGCGGTGCGGGATAAGGCGATTGAGGCCGATGTCATCTGCACCTGCGGCCCGATGCCGATGCTCCGGGGCGTCAGGGCACTTGCCCTGGAACGGGATATTCCGTGCTACCTCTCCCTGGAGGAGCGGATGGCATGCGGCGTCGGTGCCTGCCTCGGGTGCGTGACAAGGACAGCACAGATGGACGGGCACTCCCATGTGAAGAACGCGCGGATCTGTACAGAGGGCCCGGTATTTGAGGCGAGGGAGGTTCTGATCTGATGGAGAGTAAAAAGAAAACGGACATGTCGGTTGCCATCGCCGGGGTGACCTTCCGGAACCCCGTCATGACCGCCTCCGGGACCTTTGGCTCCGGGATGGAGTATGCGGACTTTGTGGACCTGAACCGGCTCGGCGCCGTGGTGACAAAGGGCGTCTCAAATGTTCCGTGGGAGGGAAATCCCACCCCCCGGGTGACCGAGGTGCCGGGCGGCATGCTCAATGCCATCGGCCTGCAGAACCCGGGCGTGGATGTCTTCATCGAGCGGGATCTTCGTTTCCTTGAGCAGTTCAGCACGAAGGTCATCGTCAACGTCTGCGGCCACACTGTGGAGGAGTACCTGGACGTGGTGGAGCGGCTTGCGGACGAGAAGCGGGTGGACATGCTGGAGATCAACGTCTCCTGCCCGAACGTGAAGCAGGGCGCCATCGCCTTCGGTACCCGGGCGGATGCCCTGTTTGACATCACACAGAAGGTCAAAAAGGTGGCAAGGCAGCCGATCATCATGAAGCTCACCCCGAACGTCACATCCATAGCGGAGATGGCAAAGGCCGCCGAGGCAGGCGGCGCCGATGCGATCTCCCTCATCAACACGATCACCGGCATGAAGATCGATGTGGAGAAACAGAAGTTTGTGCTTGCCAATAAGACGGGCGGCATGTCCGGCCCCGCGATCCACCCGATTGCGGTCCGCATGGTGTACGAGGCCTATCACGCGGTGAAGATCCCGATCATCGGCATGGGCGGCATCTCCTCCTGGCAGGATGCGGCAGAGCTTATGCTCGCCGGTGCCACCGCGGTGGCAGTCGGCGCGATGAACTTCCACGATCCGTATCTGACGGAGAAGGTGGCAGACGGCCTGGAGGACTATGCTTCGCGCCACGGCCTGGACAGCATTT
>Ga0256404_1003782_pt1 | contig 29977 bp, 23 predicted proteins | sample RumenRJG_01DNA_FD_185990 | JGI IMG/M metagenome (GOLD analysis project Ga0256404, IMG submission 185990) | Bovine rumen microbial communities from Lethbridge, Alberta, Canada - RJG_01 | ecosystem: Host-associated > Mammals > Digestive system > Stomach > Rumen | place: Canada: Alberta | collected...
GATGGACAGAAAGGCTGAGCTCCGCCGCCGGACAGGCGAGACGGACATAACACTTGCACTGAACCTTGACGGGTCCGGGAAGGCAGATATCGATACAGGCATCGGATTTTTCGATCACATGCTCGACGCGTTCGCGCGCCACGGGTTCTTTGATCTCTCCGTCCATGTGAAGGGCGACCTTGAGGTGGACGGCCATCACACGATCGAGGACACCGGTATCGTCCTCGGCGAGGCGATCAGGCAGGCAGTCGGTGACAAGAAGGGCATCCGCCGGTACGGGAGCTTCCTGCTGCCGATGGACGAGACGCTGATCGCCTGCGCCCTCGATCTGTGCGGCCGCGCCTATTTCGCGTCGGACGTCACATTCACGGTCGACAGGATCGGCCAGTTTGAGACGGAGATGGTCCGGGAATTCTTCCTTGCTGTCGCGAATAACTCCTTCATGAATCTTCATTTTGTGCAGATGAGAGGCGAAAACAACCACCATATCGCGGAGGCGTCCTTCAAGGCATTCGCGAAGGCCCTCGATATGGCGACATCCTTTGACCCGAGAATCACAGACGTTCTCTCGACGAAGGGAACACTGTAAAGAAAAGGAGCCTTACATGTCTATGCAGAACGTTCATGATCTGATTCCGTGCATTTATCTTCTCGGCGACCGGGCAGTCACGGGATTCGGACAGAAAAATCTTTTCGGTGATGGAAATCCGGAGAAGCTCGCGTATGACTACAGCGTGAAGGGCGCGGACAGACTCCTCGTCTTCGACTTCTCGGGGACAATGGATGAGCACGACCGGGCCATGGAGGCGATGCGGAGCATCTGCCGCTCCTCGCAGGTGCCGGTCATCGGAGCGGGCAATATCCGGACCATGGAGGATATCGAGCAGCTCATTTACAACGGCTGCGACTGTGTCGCCCTGAACTGCCAGGATGAGCAGGAGCTCGGGCTTCTCGACGCGGCCATGCAGGCGTACGGCAGGAGGCGGCTCATGGGGTGCGTCTCGGACTTTAGCGAATACAGCCCGTATGCGGAGGAAATTGACCGCTGCGTCTCGGGGCTTCTGGTTCTTGATGACGAAATTCAGCCGTTTGCGGGGAAGACGGAGCTTCCGATTCTCCTCCACAGCAACAGCATCGGGGCGGACGGCATCGAGGCGATCTTCCGCGGTGGTCTCGTCACGGGAGTTTCGGGCGAGTATGTGAGCACGCTCGGGTTTCCGGAGGACTACATCAACGGCTTTTCGCGCAACAGCGCCGGGGACATCACGTTCGGGTCAAAGCGGCCGGACGGCCTCACGACGGAGCTCGATGACCTCAAGATGGAGCTCATGCGCCGCGGCGTCCGCATGGACGTCCTCGAGAGTGCGGTTCCGTGGAGTGAGTTCAAGAAGGACGACAGGGGCCTTGTGACCTGCGTCGTGCAGGACTACCGGAACGACGAGGTGCTCATGGTCGCCTGGATGAACGAGGAGAGCTATAAAAAGACGCTTGAGACCGGGAAAATGACCTACTGGTCCCGCTCGAGGCAGGAGCTCTGGACGAAGGGCCTGACCTCGGGGCACATCTCCTATGTGCGGTCCCTTGATATCGACTGCGACAAGGATACGATCCTCGCGAAGGTCTCGCAGATCGGCGCCGCCTGCCACACGGGCCACAGAAGCTGCTTCTTCACGCCGCTCGCGCGGAAGACCGACATCGAGGGCAATCCGTACCGCGTCTTCGAGAAGACGATGAGCGTAATCGCGCAGACCGGAAAGAAGCCGTCCACGGACGCGCTGATCCGGGAGCTCGGCGCCGAGCACACGGACATGGTGCTCGCCTCCAAGAACAAGGACGTGAGCGTCATGAAGCGGGAAATCGCGGACTACATGATTTCCCTCATGAAGATCATGGATAAGCGCGACATCACGTGGGAGGACATCGCGGACGAGATCTCCCGCCGGGAGGAGAGCCGCGCATAATAAATGAAAATACATAAGGAGAGTTTATGAGAGAACCCGTCCTGAGCGACCGCATCCTTCTCAGTGTCGAGAAGCCGGCCCGCTATATCGGAAATGAACTGAACTCCGTTCAGAAGGACAAGGACAAGGTCGACATCCGGTTTGCCATGTGCTTCCCGGATGTCTACGAGATCGGCATGTCGCATCTCGGAATCCAGATTATATATGAACAGCTCAACAGACGCGCTGACACCTGGTGTGAGCGCGTCTATTCGCCGTGGCCGGACCTCGCGGACATCATGAAGAAGGAGCACATCCCTCTCTTTGCGCTCGAGTCGCAGGAGCCCGTCCGGAATTTTGACTGGCTCGGCATCACGCTGCAGTACGAGCTCTGCTACACGAATGTCCTCCAGGTCCTCGACCTCGCGGGCATCCCGTTTCTTGCCGCAGAGAGGGAGGACGGCTGTCCCATTGTCATGGGCGGCGGGCCCTGCACCTACAATCCGGAGCCGATCGCCCCGTTCTTTGACCTCTTCTATATCGGGGAGTCGGAGACGGTCATGGACGATCTTATGGACCTCTATAAGGCCATGAAAAGGGACGGGTATACGAGAAATGAGTTCATCCATCGGGCAGCGGTCACTATCCCCGGCATCTACGCGCCGAACCTCTATGAGATCGCGTATGATGAAGACGGATTTATCACGGAGCGGAAGCCCCTGTATGACGATCTCCCGAAGACTGTGAGCCGCCAGGTCTGCACGGACATGACCCACGCGGTCTATCCGGAGAAGCCGCTCGTCGGCTTTATCCGTCCGACACAGGACCGCGTCGTTCTCGAGATCCAGCGCGGGTGCATCCGCGGCTGCCGGTTCTGCCAGGCGGGCATGATCTACCGGCCGCTCCGCGAGCGGAGCCTTGAGGTCCTCGAGAAGTACGCGGCGGAAATGCTGAAGGAGACGGGGCAGGAGGAGATCTCCTTAAGCTCCCTCTCCTCGAGCGACTACCGCAGACTTCCCGAGCTTCTGGACTTCTTGATCCAAACGTGCGACAAGGAGCATGTCAACATCTCGCTCCCGTCCCTCCGCATCGACAACTTCTCGCTCGACATCATGAAGAAGGTGCAGGACGTGCGGAAGTCGAGCCTCACGTTCGCGCCGGAGGCGGGCACACAGCGCCTGCGCGACGTCATCAACAAGGGACTCACCGAGGAGGAGATCATCGGCGGCGCCGACGAGGCATTCCGCGGCGGCTGGAACAAGGTGAAGCTCTACTTCATGCTCGGCCTCCCGACGGAGACGGACGAGGACCGGAAGGGAATCGCGCACCTCGCGGAGGCAATCACGGAGGACTACTTCGACGCCGTCCCGAAGGAGAAGCGGATGGGGTCCGTCGACATCACCGTGAGCACCTCATTTTTCGTGCCGAAGCCGTTTACGCCGCTCCAGTGGACAAGCATGCACCACCCGCAGGAGTACATCGACATGGCGCACACCGTGAGAAATGAGATCCGCTCGCAACGGAACCAGAAGCGGATCCACTACAAGTGGCACGAGGCGGACGGAACGGAGCTCGAGGGTATCTTTGCGCGCGGAGACAGGCGGATTGCGCCGGCGATCGTCTGGGCGTACGAGCACGGGGCCGTCTTTGACGCGTGGACCGATTACTTCAACTACCAGATCTGGCTTGACGCGTTCAAGGCCTGCGGGATTGATACGGACTTCTACACGGTGCGGAAGCGCTCGACCGATGAGCCGCTGCCGTGGGACTTCATCGACGTCGGCGTCTCGAAGCGCTTCATGGTCAGGGAGTGGGAGAAGGCGACAGGAGCGGAGGCTGCGAAGGGCATTTTCCGCGAGCGCGTGATCCCGCCCGCCAATGAATATGAGAAGGAGCGCGTGGTCATCGACCAGGTCACGAACCCGCGCGTCACGACGCCGAACTGCCGCGAGGCCTGTTCCGGCTGCGGCTCTCTTTGCTACGGCACCGGCGTGTGCTACGAGAAGCGGACGGCGGGCTATGATCCGACGAAACGGCGCCCGGTCTACGAAAACGGCGCGGCGCCTGCACAGAAAAAGGAGGCGGATTCATGAAGCTTCGCATTCGATTTACGAAGGAGGGACCGGTCCGCTTCGTCGGTCACCTCGATTTCATGCGCTTTATGCAGCGCGTCCTGAAGAAGAGCGGCCTCGATGTCGTCTATACCGGGGGCTTTAATCCACATATGATCCTGAGCTTCGCCGCGCCGCTCGGCGTCGGCGAGGAGACCGTCGGGGACTACGCGGACGTGGAGGTCGCCTACCGCGATCCGTTTCCGCTCGATCCGAATGAGATCTACATGATGCGCGACCACGGCCTCACAAATGACGAGCTGCCGGACGCGCCGCCTGCGGCGGACATGCTGGCTATGCTGAATCAGGCCTCGTGCGAGGGCGTGACATTTACGGACATCACCCGCATCGGCCAGCTCCGCGAGAGCAACGCGATGGCGATCGTCCGGTACGCGTCGTGGGACATCGCGCTTGCGGACACCTTTCTTTCCGAAAGAAGTCCGGAGGAAATGACATCCCTCATCATGGAGAAGGAGACGCTTCCGTTTAAGAAGGTGACCAAGAAGGCGGAAAAGACTGTCGACATCCGGCCGCTCATCGTCTCTGTTTCGGCGCCGAATCCGGATCAGGAAGGAAAGCACATTCCCGGGATGAGCCGGCACCTCCTGCTTACGTGCGCGGCCGGCAGCAGTCAGAACCTGAAGCCGTCCACGGCCCTTGAGGCGCTGGCGGGGCTTTGCGGGCAGGCCTTTGATCCGTACGGCTTCCGGCTCCTTCGGACGGAGCTCTACGCGGACGGGCTCATTCCGCTCGGAAAAATCGGAGAGAGACTTCGTTACAGTTCACTTAGCGAGTAAGTCTGAGTGCGGTCGCGGATATCAGGGCGGTATCGGGCAGACTCCGTCCTCCTCAGCTTCCCTTCGCCGCTGACACAGCGGCTCAGGGTGATCTTCGGACTCCTCCGTATAACGCCCTCACCGCTCCTGATATCGCTGACCGCTTTCCGACGTCTCATAAGTCGTGAACTGTAACGAATAGGAAAGGAGCAGCATATGCGTGAGTATGTCATCACAGATTTTGTGTATAACGGCACGCCCGTCCGGGCAGCGGCCCTCTTTGAGAATGGCAGAATGGAGGAGCTGCGCGCGGAGCGGAGAGATGAGACGTCTCTTGTCGGGCGCGTGTACCGCGGCGTCGTCGACAGCGTAAACCGCAATATCGGCGGCGCCTTTGTTGATATCGGGACCGGCGGCCGCGGCGCGGGGGAGAACGCGCAGCACAGGGACGGCCTTGTGTATATGTCCGTTCTGCGGGCGCAAAAGACGCCTGCGGAGAGCAGAAACGAGATGCGCGAAAGGCCGCACGACATGGCGAGTATCCGCGCAACACTCCCTGTTCTTGTCCAGATCACGAAGGATGCCGTCGGCCCGAAGCAGCCGGTCGCGACGGAGAACATCACGCTCGCCGGGCGGTACCTTGTTCTCTCTCGGTTTGGCGGCCGTATAAGCTTCTCACAGAAGCTGACCGACGAGCAGAAGGCCATCATCCGCACCTGGATCCCGAAATCGGAGCGGCAGGGCTTTCACGTCCTTGTCCGCACGAATGCAGGCCACGCGGACAAGGCGGCCGTCCTTGGCGAGCTTTCGCGCCTTCGGGAGCGGATGCGCCTCATCCTTGCGGGCGGAGAGGACGCAAGGACCGGGACCTGTCTCTACGAGCCGGAGCCGCTCTACGAGACCATGTACAAGGACTTCCGCGAGGCGCCGGACCGGATTCTCACGGACATCCCGCTCGCGGCGGAAACGCTGGCAAGAGCGCAGGAAGGGCCCAAGGAGCCCGGAGAGCCGGCGGAGAAGGCCCCGGGACCTGAATCCGAGGGAAGGGGCCTTCATCCGGAAATCGTCGAGACAAGGCTTGTGAACGGCCTTCCGCTTGCTGAAGTCTTTCATCTGCAGGAGAATTTTGACAAGCTCCTGCAGCGGGTCGTCTGGCTTAAGTCCGGCGCCTTCCTTGTGATCGAGCAGACAGAGGCCTTCGTCGTCATCGATGTCAACACAGGGCGGAGCTCGAAGGGACGGATCCCGGAGGAGACCTACCGGCGCGTCAACATCGAGGCTGCCCCCGAGATCTGCCGCCAGATCCGTCTCCGGAACCTCTCCGGCGAGATCCTCGTCGATTTCATAAAAATGAAATCCGTAGACCACCGCGACGAGCTCCTCCATGTGATGCGGAAGGCAGTCCGGCACGACCATGTGCGCACGGAGGTCGTCGACCTCACGGGCCTCGGGATCCTCGAGATGACGCGTCAGAAGACATCGAGGCCGCTCGCGGATGTCCTGCTTTGAAACATTCTTGCCAAATCATATGATCATGGTAAAATAGTACAAAGTGATATACGAATCTCATGTGAGGGATGAGAGGGTCTATGGAGAATTTTTTCAAAAGGAGACGCAAAGAGAAGGAAGAGTACACAAGGGTCACATTCCGTGACAAATACAAGAAGGGACACAGCGGCGCAGGCAAGGTTGTCCGCATCGTTCTGTCAGTTCTTCTGCTTCTCTTCCTTGTCTGTGCGATCTTTATATACGCAAAGCTGAAGGAAATCAAGCGGGTCAGTGATGACATTCCGCGCGTCTCTCCCGACAGCGAGACCTTTGACAACGAGGGCAATACAGGATCCGATACAATTGATCCGGATGAGATTACATGGGACAAGCCGGACGGCGTCATCTATGACAAGGACATCCGGAATATCCTTCTGATCGGCCAGGACGCAAGACCCGGAGAGAGCCGGGCACGGTCCGATGCGATGATCGTCTGCAGCATCAACACGAAGACGAAGAAGATCACGCTCTGCTCCATTATGCGTGACCTCTACGTGCCGATCGAGGGCTACAGCGACAACCGGATCAATGCGGCCTACCAGTACGGCGGCATGGAGCTCCTCGATGATACGATCGAGAAGTGCCTCGGCATTCCGATCGACGGCAACGTCGAGGTGAACTTCGAGGGCTTTATCAACGTCATGTCCAAAATCGGGAATATTGATATCGAGCTCAATCAGGACGAGGTGAACTACTTTGCGCAGACCAATCCTGACTGGGGCCTCAAGGTCGGCGTCAACGCACTGACGCCGGAGCAGGCGCTCGCCTATGCGCGCCTCCGCCACGTCGGCAAATCCGACTGGGAGCGGACGGACCGGCAGAGAAGAGTCCTCATGTCCGCATTCAACAAGGTGCGCCAGGGAGGCATCGCAGAGGTTCTCAGTATCGCGAACAAGTCACTTCCGTATCTGACGACCGATATGACTGATACGAAGATCCTGTCCTACGTCACGAAGGTGATCACCGGCGGCATGACGCTCGGAGAGCAGTACCGCTGCCCGTTCGAGGGAACCTACACGGAGCAGACGCTCCGGAAGGGCATGGAGGTCCTGGTTCCGGACCTTGCAGCAAATGCGAAGCAGATCCAGATGGACCTGTACGGAAGAACCATTGTAGGAAATACAGAAAGCACATCTTCTGACACGGCCTCAGCCGGTCAGTAAGAAATATATCATTTGTTTTGACAGAGGGGAGTCTTGCAAATGGAAAAGAAAAAGTCTGGAATCAGGCATTCATTTCACAGTGCGGTCGCTGTCGCCTTCTGCGACGGCATATGCATCGCAATCTCATACTGGATCGGGCTTCTTGCCCGGTTTGATTTTTCGTTTTCTTCAATCGCACAGAGCGCCGTCAGGGACCACGCTATCTATGTTCTGTTTGTGATTGCGGCGTCTCTTATCATCTATTATATCTTCGGGCTCTACGGCAACGTCTGGCGCTATGCCGGCGTCGTCGAGGTCGAGCAGGCCGTCAAGGCGTATATCATGCTGGTGCCGGTCCTGCTTGGGCTGTGGATCGTCCTGCCGCTTGAGGTGAGCCGCGCGGCCATCTTCGTCGGCTACGTCCTGTCCTTCCTCTTTTCATGCGGCATCCGCCTTTCCTACCGCTTCTACTGCCGGAAGGCTTCAGAGAAAAAGAAAAATGAAGAGGCAACCGAGAACATCATGATCATCGGCGCCGGCGCCGCGGGCCATCAGCTCGCGCGGGAATTCAGCACGAGCACCCACTTAAACGGCAGAGTCCGCTGCTTTATCGATGACAATCCGGTGCTCATCGGCAAGAAGATGGACGGCATTCTCGTCGCCGGCGGCCGCCACACGATTGCGGAAAATGCAGTCCGCTATGACATCGACCGGATCTGCTTTGCGATTCCGTCGGCGTCAGCGAAGGTAAGAAGCGAAATGCTCGACCTCTGCAGGGCGACAAGCGCAAAGGTACAGGTCCTTCCCGGCATCTACCAGCTGGTCGAGGGCGACGTCCACGTCTCGCAGCTGCGCGATATCGAGGTGACGGATCTTCTCGGCCGCAAGGAAGTGAAGGTCAACAACGATGAGATCTTCCGCACGCTTCACGGAAAGTGCGTCCTTGTGACGGGCGGAGGCGGCTCCATCGGCTCCGAGCTCTGCCGTCAGATCGCAAAGGCCGGTCCGGCATGTCTTGTCATTTTTGATATCTACGAGAACAATGCCTACGCCATCCAGCAGGAGCTCCGGCATCTCTATCCGGACCTCAATCTTGTGACGATCATCGGCTCCATCCGGGACTATGACCGGATCTTCGGTGTCATGAAGAAATACAAGCCGGACTGCGTCTTCCACGCAGCCGCGCACAAGCACGTGCCGCTCATGGAGGACAGCCCGAATGAGGCGGTCAAGAACAACGTATTCGGCACATGGAACACGGCGAGAGCTGCCGGAGAGACCGGCGTCTCGATGTTCCTGCTGATCTCTACGGACAAGGCGGTCAACCCGACGAATGTCATGGGCGCGACAAAGCGCATCTGCGAGATGATCGTCCAGGACATGAACCGGCGCTACGCGGGTACCCGGTATGTCGCCGTCCGCTTCGGAAATGTCCTCGGCTCGAACGGCTCCGTCGTTCCGCTCTTTAAGAAGCAGATCGCGGAGGGCGGTCCGGTCACCGTGACGGACAAGAACATCATCCGCTACTTTATGACGATTCCGGAGGCCGTGTCCCTCATTCTGCAGGCCGCGCACTACGCAAAGGGCGGCGAAATCTTCGTCCTCGACATGGGAGATCCGGTAAAGATCGACGACATGGCGCGGCTCCTCATCCGCCTTTCGGGCCATGTGCCGGACGTGGACATCAAGGTCGTCTACACAGGGCTTCGTCCGGGCGAGAAGCTCTACGAGGAGCTCCTCATGGATGAAGAGGGCATGACAGAGACAGAAAACAAGCGCATCTTCATCGGCCACCCGATTACTATGGACGATGCGGTCTTCGAGAAGCAGCTCGAGGGACTTAAGAAGGAAGCCGAGAAGAACTCGCCGCTCATCCGAGAGGTGATCATGGGCATCGTCGGCACCTACCACCCGGCGAAAAACAGCACAGCGGGGGCATCCGCCCATGTGGCGGCTATGTCCGCAGGACCTGCAGCCGGGACCCGGAGAAGCCGTACGCTGACACCGGGAAATGCCTACATGAAAAAATACGAGGACCTGAGAGGCAGGACCGGAGGGTATAATCCATGAGGCGGTTTTATGCGCTCTGCGTCAAGCGGTATCTGTCATCGCTCCTTGCCCTGCTGTTTCTCCTTTTGTTCTGGTGGGTCTATCTTCTCATTGCGCTTGCAATAAAACTCGACAGCCCGGGGCCCGTCTTCTTCCGCCAGAAGCGGGTCGGCATCGGGAAGAGCTATTTTGAGATCTACAAGTTCCGCACGATGCGCGTCGATACGCCGCACGACGTTCCGACGCACCTCCTTGACGCGGACCGATATGTCACGAGGGTCGGCCGGTTCCTCCGGAAGCACAGCCTCGATGAGCTGCCGCAGATCTTCAACGTGCTGAGCCTTGATCCGAAGAAAAAAATGGTGTTCGTGGGACCCCGGCCGGCGCTCTGGAACCAGGACGACCTTATCGCCGAGCGCGACAAGTACGGGGCCAATGACGTCTACCCGGGCATCACGGGCTGGGCACAGGTGAACGGGCGCGATACGCTCGAGATCCCGGAGAAGGCAAGGCTCGATGGCTACTATGCAAGCCACGTAAGCCCGTTCCTTGACATGGAGTGCATCCTTAAGACATTTACAGATGTCTTCAGCGGCGAGGGCGTCGTCGAGGGCGGCACGGGCGCCATGAAGCGGGAACAGGCGGAGCATAGCGGAGAGCGGAAGCGGATTCTCATCATCACAAACCACTCCTACATGCTCTGGCAGTTTCGGAGAGAGCTGATTAAGTGTCTCCTTAAGGACTATGACGTCACGGCGGCCATGCCGTTTGTCGGCCACGAGGAGGACTTTAAGCGGATGGGCGTCCGCTGCATCCGGACGGATGTCGACCGGCGCGGTACCAATCCCGTGAAGGACCTGCGCCTTGTAGGGAAGTACGAGAGAATTCTCGCGGAAGAAAAGCCTGCTCTTGTCATCACGTATTCCATCAAGCCGAATATCTACGCGGGCTTTCTTTGCGGGAGGCGGGGCATTCCGTACTGCGCGAACGTGCAGGGCCTCGGGACGGCCTTTGAGTCCGCGGGACTTGCCGCCTTCGTGAGCTTTCTTTACCACACGGCACTCCGAAAGGCGCGCACGGTCTTCTTTGAAAATGAGAAGGACGCAGACATTTTCCGGAGAAGGCATATCGTGCCGGCGGGGAAGATCCATGTCCTCCGCGGCGCCGGCGTAAACCTTGACGCTTACCCATACGCGCCGTATCCGGCCAATGACATTGTGCATTTCCTCTACATCGGACGGATCATGAAGGAGAAGGGCATGGACGAGCTCTTCTATGCGGCGGAGCGGCTGCATAAAGAAGGGCATGCCTTTATCCTCGATCTCGTCGGCTTCTACGAGGATGCGTATGAGGAGACTGTCCGCCGCCTTGAACAGGAAGGCATCGCAACGTTTCATGGCTTTCAGGAGGATCCGCGCCCGTACTACGCAATGAGTGACTGCATCGTCATGCCGAGCTACCACGAGGGCATGAGCAACGTGAACCTCGAGGCATCTGCGACGGGACGCCCCGTCATCACGACGTATATCCCCGGCTGCCGCGAGGCCGTCGACATGCCGGAGACCGGCATGCTCGTCCGCGCAAAGGACAGAGACAGCCTGTACCGCGCGATGAAGAAGTTCCTTGCGCTCTCCCCGAAGAGGCGCGAGAAAATGGGGAAAAATGCGCGGGCTAAGATGGAGCGCGAATTTGACAGAGAAGCGGTTGTCGGGGAGACAATCCGGGAAATCGGTCCGATATGACCCCTTGCTTTGGGGAGAAGCGGACCGGAAACTAAGAGGTGAAGATGTCAGGATACTATCTGATTTTGATATGGATCGCGGCCATAGCGGTTTTTGCATTCTTTGGAGGCGGGAGCCTGAAACAGGAGGAAATGATCGCCGGGAAGCGGAGAATCCGCTTTACGCCCGTTTTCGCGGCGGCCGCATTCCTGCCCGTGATCATCTGGGCGGGCTTCCGCCCGAAGTTCGCCGACACAGGGGCCTACATGAGCATGTACAAGAAGGTGCCGTCGTCACTGGGCGGCCTTCCGTCCTATGTGGCGTCGATCTCGAAGGACAAGGGATTCGCGGCCCTGACAGGAATCATCCGTGCGTTTTTCGGCTCCAACGTCCATATCTATTTCCTGGTCCTCGCCATGATCCAGGGACTTCTGCTTCTTTATTTTTTCAGGAAATATTCGGAGGACTTCGTCTTCTCCCTGTTTGTCTTTGTCGCGTCCACCGATTATTACTCGTGGATGTTCAACGGTATCCGCCAGTTCGTCGCGGTCACGATCTGCCTCGCGTCGACCGGCTTTGTCCTGAAGAAGAAGTTCGTCCCGGCCATCCTTCTCATCCTTCTGGCAGCCACGATGCACGCGTCCGCGCTCCTTATGATCCCTGTGATCTTCATTGTCCAGGGGAAGGCCTGGAACTTCCGGACGGTCCTCTTCATCCTCCTGAGCATCGTCATCGTGTTTTATGTCGGAAGATTCACGAACCTTCTCGACACGCTCCTTTCCGATACCCAGTACAAGAACGTTGTCAGCGACTGGAAGAGCTGGAACGACACAGGCACAAATGCACTGCGCGTCGCCGTCTACAGCGTGCCGACCGTTCTCTCGGTCATTGGCTTTCGGTATATCCGCGCGGAGGATGACCCGGTCATCAATCTGTCGTGCAACATGGCCGTTATATCCACGGGCCTCTACATCGTCAGCATGTTCACGTCCGGCATCTTCATCGGCCGCCTGCCGATCTATACGAGCCTCTTTGCAACCGGCGTGCTGCTCCCGTGGGAGATTGACAATATGTTCACGGAGCTGTCCGCGAGACTTCTCAAGGTGCTCGCGGTGCTGGCGTTCCTCGTGTTCTACTATTACCAGATGCATATGACGTGGCAGGTGGTGTGAGAGATTAGGAGGCACAATTGAACGGGAAGAGTCAGGAAATGCATCCCCTGATCAGTGTGATTATGGGAATTTACAACTGTGCGGACACGCTGACGGAAGCGATTGATTCTATCTGCAATCAGACAGTCCGCGACTGGGAGCTGATTCTCTGCGACGACGGGTCCTCAGATCGGACCTATGAAGCGGCATGTGAGCTGCGCGACAGGATCCGGAAGGACACAGGGAACCGCGTGATTGTTCTTAGGAATCCGTCAAACAGAGGCCTTAATCACACGCTGAACCGCTGCCTTCGGCACGCACGTGGCAGCTTTATCGCGCGTATGGATGGAGACGACCGTTGCTCGCCGGACAGATTCGAGAAGGAGCTTGATGCCTTCCGAAAGGAGCCGGACCTTGCGATTGTCAGTACCGATATGGAGTTTTTTGACGAGCGCGGCGTATTCGGGAAGGTCAGCCATCCGTCGTATCCGAAGAAGGAGGATTTCCTCAAAGGATCTCCGTTCTGTCATGCGCCGTGCCTTGTGAGGCGGGACGCGATGCTCTCCGTCAGAGGATACAGCGAGGCGAGGCGCCTCCTCCGCGTTGAGGATTATCATCTCTGGATCAAGCTGTACGCGAAAGGGTATCGCGGAAGAAACATCCACGAGCCGCTCTATCAGATGCGGGACGACAGAAATGCTGCCAGCCGGAGAAAATTCAGATATCGCCTGAATGAGGCGTATGTGATCCGCTACGGCGTTTATGCTCTGCATCTGCCGGTATATGACGCGGTGTTTGCCCTCCGGCCGATCCTGGTCGGCCTGCTTCCGGCACCGGTTTACATGGCACTCCATCGGAGACGCCTTGGAAATTTATCAACGCACTGAGGAGATGCACCAATGATACCGAAAGTGATTCATTACTGCTGGTTCGGCGGGAAGGAAAAGCCACAGCTTGCCAAAAAATGCATTGCGTCTTGGAAAAAGTTCTGTCCCGATTACCAGATTAAAGAATGGAATGAGAACAATTTTGACGTGCATTTGAACCCGTACACAGAGATGTGCTGTGAGCAGAAAAAATATGCATTCTTAAGCGACTACGCGCGCCTAGTGATCATCGAGAAGGAGGGCGGCATTTATTTTGATACGGACGTGGAGGTTGTGAAGTCCTTCGATGATCTGCTTGATCAGCGAGCGTTCTTTGGTTTTGAGTCCAATCAGTATGTAGCTACGGGACTTGGGTTTGGCGCTGAAGCAGGCAGCCCTGTCCTGAAAGAGCTTATCAGAGAATATGACGGGATGCTTGACGGACAGCACGGGACGGTCAGCTGCCCTGCGCTGAATACGAGGGCGCTGGAGAGGATGGGCCTGGTCCGGAACGGGCAGTATCAGACCTTTGATGAATTCACGGTGTATCCGGCAGATTATTTCAATCCATACGATGATCCGACAGGAAGGCTCCGGAAGACGTCGAATACCTATTCAATTCACTGGTATGCGAAGAGCTGGATCAGTCCGGGACTTGTCCTTCGGAGCAAGCTGATGAAGCCGGTCCACCGGATTTTTGGAACTGATATCATGAAGAGGCATAAGAAAACGTGAAGAAGATTCTGATTGTCATGCACGCAATGGAGCTCGGAGGCGCTGAAAAGAGCCTGATCGGTCTCCTTAACGCGGTTGATCCCACCCGCTATCAGATTGATCTGTTTCTCATGCGGCATGAGGGTGAGCTGCTTAAGGATATCCCGCAGACAGTGAATCTTCTCCCGGAAATTTCGCAGTATACTGTGCTGGAGCGGCCGATGGTCGAAACACTGCGAGAGGGAAAGGTGCGTCTCACGCTGGCAAGACTTCGCGGTAAGATTGCGGCCGCCCGCTATAATAAAGTACATCATCTGGAGAAGAGTGATGTCGCAATTGAGTACAGCCACAAATATACGTGGCGGCTGTTTCCGCCGATTCAGCCGGATACAGTCTACGATCTTGCGATAAGCTATTTGACGCCGCACTATATCGTGGCCGGAAAGGTACGTGCAAAAAAGAAGATCGCCTGGATTCACACGGATTACGCGAAGATATCGATCGATGTGCCATCGGAAGAGAGGATGTGGGGACAGTATGACAACATTATCTCAATTTCTGATGCCGTCAGCAGAAGCTTCATCTCTGTGTTCCCAAAGCTTAAGAACAGGCTTGTTCGGATTGATAATATCCTGCCTGCGAAGATGATTTGCCGTGAATCAAAGGAGACGGTTCCGGATGGGGAGATGCCGGATGACGGATCTGTGCGGGTTCTCTCTGTCGGCCGCTATACAGACGCAAAGAATTTCGATAATGTGCCCGATATTTGTCATCGAGTCCGGAAATTGGGCATGAATATCAAGTGGTATATCATCGGATATGGTCCGGATGAGGCATTGATTAAGAGCAGAATCCGTGAGTCCGGCATGGAAGAATATGTAATTCTACTTGGAAAGAAGGAGAATCCATATCCATATATGCGCCGCTGCGATCTTTACGCGCAGCCGAGCCGCTATGAGGGTAACTGCGTGTCTGTCCATGAGGCACAGATGCTGGGAAAGCCGGTTGTTATCGCGAAATACCAGACGTCTGCCGGACAGCTTGAGGACGGAATCGACGGCGTGATCCTTCCGCAGGACAACGAGGACTTTGCGGAAGGAATGGTGACGCTTCTGCGCGATCCTGAGAGAATGAGACGTCTTGTGGAGAATTGCCTGACGCGCGATTACTCAAAGAGAAAAGAAGTGGAGAAGCTGTACGCGCTGATCCCGTAGATGGATGGTCTGCGGGATAGAAAGCAACCTGATGAAGAGTGGGGACATAGAACGGATGAAGATTAAAACGATTACCTGTCATAATGTCTATAATGTCGGGGCGAGTCTGCAGGCATATGCCTTATTCCGTTATCTTCAGGATCTGGGACATGACGTGAAGATTATCGATTATGAACCTCCGTATCTCCGTCATTATAAGCTCTGGGGTGTAGATAATCCGGCCTATGACCGGCCAATACTTCGCGAAGTGTATGGTATCTTGAAGCTTCCGCGCCGCATCCGCGCGAGGCAGTCGCTGAAGAAGAGGCTGTTTGATAAATTTACCAGAGAGTATCTTTCGCTTACGGAGAGATCGTATACATCTGATGCTGAATTAAAGAAAAATCCGCCGCAGGCAGATCTCTATATCGCTGGGAGCGATCAGATCTGGAACCCATATTTTAAGAACGGTCTTGACCCTGCCTTTTATCTTGATTTCGTTCCGGATCCTGTGGTCAGGGCCTCCTATGCGGCGAGCTTTGCAGTGGATCATATTGCGGAAGAGAAAGAGAAGAAGATCAGTTCCATGCTGAAACGGTTTGACTTTATTTCTGTGCGGGAGAGCACAGGGCTTGAACTGCTGAAGCATATGGGAATCGAGAATGCGCAGCAGGTTCTCGACCCTGTTTTTCTCCCAGATCCATCGGTGTGGCTTGGATTATCTGAAAACCGGATGATTGATCAGCCGTATGTTCTGATTTACGACTTCGATCAAAATCCGGAGCTCATGCGGAGAGCTGAAACGATTGCCAGGAAGAAGAGTTGCATCACAGTGTCCATGTCGGGACATGCGGAGGCTGACCGCAAGGCGGAGGCAGGACCGCTTGAATTTTTATCTCTCATAAGGTATGCGGATGCTGTTGTAACCAATTCCTTCCACGCGACTGCATTTTCCGTGTTATTTGAGCGACCATTTCTGGTCTATGACAGGAAGGAACCGATTAACACGAGAATGCATGATTTTCTCCGTTTACTCGGACTCGGCCATGACAACCTGGCGGCGGATTATGAAGGGGTCCGCAGGATTCTTTCGGAGAGGGCAGATGAATCGCGGGCATATCTTCTTCATGTGATCAGCAGTACCACAAAACAGGGAAAAAGGATGTGAATGTATGGAAGAACCACTTGTGACAATCATTATTCCGGTCTACAAGGTAGAGCCATATATCCGGCGCTGTGTGGACAGCGCGCTCACGCAGACGCTTCATGACCTCGAGATCATTCTGGTCGACGATGGATCACCGGACCAGTGCCCGATGATCTGTGATGAGTATGCGGCAAAAGATATGAGGGTACGTGCCGTTCACAAGGAGAACGGAGGTCTTGCGTCCGCAAGAAATGCAGGGCTTGCTGTGGCGCATGGCCGCTATATTTTCTTCCTCGACAGTGACGACTGGCTCGACGCGGACGGTATGGAGATTCTTTATCAGGCAGCGGAGAAATATCAGGCGGACTTTGTCCGGTTCCGGGCGATTCGGTCGGGCTGGCCGGGACTTCCCGTGGACGCACCGTGTATGTTGGGACCTGAGCGGGAGATCCCGGGTGGCCTCTATGACCGGAAAAAAATTGAAGATGAGCTTCTTGGTAAGATCATCGCGACTTCGGAGATGACGCTTGCGCCGATTCTCGGTGTGTGGGAGTCGCTCTATCGGAGAAGCTTCCTCGATGAACATAAAATTCAGTTTGATGAAACGATCCGCTACAGTGAAGACATCGTGTTCAGCGCACGTGTTGTGTATGTTGCGCAGCGGTTTTATTATATCGACAAGCCATGCGTCTATCACTATTTCTATAACCCTTCTTCCATTTCGAGGTCTTTCCGGAGCGGAAGGTGGGAGTCATGCAAGAGAAGCCTTGCGGCCATCATGCGTGAGTTCGGTGATAAAGGGGAGATATACCGGAGACAGATTGAGATCCTCCGGTGGTTTTTTATCTTCCTGTCGCTCAACGAGAGGCGTTTTCTTACGGATGAACAGGAGAAACGGGCGTATGCCCGGATGATTCTTGGTGATCCGGAGGCGAGGTGTGCGCATCTATTTATCCCGGGCATGCGCGTCAGCGCAAAAGTACAGGCGCGCATGGTACTTGTGAAGGCTGAGTGCCTCGGAATCCCGCTTGTCCGGGGTGGACGACGCATTGCCGAGGAAGAAAAGGATAAGGCCCGCTTTCTTCTGGCGCGGGAGAAATCAGATCTTTCGCTCAAAGAGGCGGAGCGGCGTCTTACGGCTTTCCATCCAATGCCGAAGACAACATCACTGACAAGCAACAGGATACTTCCTGCAAGATATGATCTGCTGATCATCGTGCCAGCTTACAATGCGGCGCCTTATATCCGGGAGTGCCTCGATTCGGTTCTTACGCAAATGACAACATATACTTTTCTGCTCAGAGTTATCGATGACGGGTCTACAGACGAGACAGGCATTATACTGGATACTTACGCGAATCGGGACAATATAGAGGTGATCCACGAGGAGAACCGCGGATATTCCGGCGCGAGAAACCGCGGGCTCACGGATATATGTGCCCGCTATGTCTCTTTCCTCGACTCGGATGATTATCTTCTTCCGGGGGCGATCGAGTGTCTTATGAAGAAGGCCGATGAGGGATACTTTGATGTTGTCGAGGGAAATGGGATTCGCTTCGGAGAAAACGGAACAATCGGTCTTATAAAGACTGCAGATTACAAAGAATTTTGGGGTGGCCCGGTTATGAAGGTCTTTCGGGCAAACCTGTTTGAGAGACTTTCGTTTCCTGAGGAGTATTTATACGAGGACAAGATTATTAGTGCACTTGTTCTGCCACTTGCGAAGAAAAAGACGATGGTTCCGAATCAGGTGTACGCGTATCGGATTCATCCGGGCAGCATCACGCAAATGCATGATGCAGACAGGAGGCGGCTCGATTCGTACTGGATCATGCTTCTATGCGAAAAGGAACGGGATACGCTTGGTCTTAAGGCGGACATCGAGTCTTACCGGGCAGCAATGAGGCAGATTGTCATGACATATCGAAGAACTGCGCTTCTCCCGGAAGATATCCGCGAGGCGGTTTTTATATGTACGGGACAGTTCCTTAAGGAGCACTATCTGCCCTTTGTGAAGCAGGATAAGGAGTGCCGGCCTCTTGCAGAGGCTATCCTCCGGAGAGAATACGGAAAATACAAGATATTCTGTGAGACACACATGATTCTGTGACTGGTTTATCTGCTTTGCGCGAAGATGGGAGAGGAATAAGGAGAGGAAGAGAAGATGGCTCTGCCGAAGAGGATTCATTACTGCTGGTTTGGAAACGGATTAAAGAACGAGCTTGTTACGCGCTGCATAGAGAGCTGGAAGAAGTACGCGCCTGAGTGTGAGATCACGGAGTGGAATGAGACAAACTACGATGTGACACAGAACAGGTATATGCGCGAGGCATATGAGGCGAGGCGCTGGGGGTTTGTTTCTGATTTCGCACGCCTTGATATCGTGTACAAACATGGAGGCATTTATCTCGACACGGACGTTGAGCTGATCCGACCGATTGATGAGCTCCTTGCGGGAGATGGTTTTATAGGCTTTGAGCGGGCGGACAGCAGCGGCAGGTATTCTATTAACACGGGCAGCGGCTTCGGGGCAGAAGCCGGAGATCCCGTCATAGGCACCATGCGGGACATCTACAAGGACCTTTCCTTTGAGAGAGAAGACGGGTCGCTGAATCTCGATCCGTCTCCAACCTACAATACAGAGGCACTCGCGCGGCTTGGTCTGAGGCGTGACAATACGCTGCAGAGAATCGGAAAAATCACGATCTATCCATCCGATTATTTCTGCCCTGTCGACTGGGAGAGCCATAAGCGCCTGATTACGAAAAATACATACTCGATTCATCACTTCGACGCATCGTGGCTCACGGAAGAGGAGAAGAAAAGGAGGAGACACGAGCGGGAGCTTGACCGGATCCGTCATCTGCCGAACCGTGCGCTTATATCACTTCTTGGAGATGAGAGGTACGCACACCTGAAGAAAATCCTGAAGAGAGGGAGGAATTGATATTTCTGTGGACGTAAGCATACTGATCATAAATTACAGGACGCCGGAGCTCGTGGCAGACTGCGTGCGATCCGTCATAGAGAAGACGGAGGACGTTTCTTACGAGATTATCGTAGTCGACAATGGCTCTGGAGACGGTTCCCTTCAGAAAATGAAATCCACTCTTCCGGAGAGTGTGCGGCTCATTGATGCGGGACATAACCTTGGCTTTGGCAGGGCTAACAATCTTGCGGCAAGGTACGCATCCGGGACGTATCTTTTTCTTCTTAATTCCGATACCCTTCTTCGAAATGATGCGGTAAGCATCCTCTTCCGATATATGGAGCAGAACAGAAGCTGCGGCATTGCGGGAGGAAATCTTTTCTCGGCAGATGGCAGTCCTGCCGGCTCCTTCTGCCGGTCTTTTGACAGTCCGGAATCTGTGAGACGCGCAGCCTCATGGAACGGAATTGTTACAGGAATCAGAGAGAGACGGAGGAGAGACAGACTGCCGGAGAATGAGCGGGCGCATCTTCTTGCTGATCAGAATTTTAATACATCCGGATGTGCGGAAGAGGTGGCCTACGTATTCGGTGCGGATCTGATGATTTCAAGGAGCCTGTTTGAGGAGCTCGGCGGCTTTGACAGAGATTTCTTTATGTACGCGGAGGAGTCGGAGCTGTCATTCCGCGTTCGGAAGAAGGGACGAGCGGTTATGAGCGTCCCGGAGGCGGAGATCATACATCTTGATGGAGGCAGCTTTGGAGGACAGCCCGGCTTTAAGAGCCGGCAGTATGCAATGCGGCAGCTCGGGAAGATGCTGTTTTTCGAGAAGTGCTACGGGCAAGAATCTGCGGATCTGTATCGGCGGATGAAGCGCGCGGAGCTTCGGCGGATGTATCTTCTTGCAAGATTGTTTCGCAGAGAGGCGCTACTGTCCCTCACAAAGCAGCAGATCAGTGCATTTTCCAGGGCGGACAGAGCCTATAAGGAGAGGAAGGAGAAAACGAATGGCGGAAATTTATGATAATGCAGACCCGAAAATTATCGCATTTTATCTTCCTCAGTTTCACACAATCCCGGAAAATGACCGCTGGTGGGGAAAGGGCTTTACGGAGTGGACGAATGTCCGGAAGGCTGTGCCTCTTTTTCCAGGCCACAATGAGCCGCGGCGGCCGCTTCACGGGAACTATTATGACCTTACAGACAATGATGTGAAGCGCTGGCAGGCGGATCTCGCAAAGAAGTACGGTGTCTATGGGTTCTGCTACTATCACTATTGGTTCAGGGGCGGAAAGAAGCTTCTTGAGAAGCCGGCGGAGCAGATGCTCGCGGACCCGTCCATCGATCTGCCGTTCTGCTTCTCCTGGGCCAATGAAAACTGGTCGAGGAACTGGGACGGAGGAAATCATGAGATCATGATCCGGCAGGAATATGGCGGCGAGAAGGAGTGGGAGGCTCATTTTCAATATCTTCTTCCGTTCTTCAAGGACAGGAGATATATTACCGTGAAGGGAAAGCCGCTCTTTATAATCTATAAGCCTGACATCATGCCGGATGTCTACGCGATGACAAGATACTTCCGGAAGCGGGCGAAAGAGGAAGGCTTTCCGGACTTATGTCTCGCGTATCAGTTTCCGACGTATTATAATGACATGTATTACCGGGATGATATCTTCGACTATCTGATTGAATTTGAGCCCGTTTATTCGCGGTACATGACATCTCCGCCGGAGGAGAAATTGCATGGAAACTCGGAGAAGGTGTATGCCCTGCGTAAGGTCTTCGGTGAGGATGTGATCGCAAAATACCGGAAAATGCATGGCGGAGGCACCGCTTCCGCCTCGTCTTCTGCGTCGAAGGCTCTTGCCATGTATTTCTATGACGAGACCTGGGAAAAGATTCTGAGCCAGCTGTGGACACCCGGTCTTATTCCGGGCGCATTTACTGACTGGGACAATACGCCAAGGAATAAGCACGGCATCACATATGCGGGAACATCTCCGGAAGCTTTTGAGAAGTATATGAAGGCAATGGTCAGGCGCCTCCGGAAGGAGAACCGGAGAATGCTCTTTCTTAACGCATGGAATGAATGGGGTGAGGGCGCATATCTCGAGCCTGACGAAAAAAACGGATATAGGATGCTGGAGGGAATTTCCCGGGCGCTTTCAGACGGAAAGAACGGGGATAGAACTCAGTCTGTGAAGAAAGACGAGGGAGGCCATCCCTCAGATCAGAATAAAGACAGCAATGGAGGAGAGAGGGCATGAAGCTTGTGGACTGTGACAGGAACTGCTGCGGCTGCGGCGCCTGCGCGGATATCTGTCCTGTGAGTGCCATCGATATGCAGGAGGATTCGGATGGCTTTCTCTATCCGGTTATCGATTACAAGAAATGCATCTCCTGCGGGAAGTGTATCAGATCCTGCGGGTACCGGCATATCCTTGCGGAATCAGAAAATGAGACATGCATTGCGCAGTCCCTGTCCACGGATCTTTCTCTTTCCTCATCCGGCGGCGCTGCTGCGGCCCTTGAGAAGGCCTTTCTTGATGGAGGCGGAATCATATACGGCTCTGTAATGGAGACGAGTGAGAAAGGCCTCTCAGCGCGTCATATCCGTGTGGATGATCCGAAGGATCTGAAGAAGCTGTGCGGCTCGAAATATGTGCAGAGCAGTACGCAGGGCATCTTTCCGCTTGTGCAGAAGGATTTGAAAGCAGGAAAAAGGGTTCTCTTTACGGGAACGCCGTGCCAGGTCGCGTGTCTCCGCGGTTTTCTTGGAAAGGATGAGCCGAATCTCTACTGTCTCGATATTGTCTGCCATGGCGTCCCAAACGCGAGGCTGTTTCATGAGTATCTGCGTATCGAGGGAAGCCGTCGCGGCGGAACCGTCACAGACTTTCATTTCCGGGACAAGCGGAAGGGATGGAAGCTCTATGGAAGCATGACAGTGAGGGACAAGAACGGAAGAGATAGGGAGTATGCATTCTCACCGGAGGCATCCTCGTACTATTATTTCTTCCTGAAATCCTACACATATCGGGAGAACTGCTATCAGTGTCCGTATGCGTCGGCAAAGCGGCAGGGCGATATCACGGCCGGAGACTTCTGGTGCGTCGATCTTGTCCATCCGGAGCTTATGCCGGAAAATGGCGGTGATCTCGATATGGAGAAGGGCGTATCTGCCCTTGTTGTAAATAATGCGCGCGGAAGAGAGCTTCTTAACAGATATGGCAGCGGCATTCGCCTGTGGCCGTCTTCGTATGAAAAAGCAGCCAAGTACAATGGGCAGCTCCTTCACCCATCTGTTCCTCCTGCAGACCGCGGAAAGCTGTGGCAGGTGATCCGGAAGGATGGCTATGGCGGAGCGGAGCGCATGCATAGAAGAATCTATCTGCGCATAAAAGCTGTACAGTTTGTAAGAGGCTGTGTTCCGCCATTTATCAGGCACAGAATAAGACGAATGATCCACAAGGGAAAAGAAAACTGAACCTACGGTTCTTTTCCCTGGAAATAGAAATAAAAACAGGAATCGAGTATATGAAAACATCTGAACATGCAACCGAGTATCACATTCATATTTCCTCGGATGACAAGGCTCTGAATTTTAATTTTAAGGAGCTGCTTCACTACAGGGACCTGATTGTTCTTCTCACGAAGAAAACATTTATACTGACGTACAAGCAGACTATTCTGGGACCGGCCTGGATCTTCCTGAACCCATTTCTCACGTCACTCATGTACATGGTCGTTTTCGGAAAGATCGCCGGTTTGTCGACAAATGGCGTTCCGCAGCTTCTCTTTTATCTGGGCGGAAGCGCGATCTGGACGTATTTCTCGACATCTATCAGCAAGATATCTAAGACGTTCACGGACAATGCGAATGTCTTCGGTAAGGTGTATTTTCCAAGGCTCTGCGTGCCAATCTCAACGATTATTACATCGCTCATTAACTTTGGTGTTCAGATGCTGATGTTCCTGGCTCTCTGGATTTACTATATTGCCAGGGGAGCGGTCAGGCCGCACTATGAAGCAATTCCGCTTATTCTTGTTGTGCTGCTTGAGCTTGGTGTCCTCGGCTTTGCGTGCGGTATTATCGTCTCGTCGCTGACAACCAAATATCATGATCTCACGATGCTCGTCACATTCGGGATCCAGCTGTGGATGTATGGTACGCCGGTCGTTTATCCGCTCTCACAGCTGAATCCCTCCGGAACACTGTATAAGTTTATTTATTTCAATCCGGTCACGCCAGCGGTCGAGATGTTCCGGTACATTTTTTTGGGCACGGGCGTCATTCATTTTGACAACTGGTGCAGTTCCTGTATTGCCACAGTCGTCCTTGCCTTGATCGGCGTCAGGCTTTTCAATAAAGTAGAGAAGAATTTCATGGATACGGTGTAAGCGATGGATAAGAAACAGATTGCAATTGAAATAAAAGATCTTAAAAAACAGTACCGCCTGGGCCAGATCGGCAGCGGCTCTCTGCAGGGAGATCTGCAGAGTTGGTGGGCGCGTGTCAGGCATAAGGAAGATCCGAACTCAAAAATCGGGACCTATGATAAGGCACGTCTCCATGGACAGGAGTTTATGGCCTTAAATGGGATAGATCTCACTGTCTACAAGGGTGAGGCACTTGGAATCATCGGACATAACGGGGCCGGTAAATCGACGCTCTTAAAAATTCTGTCGCGCGTCACAGGCCCGACCGAGGGGACGATCGATATTTACGGCCGTGTCGCCTCCATGCTTGAGGTCGGAACCGGCTTTAACGGTGAGATGACCGGACGCGAAAATATATATATGAATGGCGCGATCCTTGGTATGACAAGGGCAGAGGTCGATTCCAAGATGCAGAGAATCATTGATTTTTCTGAGTGCGCGGAGTTTATCGACACCCCGGTCAAACGGTATTCTTCCGGTATGTATGTAAAGCTTGCGTTTTCTGTTGCGGCGCATCTCGACGCGGAAATCATGGTCATGGACGAGGTGCTTGCTGTCGGCGACATGAAGTTTCAGAAGAAGTGCCTGAGCCGTATGAGTGATGCGTCCACGACGGAAGGCCGCACGGTGCTTTATGTGAGCCATAACATGAATACAATCCGTCAGTTCTGCACACGCTGTATTGTGCTTGATCAGGGAAGAATCATTTTTGATGGGGACGTTGAAGACGCGATCGCGATCTATATGGAAAATGCGACTCGAACGGATGTCACGGAATTCGATCTCTCGAAGATACGCCAGAAATATCTCTCCCCAATTATCAAGGCAAAGATGGTCCATCTATCTCTCTTAGGAAAGCAGGATGCTGTCTATGAGATGAATGATCCGATTCGTTTTGACCTTACGATTCGCGGAAGAAGAAATGTATCGGATCTCTCCCTTCGATTTGAGATCCGTTCGGCAGATGAAAGCTCGGCTGGTACGGCATTCTGTCTGCACTTTGGAAGTGTACGGGACGTAGAGGGGAAGACGTTCCGTTTTTCGTTTCCGAACCGCGGTCTGGTTCCGGGAAAATATTTTGTTGTGCTTGGTCTCTTTGAGATGAACGATATGGGGACTTTTGATGACCTCGATGTCGTCGAGAAGGCATTTGGCTTTGAGATTGAGGATACCAGGGATCAGCTTGGTATTCATTGGCTTGATAAATTCTGGGGACCGTTACGTCTCGATAATCTCGTGTGCGAGAACGGCAGATGAGTGGAAGCACATTTGTGCTTCCACAAAATACATGCAGTGAACCATGGAGGTCTCAGGAACCAGCCTGGGAGATTGCTGGAGCGTGAAATCGGCTTCTGCTTCACACGTTCTTATTGTCTTTATTTTGTTGGCCTTTTGCTATGAGGCCTCTATTTACGGCAGCAATATTCTTTAAAATTTTCATCGTGTAATATCCCCATCTGGTGTTTAGGTGACAATATAAGTAGTAGAACAATTTTGCATGACTTCTGCCTGAGAACAAACCTTTTTCTATGCAGTCGGGTCGTATTTTACAGGGAAATAAATGAGATGCATGCATTTCTTTCAGGTACTTTTTCTCTGATTCATTTTTAAGATCCTGTATGCGGGAGAGAGCCTGAATAATCGCATATCCGAATCTTTTTTCGAGATCTTCGCGATAGCTGCTCTGGAAGTTGCTCCGGACTGTCATCAGTTGTCTAAATTGTTTCGCAGCTTCTATTTCAGAATCGATACGCTTCCGAGTGTGTTCCTCGTCACGTGAAAACATCAAGGAAGAAGGATTCAACCGGTGAAAGTATAGAATATCTTTTGTCTCGAAGTTTGATGGATTGTAGGATAATACTGTCATTACGAAAACGATATCTTCGGCATAAGTTAATGATGGATTGAATCTAATGGCATTATCAAGTATAAATTTTCGCCTGAACACGCAGTTTATAACTGTGCAGTTGCCGTAATCAATGTTGGGAATCTGCTGATTTTTTCTAACTGCGCAACATTCTTCATAAGTGATGGTGTCATAACATACCCATGTAGAGAATTTCAGCCGATCTGGTTTTGAAAACCTTTGTATTTGAGAGTGAATACACGACAGTGCATCGGATGCAATCAGATCGTCTGAGTCTACGAACCAGAGGTATTCTCCGTGAGATTGTGCTATGCCTGCGTTTCTTGCCGCAGCAACTCCGCGATTTTTCTGGTGGATGACCTGCAGATTATCATATTTCTGTTTTAAATAATCCAGACGCTCAGAGCTGCCATCTGTTGAACCGTCATCTACACAGATGACTTCGAACTGTTCCGTAGGAAAGTCCTGCTGCATGATGGAATCAATACATGCATCCAGATACTTCAATACATTATATACTGGAACGATAAGGGAGAATAATATGTCCATGACTGCTATCTAGATTACCTTCCTGACTTTATGCCCAGTTTTGTCTTTACATCATTAACTCTCCAGAGAACAGGGTGACTATAAGCTGGATTATTGTTTCCCTTCAACAACTGTGCTATCTCTGGATCTTTCAGAAAGATATCCCACAATTCCCTTCGCTCTTTCATTGGCATTTTGCTGTGAAGAATCTGATTCTCGCAGGCATACAGGGTATCCATCATCTCATTATTGATATCTGTGAAATATTCTCCATCCATCGGGAATTTTCGCTTTTTACCGTATGCGATCCGGTTATGATATAGATGGACAGAACCTTCGTATCTTTTTTTGCTTATCCGGGATGCCAGTCCTGCTCCTGTGAACAAATAATAATATGCGATTCGGCGGTACATACCGTATTTTATGTGCCGCTTGAATATGACATCCCAGCAGAACGTGGCATCCTCTGCGAATTCCATGTTTTCTTTTAATCGGATATTGCCAATTGCGGCTTTTTTGAATACCTTTGCACAAACTGAGCACATCACCCATTTTGACATGATGATCTGATGCTCAGAGACTTCATCACCGTATCCGGAAAAATTCTCCCAGACTTCGCTTCTGCCTTTTTCGACTCCGTCAACCAGACGTATGATTGTTCCGATCCATACGTCTAAATCATTACTTACTATTTCTTCAATTGCGTAAACAAGAAAGTTTTCTGCAAGGCGATCATCACTATCAAGGAATGTAATATATTGACCCCGGGCCATTTCGATCCCAAGGTTTCTGGCGTGGCTTACGCCTCCGGCTTTTTCTCGATGAACAACTCTAATCTTTCTGCAGTCAGCAGATAACTCATTGCAGATAGCGGCGGTATGATCGGTACTTCCGTCATCAATAATAATGATTTCAAAGTTATCTGTGCCTTGGTGATAGACGCTTTCTATTGCCTGCCTCAAAGTTTTCTCTGCATTATGTGCCGGAATAATAACAGAAACCATACGGTCATTTTCGCTTGCCATTACGAAAAGCTCCTTTTTCAAAATACAAAGCATGCGCTTGCCAGTAGACACATGCGGATTTCCTTCGCCTAATCTTATAAAGTCTAGTATAATGGAAATGTCCTTTTGGCGCAAGCTGTGAGATAGAATCTATATGATGATTGGAGAACATATTGAAGTCTGTGAAAGACAGTAGCAACAAGAATCAAACAAAGAGAAGTAAAAAGAGGAGAGTGATCCTCTGCCTCTGCATATTGGCAGCTTTCGTTGCTTTCATTTCTGCCGACCTCTACGCTTCCCGGCACTGGCTCCAGGTGACGGAGGAGACGGCCACAAACAGCAAGATCAAGACGCCGCTTCATGCGGTTCTTATTTCTGATCTGCATGACAGTGTGTTTGGCGAGGACAATGAAACGCTTGTCAGTAAAATCCGTGCGCTTGACCCGGACGTCATTTTCATTGCGGGCGATCTTGTCAACAGTGACGATCAGAATGAGGACATCGCCGTGAATCTGATTCAGAAGCTTGTGAAGATTGCGCCGGTCTACGCATCGATGGGGAACCATGAGGAGGACTATGACAAGAATTTCAATGCGACAATTGAAAATGACTATGCGGTAGCGGGAGCGACTGTTCTAGACAGAACATATACTGATATTTCCATAAACGGGCAGGATATGCGAGTCGGTGGCATATATGGCTACTGCATGCCGGAAAAGTTCTTGCAGTACGGGGAAGCGAATAAAGATGAGTGTGCATTTCTTGAGGATTTCATGAAGACGGACCAGTACACGATTCTTCTCTGCCATATGCCTTATACGTGGCTCGTGCAGGACGGCCTCAATGAATGGAATATCGGCTGTGTCCTTGCGGGACACACGCACGGCGGACAGATCCGGTTCCCACTGATCGGAGGTCTTTGGGCGCCTGATCAGGGCTTCTGGCCGGGGCGGGAGAGTGGACTCTATCTGTCGGATGACGGGACGCGCGCAATGGTTCTGACGCGCGGTCTCGGAAGTCATGAGAAAATCCCGCGCATGAATAACCGGCCGGAGATTATGGACATTCATTTTGAGCCAGCTGGGGCGGAATGATCCAAAGGCAGAAGTTTTACGAGATGCAGATTCAGAGCTGAGTGAGGAGATTTCTCATTAAATCATTTCTAATCGCAAGATCACCTGCGACTAGAATGACGTTCAAAGCAATCATATTTTAAAAGGAAAGTCAGAAACGATCTATGAATTCACGGTCCAAAGCCTTATCTTTTCCGATTTTGCTGACAGGGACAATCCGGCCAACAGGCATTACAGTCTCTGAAGAGCGGGTAGAGGAAAGGAAGAACGAGTATGTAACAGCTATCAAGCGGTATATTATTGAGACGGATTTTGATCCGATCGTATTCATTGAAAATTCCGGATATCCATTTCCTGCAGAGAAGGTGGAGAAACTCGCTGCGGCACACCGGAAGCATTTCGAGTTCATCCATGGTACGCTCTGCGGTGAGGAAGTTGCCATGCATGGAAAAGGGTATGGCGATGGCCTTTTGATTTATGAGGGACTGTCGAAAAGCCGGTTATTACGGAGCTGTGATATTTTCTATAAAGTCACGGGAAGAATGTTCATCGAGAACAGTCGTGAGATATTGAAAGATACAAAACGCCATCGCAATCGGTTCATTACCTATGACGGCATGGGATGGTGCATGACATGGTTTTTCCAATCCAATCGCAGTGACTATCTTTCTGCTTTGAAAGACGTATATCTTGACTGCGATGATCGAAGCAGAAGAGACCTTGAGATTTGCTTCTGGCTGAGGTTAAAGAGATCGGGTCTTGATATTGGCGGCTTCAACGTCTATCCGGATAATAAGACAAAGATGGGAGACAGCAATACGCTATATATCAAGAGCAGACGGGAATACGTCATGCGTAATATTGCGGTCAAGCTTGGCTTTTTTACCATGAGCTCGGCATCCAGCAGGATCTTCTGGAATGTATATGGAAAAATCACCGGCCGCAAGCCCTATGTTACCATCAAGGATATTCGATGATTTTCTCAAGAGAGGTGAGAAACGGCGAGAGATTGTGGATATTTATTTTAACTTGTAACCCATTTTAGGTTACAAGTTAAATTTTTAAGTTACAACAATACGCTGCAATCATACAAATGAATATGCGTAATCATGACTTATTAAATCAACCGAATCGAAACATTAACAAAAAAAACGGGCCGCCTGCAGGATTTATACAAACAGCCTTACACAAAAGAAGCCTGCAGACTAACGCCTGCAGGCTTCAAGCTCATTTCTGATCATCACGAACGGTTCGGATGTGCATTGTCAATATTAGTTACAATTGCGCGTCCATAATGATTATAGGCACCGGTATGATTAGCATTGTCATAGCTGGTCCATGTCGCAAAATATGTTCCTGTTCCGGATACGGTTGAGCTGCCAGCAGACATGTTGGGACGATATTCAGTCGGATTAGCAGCACCGAATCTTACATTATCAATCGGACGATTTCTCTGGATCACGCCACCGATTGTTTCGAAACCTGCTCCCGTTGAATCGGAGACGAACGACGTACTGTCAGCGCCACAAATACCGTGGTCATCTCGCGCACTTGTACCATCATCAACAGCATAAGGTGATGCTCCCGGTATTGCGCACTGAAGTGTCACCGTCAGGCAGGAGCTGACGTACTCATTCGGTGCAAATTTTTATGATTCTTCGGGCATCCCTGTGGGTGAGAAATGCCATTTTTCTCAGTAATTAAGCCATTTTCGCCGGTACAGGTTTTCGGTTAGGAAGTGGCACATGGATTCTGGAGCAGACCAGGTATACCATATC
>Ga0256404_1003783_pt1 | contig 29964 bp, 22 predicted proteins | sample RumenRJG_01DNA_FD_185990 | JGI IMG/M metagenome (GOLD analysis project Ga0256404, IMG submission 185990) | Bovine rumen microbial communities from Lethbridge, Alberta, Canada - RJG_01 | ecosystem: Host-associated > Mammals > Digestive system > Stomach > Rumen | place: Canada: Alberta | collected...
CCGCTGGCTTCTTTCAGATTCCACCTCGCGATGGACACCCTTGTCTCTCTGGCTGGACAGTTCCCACTACTGGGCCTGTTAGGGACTTACACCCGTTAGCCGATATACATGCCAGTCAAACCGAAAATGGGTGTAACTCATTGAGCTACACCCATTTCATTATTTATCGTTATTGATAGTTGTCAATATTACTTCACCTCCTCAAAATCAAACGGTATCTGTAAATCAACTACATACTGAATGTCGTCGTCCCGCCCGTGTTAATCAAGTTTTGACCCTATCAGATCCTTTGATAACGGAACGTGGCAAAGTTACGCATTTTAAATCAAACTTCCAAGAGAATCTCAGAGTAATTGATAAACAAAATTGTAGCTTCAAGGAGTTTTCTCGCCTTAAAAAAAGAAGAAGCCAAGGGTTCACTCTCAAATGAGTTCAGTCACTTCAGTATATATATACGAGGAGAGTGAGTGAAGTGATGTACCCTTATAGCAGGAGTGCACAGCGTCAACTGGCTCGTTTTAACCCTTCTTCTGAAATGAAGCCGGAAGCCAAAGCACCTTCTCCTTTTTCATCTGTTAGGCTGCCATTCACCTCAGTCATTGCCCTTCCAACGTACAGGCTTTGTTGAACCTACAAATGCGGTGACGGCTGCGGTCTTGTCGCTCCTCTTAGCGCAGCCAGTGACCTCTCCTCCCTTGGAGGCTTCTCGTTGACAGCGTGGTATTATCGTCCTTGCTCCTCACATGCCTTTCGACATCCTGACTGTCTCTATCACTTTGGAGCTTCTCCACAATGATGGGCTGATGGCAGTTCTTAAGTTGGCTGACAGCTCACCACGCTTTAACCATGATGACCTACTCGACCTGACATTCCGTTTTCTCGATGAACAACCAAAGCCACTCGTTTTTTCCTATGCAAATTTACGGCGAAGCTGCGCTGGACTACAGTCCGCTTGTGTGGTCGTTTCACTCTGCCAATAAAATCAGCAGGAATCTTCCTTTTTCTTTTCTGCGCAAACAAAAAGAGTATTCCGGCTGATTTTCATGGCTTGTCCACAGTGACCCTTTGCCGTTTTGATTGCATGTAAAAAATTTCGTTTCATTTTTAAATTCATCGATTATGAAAACTTCAAATCAAGTCATCGTATCAGGCCGTCTGGCCCAGGACGCAGAGATCCGTCAGTTCGCCAACTCAACGAAAGCCACCTTTGCTCTTGCCATCAGTCGTACGGAGAAGCGCGGTGAGGAGACAGTCCGCCCAGTTGCCTATCAACCTTGCGAGGTATGGCGTAAGAACGGTTCCACGGAGTCCTTCGCCCAGCTCACCAAGGGCACCCTTATAGAGATTTCCGGCTGGATTCGCCCTGAGGAGTTCATCGACAAGACCGGCACTCGCCGCCACCGCATCATCTTTGTGGTCAACAAATTCACGCCTGTCCAGCTGGAGGACAAGAAGACCGAGGGTGAGTAGCGGCTACCGCCTCTACGGTTTCTAAGGAGAAGGTTGCTTCGGCTTCCTTCTCTTTTTAAGGTAAAAACTCTGCCTTGACCCCCATCCATGTGCACCTTGAAAGCCTTTAGACAGGCTGATCTTCATCTTTGTACTTACAGCTTCTCTTTTACTTGCACCCACGCCGCACAACGGCCAACTGTTTGCTGAAGGAACCTTCTTGGCAGTATTGAAAGGAGATTGTTGTTCGGTACCTTCGTCAAAGGTCTCGCTGCAGACACTGCGTACAGAGTCTGCTTCGTCGTTCGACCGGGCAGTTGACTGTTGCGCTGTTCCCGCCCTTACTCTTGTATGTCCCCGTTCTCCCTTCGTATCTTTCTCTTTTTTAGGCTCATACTATCCCGTTATGAAACCTATTGTCTCTTCTCGTTTCTACATGTACTTTCCAAGAATTATGGACTTCTACCCTTAACAGCTTGATGAAGGGTTCCGTTCTTGTAAGTTTTCGCTCTACCCATGTTGTAGCAGGAGATTATTCTCCTTTGCCGTCAGCTTTGCCTTGGAGGATATTTTACGCAAAGGTAGCGTCTTGCCTTGCTCAATCGCCAAGCCGGGACATGACCTTGCCACTTGCCGAAAATCTTCCTCGTGCCGAGCGTATTTTCGCCACCCTCACTTGTCTCTTGACGGCCAACGCTTTTCACCAGCGTAAAATATCGCTCCGGCAAGCTGAAACGGCTGCCAAAATGAGGGAAATAAAAATTTACGGCTATGAGAAAGAATTTGGACGAGAACATCAAAAGGCAGTTGGAGAAGAAGATGACACACTTCATCAAGTACTTCCCCGTACGCATCAGAAATGTAGGAGAGGACGCCATCCTCAATCGACAGCTCATGTGGGACTTCAAGGACGGAAAGGGAGAAGCTACAGAGCGAGTGGCACAGATGACCGCTGACTACCTCAAGGAGGAGTTTGGAGAAAGTGTGGCGGACATTCTCCTGGTGACTATTCCGGCAAGCACACAAGCCAAGAACGAGACACGCTACAAGAACTTCTGCAACCGCGTGAGCGAGCTGACGGGTATCGCCAACGGCTACGACCACATCAAGGTGGCAGAGGACAGACTCGCAGTACACGAGCAGCGCAGGAGCAAGCGCATCAGCACGGCTGCGGTGTTGGAGTTTGATGATGACTTCTTCAAGGGAAAGGAGATTGTTTGTTGGGACGATTGCGTGACCACCGGCATCAGCTACTCCACCTTCGCCAATAAGTTGGAGGAAATGGGTGGCAACGTACTGCAGGGAGTCTTCCTTGGCAGGACAAGTTACAGATACAACAAATAAAGCGATACAACGATGGACAACAAAGATATAAGCAGAGCACAGACGGTGGCCTTTACGGGCCATCGCCTTATCATCAGTGCAGACAGACAAAGAGTAAAAGATCGGCTCATGGAAGCGATTCGCAAAGCATATAAGGACGGCTATAGGGTGTTCATTAGCGGCATGGCTTATGGTTTCGACCTCATGGCAGCAGAGTGTGTGTTGGAACTAAGGTCAGAGTGTCCCGACATCAAACTGATGGCAGCCATCCCATACAGAGGTCAATGTGAGCGATGGCGCAAAGCAAGCCAGTTGAAGTATTGGGAGCTGCTCCATAAAGCAGATGAGCAGATAGTCCAGTCTCCAGACTATAGGCCAGACTGCTTTTTGAAGCGTGACCGATACATGGTGGAGCATGCCTCTCGTCTGATAGCTTACTACAACGGCATACCCAAGGGAGGAACATTCTACACTGTCAATGAAGCGAAGAGACAAGGCGTGATGGTGGAGAATATCTATTAGACTCCAATCTGATGCCTTGATAGGCACATCGGCGGCAACGGGGCCCTTCCCATTGCCGCTTTCCCTAATACTTATAACAATACCTTATGCTTTTAGCCTTGATGGCCAATCTTCTTTGTTATGAAATATCACTTTCATTCTAACATTCGTCCACCACAAATTATTTGCACCCACTCCATGGCCCTGACCACACTGTCACTGGTTGACAGGCAGTCAGAACCTGCCCAATCCCTTCCTTCTCTTTTTAAGGCTATCACTTCATCTACTCCGATGGATTTGCCTCATGTACTTGCACCCACGCCAAGGCCCTGACCACACTGTCAATTTGCTGATAAGGCTCTGCATGGCTACCGACTTCGCTGGCTACCATGAAGAGCCACATCGGCAAAGGTGCTGCTACAGACCGAGTGGATGGCTGTCGTCTCCAGGGAGTGAGGCTGCGCTTCACAGCCCTTCGCCTTTAGCCATGCACTCCGTCTGTTCTTCGCGCCACTGGTTGACAGGCAGTCAGAACCTGCCCAATCCCTTTCTTCTCTTTTTAAGGCTATCACTTCTTCTACTCCGACGGATTTAACCTGTGTACTTGCACCCACGCCAAGGCCCTGACCGCACTGTCAATTTGCTGACAAGGCACTGCATGGTACCGACTTCGCTGGCTACCATGAAGAGCCACATCGGCAAAGGTGCTGCTACAGACCGAGTGGATGGCTGTCGTCTCCAGGAAGTGAGGCTGCGCTTCACAGCCCTTCGCCTTTAGCCATGCACTCCGTCTGTTCTTCGCACCACTGGTTGACAGACAGTCAGAACCTTTCACAGCCCATTCTTCTTATTATAAGTATTCTCGCCCTTGTAGGATGAAAAGCAAACTAAGGGGAAATAAGCGAGAGTCCCTTATGTCGCTTCTTAATGAAAAAACGACAAGTATGACAAGCAGGCTTTCTTGTCATGCCTGTGTATCGCTGTTACTTGTCAGGATGCCATCCTCCGCCATTCTTAGGAAAAAAGAACCTAAGGATGAACTTGAGGACTGCACCAATGACATAGACTGCGACAATCGCTTCGAATATTGTTGCTAACTCTTCCATATTCTTTACTTTTTACGGGTTAGGATATATTCAAAGTTACTAAATTTCAACGAATTACGCAACTATTTGATGTTAATAAAAGCCAAGATTCTCTGATAGTTCAAATTCAAATTGGTTATTTCCTTATGACATCTTTGAATTTGCTATTATATATTTTAGAGTTGCGCAAATCTTTAAGAAGAGATTCCACTATAATTCTATCAGCTTTATTCGTACACGGACCCATCATGATTTCCATACTATTAATCGCCTCCGTCCTCAAAGGCATAAAAATGTAGGGCACAGAAGGATCATAATCTTCCTTTATAGATTGTATGAGAGCAGGCACAACTTTAATGTTGGCCTCTGTTAGCTGTAAACGATCCATGTTATTGAGTTGCTCTGCTTTATAAGGAATATAGCTATAGTTTAGAGGTAGTACCTGTATTTTAAATCTACTTTCCTTTTGCATGTACCATTCCGTACGTTTTATTAATCCTGCATCAGACGTATTGATAGATAACTTCCCGTTATCAAGATGGACCAAATTGCTAACTATCCCTTTTAGATCATCAGAATATTGAACATCATATATTTTGATTTTGTTAGTATATTGGTCTGCGCAATACCCATTTCCAAAATACGCTATTTTAGAGTAAAAAGAACGAAAAGTATTAAATGGAGAATTGGGGAAAGAAACGAACATATTCTCATCTAATCCTATTCGGATTCCATCATAACCAGCATACATTTTCCATAATGCTAAGTTTTCTCTTTCCTCTTTAGTCCAACATGACACATAAATGTATTTGCTAATATTTTGGCTCATGGGTCCTGAACTATACAAAGATTCTTCTGCGTCATCAACATTATCTAATCTATTAAATAAAATTTTTTTACTATCTAAAATCAATGCAAGGTTCTTTATAGTTGTGTAATGATATAATTTCATAATTGTTATCTTTATTAATATTGTCTCATGTCATTAATACGAAATTTTATGACAGAATGCATGATTGCTATCTTTAACTATTTGATAACAATGATTTGAAAACCCACAAAATGCTTGTACGGTCACAGTTGGTTGAGTTTCTCCTCGTTTTCCTGGATGTAGGTCATGATGATGGCTGATGCCAGTGCACGAAGAGGAATGGTGCGCTCCGCATTAAGGCGAATGATCTCCAGTTTCTTCTTCACTTCCTTGGGCAACCATATCGCGAAGCCCTGCTCATTGAGTCCCTTGTACTTGGAGATATTCTCCTCCAATGTCTTGATGCTTCCACGACGACGCTTGGGCGTAGCTTTTACGTCACCGGTTTCAGATACTTTATTTTCTTCCGAAGCCTCGACAGTCTGCTCGTCCTGAGCTGAGGGGCTATCGTTTGTCATGGAACGGACGATTTCGTCGAGTCCCATTCCTGCCAGGGGATTGGCGGTCTGAGGTTTGTTGTTCTTCGCCATTATTTCTTGATGTCTAAGGTTTCCATTATTTTGTTAAACGCATTCTCCACGGCATCACGCTGCTTGGTGTCTATGGGATAGAGAGTGGTGTATCGCTTCACGGCTACGCACTGCTTCACCTGTGGCACTACGGTACCGACCAGACCAAGGAACTCGATAGTACTTGCACGTTGATGCAGCTCGTCGGCACGTTTCTCTGCTGGATTGATTCGGTTAGGAATGAATACCAGCTGTGCTTTGGAAATTGTCTTGAAAGCTTTGATGAAGATGCCTGTCGCATCCACGGTGTCAGCGTCAAATGACATAGGAATGACAGCACAATCCGCGGCTTTGTAGATAATCTCCAGGTTACGGTCGTTCAAGTTGCCGGGGCAGTCAATCAACACAACACCAGGAACCTCTCTGAGCTCCTCCAAGACGGAAGCCACGTTGTTGCCGTCACTCGTATTGAGCAGTTCCACGTTCCAAGGAGCCTGCACGTCAGGATCCGCATCGGTCTCACGCTGGCGATGACGGAACAGTGAAGCCTGAAGGTCTGCGTCAATGGCGATCACAGGGATGCCATTCTCTGCCAAATAGCTGGCAAAGAGCGAGCACAGAGTGGTCTTACCTACACCTCCCTTTATGTTGCTGAAAAGGATGATTTTGTTTTGCATTTGTCGTCCAATTAGAATAATCTTTTTGTCAACGCAAATTTACTACAAATCATTTACATACACAAATTTATCACGTTAATAAAACTATAAAGCAACACTATTATTTTATATAAAAATGATAGATAGATAAAAGTTATTTATTAGTTTGCAAGTTCTTTATCTTATGTATTCTATATAGAACAAGAAAGCCAGTCCAAGAACGGACTGGCCCATATTATTTCTTATCTGAATATTTACATGACATCATCAGACAAATGATGTCATGTAGACTGGAAGCAACAACGTCTCCTTGTCCTTCTGAAGATCCTTTGTGTAGATAAGGTATCGTTTATCTATCAATTGCGAGAACTTCTTGCAAAATTCATCAAGTGACTTATGGGTATTGTAACCTGAAGATTTAACCTCTATGGGATGAAGCTTTGTCCCGCGGGATAGAAGGAAATCAATCTCATAGTTGTGTGTGGCGTCTTTCGGCCATGTGTAGTAGAACAGCTTATTGCCTGCTGTTGCCAGCATCTGTGCTACTACGTTCTCATAGACATAGCCAAGATTAGCACTGAGTTTGTCACTCAGCAGCTTCTGATAAATGATATTCTCCGTGTGTTCCTTATCCCAAAATGCCAATGTAATGAAGAGTCCCGTGTCAGCACAGAATATTTTGTATTTCGAAATATCCTTCGTAAGTGACATGCCTACATTGGGGTCATTGGAGTGGAAGGAGAAAAGAACGGTCTTGCTGTCCTCCAAATCTTTCAACAACTCCAACAACTTTTCCTCACCTACCGTGCCAAGAACAGTGTAGGGCTTGTAGCGATTGCTATTTTGACTCAGTTGGGACGGAATCTCCATATAAAGAGTTTCAAGCCGTCCCGTGGGATCAAGCTTTTGAAAGTCGTCCCGATAGATCCGGATGATATTGCGCTTTGTTGTGTCCACCATACTGAGATTGTTTGTCTCCAAGTAGGTGTTCACAGCCTGAGGCATACCGCCGACAAGCATGTAAAGCCGGAACTCGCGCATCTTCTGCCGGTGGGCAGCGGCCAACGGCAATCGCTTTTCGAAGAAAGTGTGAAGCAGCGGCATCGTCGCAGTGTCACCCATTGCCCAGCGGAACTCTTCGTAGTCCATTGGATATAGTGTGACCCGTTCTTCCTCACTGGGTATTGTAATGTTCTTAGTATTCTTTTTAATGCTAATAAGTGAGCCAGTCTCTATGTAGTCATACCGGCCGTCCTTCACCAGATATTTGATGGCCTGACGTGCAAGAGGACAGTTCTGCACCTCGTCAAACACGATCACAGACTTACGCTCCTTAAGAACCACATGATAGATAGACTGGAGCTGCAAGAAAATGAAATTCATGTCCATCAGATCATCAAACAAGGCCTTCACCTCTTTGGAAGCCTCGTTGAAGTCAATGAGAATATACGATTCATACTCGTTCTTGGCAAACTGTTCGACGAGAGTGGACTTGCCCACACGACGCGCCCCTTCCACCAAGATGGCCGTCTTGCCATTTTGCGACCGCTTCCATTCCAAAAGACGATCGTAAAGCTTTCGTTTGAATATCCGTTCCATCTTATTTAAAACCTATTGCTTTTGGACGCAAATTTAGCATGTTTCCTTGAGTTACGCAAATGTCTTTGCCGAAAATATCCAAAAATACCAAAATTTAAATTGCCAAATTATCCGAAAATACCAAAATTCAAGTCTCGGAATGTACTACCCCCCTTTTTATAGACACTAAAAATACTTTTTAGTTTATATCATTTTTATAAGTAGACAATCCTACTATTTTTCACATATTATCTTTTGCAAAAGTAGACATTTTTATCATTTTCTGCAAGTTTTCTTTTTAAAAAGTAGACATCATTGTGTAAATATCGTCTAATAAGGTGATTACATTATTGTTTCTGTAATTCCATTAGAAAATACCAAAATGTTTGCAGTAGCTTACAAAATCAATCCTTCTTCTTCCTCGGCCCCAACGGTCCACTGAACTTGCCTCTGTTCAGCGTCACTCCATGCCGGTTGAGAACGCGGAAGACCGAAGCCCTGCTTGAGTAGCCGCTTGCCTTCCAGATGTCGTCGATGGCATGTCCTTGATGGTACATGTTGACGACAGTCTGCTCACGGTGTGATTTGGAAGACACATTGAGTACCCGGGCTTTGGCTGCATTTTGAAGACGGATGATATGCGCTTTCTGCTGTCTGAGCGCTGCCGTCTCTTCCGGTAGTGCTCCCAGGACATTCAGCACATGTGCTGCACTGGTTTGTGGGAACAATGTTCCCTCAGAGTCGATGCGGTCTCCAATGGAGATAAGTCTCACAACCTTTACACGACAGTATTCAATCAGATTAGACAGGTCAATAGTAGAGCGCACGGCATTACTGAACTTGCCTACGACAAGTTCGTCACCCCGCTCAAGAAGTTCCAAAAGTTGTTTCCACCTTGGGCGCAGTTTCTCGTCCGAGGGCTCCTCTATCATCACCCGGACGCAGCCATATTCATCCATCCATTCTTTCACTTCGTCGAAAGTGTTGTCCTCTTCCGCACGGTACAGGTAACCGATCTTTGCCATAGTCTTATTTGTTGATGTGTTTTGATACTCTACAAAGATACTGATATTTCTTCTGAAAACAATGATAATCAACAAATTATTTACGAAATAACAAGACCTTACCATTGTCTTTTTGTCATATTGTGTGGTTTTATGTTTTGTTATGTTTTCAGAATCGAAAGAAATATTAATGCCGGATTTTCGCTTGCTAAATTACAAACAAATCACATTACCTTTATGGTGGCAAAAGGAACAAATCCAGTACGCTGACAAAGTATAAAATGATATTCTATGAACCTTTCAATCTGTAAAACAACCTTTCAAAACCGTCAGGGCCGGGCAGAAATGTGGAAGTGCCAGTCTCCCTACTTATATTATAAAGGTAAGGGGAGAGGCGTTTCACATGGCTGTCTGGCCGTTTTTGTCATCATGCTCATGGGCTCCATTAGTCTTACACTGACCTCCTGTGGTGCAGACAAGCAGCGATACCATTTCAGTACTGCCCAGGAAGGCATCAACTGCTACCGTGAGTTCTACAAGGAAATGCGCAATGCAAGTGATGATAAGATGACGGCCATTGCTAAGGACATCGCCACATGGCAGGAGCTTGAGGACTCTGTGATGGTGGTGATCCTCCGCGACACGGCAGCCGCACGGAATCCCCACCTCTTTTCCAATGAAACTGTACACAACCTGCATGCCTCAGTACGGGATGAGTTTCTCAATCGCGCCATTGCCAGGCCACGTAACTTGCAGGATGTATTGATTCTTAAGACAGAAGCCAATCGCCTTACCCGTGAGCTGAAGATCAAGGATGCAATGAAAACGGTCACGCCATTCTTTCTTTCACTGGACAGTGTAAGCATATATCACGAAGACAGCAGACAGCTGACTGGCCGGTACCAACGTTATCTATATGCTATCGAGAAGCGTGGCATACGCAACAAAGAGCAGTTTCTTTCTTTCCTCAGAGAGGAAGACCGGCTGTACCGCTCGTTCGTCACGCATATTTCGGAGATGGATGGCAAGTCTGTCACGGACATCACAAAATCAACAGAGCATATCTATGCCAGGGTGTCCCGTGAAAAAGCCGGGGGAACAATCTCCTCAAACGAGCTCTTTCTTTTCCTCACCATGCGAACCAACCGGCGGTTGCTTGCCTGTGCACAAGGATGCCTCATGGACATCAAGGCTTCCAAGGTGAAGACCGCTGACCAGCGGCAGGCATATCTATGGATGGTCATACAGCCTTTCTCTGTCATCAATGACTTCGGCATGGCTGTGCTTACAGAAGATCAAAGAGCCGCCTTCGTCCAAATCGCCAAGGATGCGTCATCAATGCTGCTACGTCTCTCCAGCTCGTCGAAGCAGGAGCGTGAACATGTAGAAGCTCTGCCCGGACTAATGGTGAAGATATACATTTCATCCTTGTAATCCCATAGAGTTAAATCCCCATTACCCCATTATTAACCTAAACCGAAAATGATGTTACTACGATTTATGAGTGAGTTTCTCTCCATCATGCCAACACAGTTGCCTGACCTCCTGCCGAGGAAGACCATGGAGGATCCCGTCGTCTATGACGACTATGCCCAACTAACCTTTCACCCATCGAAACAACTTACTATTGCAGAGGTGGCCGACCAGCTGGAGGAGCAGGCTAACCTGACACTGCTCTATCATCGGGTGGTCAGTGAAGGCCTTCGTGGGTGGCAGTGCTGCTGTGCGTTCAGCAAACCAAACAACGGCCGGATGTACAAATTCAACGCCACAGCAGGCGACGACGGCATTGTCGACACCATTACGGTATGCGTCTTCGAGAGCATTGAGGTCATGCGTGGTACGCTGCGTCTTGAACTGCAGATGCACCACAAGGCCGGTGGCATGCGATACGAAATGGGCGAAGCCGAACTTATCAAACTATTCTACTGACACCTAACATGAGAACAGAACTACTCGAAGTGATGGCACAAATCATCACAGCACATTGCTATTGGATAAGGGTGACTGACATAACTCAGCACCATGCTTATGCCTTTGTCCGTGATGGACACCTGATGATGACCACATGCCGTCATCTTACACTGGAAGTGACGCGGTCCCGCGGACTATATTATCTGGGGCACAAGTGGCATGTAAGTGAGGCTGACCTTGACCAAGTATTGTCCATCATGCTCAGAGAAGATCCAAGTCTGCATCGTCGGTGCCATGAGGGTACGCTGACAAAGGAAGATGTGGAAATCCTTGTTAACCGTGCAAGCTACGGCATCATCAGACTTGACATGGTGGACGATGACTATACGCCGCCTGCCTTTTCATGTCATACCAGGAACAACAGAACAAACCCATCAACAAACCATCCACAATGACAAACATCAAAAGAATCATCAGCGCTACTGCCCGTATCATGCAACTGGCAGCTTATATACTTTTGCTGCCATTCCTTGCCAGCGTGTTCTACAGACGCAAATGGAGCATCTGCCAGCGATTCTGTTATGCCATGTGCGGACATCAGGTGTTCAGGATGCTCTATGGTGTCCTATTCGCCCTTGGCATCGCAACGGTCAACATGATTTACATAAGACTTACGCAAAATTTGTCCTATGGCGTATTGACACTGGCAGTCTCCATTCCATTACTTATCCATCGGATTAGACAACCCTTGCTAACGGCCATCCGTGGCAGCCGACAGCAACAGTTCTTCTTCATGGTACTTTCACTATCCGCACTGTTCACCCCACACATGCTCTCGTTTGCTGCGAGTCTCTATCTTTTTTTGGTGGCAGCAATCTTCTATCCGTCGCATGAGGCAATAGGAAAGTTCCAGACTCTGACAAATATTCATTTCTACAACCAATGCCCGGACAAATTGGTTGAGATGTATTTCGACAGATGACCTGTCTCCCATGTCACTGGCCCTGGCATGGAAGACTGTCTTTTCCTCATATCCTCACCATTCCGAATTTCTTCCATTTACATTTCAGACTAAATAATATGAGTAAAGGAAATAACAATGATAACTCATCGGTAAAGACCAATCTTGCCATAGTCCATGGCAGCATGGACTTCTTCCGCTACCTGCAAGAGCATTCACGAGATCGGTTCTCACGTTTCGAGGCTTACCTCTACATGCTGGACAAGGCGTGCACGAACTATCGTCCACAGAACATCGACGCCAAGTGGATTCCTGCCATTGGCGATGGACAGTTCTTCATCACGAAGACAGAGCTCGCTGCTGACTGGCACTGGCATCGGGCCACAGTCCGCGACTTCCTCGCAAAGCTCACTGAGTTCGGTTGCATCGTCATCGAAGAGCATCTCAAAGGGATTCTTTGTACGATGACAAGGCTGGTGGTGACCGTCAATCCCAGCGTCGCAATAAGCAGCAGCTTCGAGGCCATGGTTAAGTATGCGATGTACAGCTGGGCTGATGGCAAGCTTTCATCCTCACAGATCATCCGTCTCATTGGACAGATTGAGCGTGGGGCCAAGGAGATGCTTGCTGGCAGCATGGTCTCCGGCTATACTAAGAAGCAATTGGAGGACATCACAAGGTTAGCTGTACATTATGCCATCGAGTCCATCATAGCCAGTTACCCGGGAGAGCTCCGGGCATCTAAGAAAATTGGTTGTGACTTTTCCCTCATTGACAAACGTGCAGTGGATTTTTTCGATGGCTACCTTGATGGCAACTGGAAGGCGTTTCTCGCCCTCCTGTTCAATAAAACAGAGGTGGCACTCGACCAGCTCGTGGAGTCCATGCACTTGGATAGTGAAGAACGGGGTGACATCTTCAGAGAGTTGGCAGAAAAGGCGGCTGGTCGTAGAAGTGCTTCTCAAGCCGGGCATGCCGACAGCAACGACGTTTCGGTTCCTCTCCCCGCTGCTCTCCCCTCAGATGATCTTTCTGGACCTTTGAACAATCCCGAACAGGCTGATGCCGACGGGCAGGATGAAACCTCTTCTGAGAACGGTTTTAAGGCTGACGCTTCCGACTCTATCGGCTTTATAGCCAAGGCAGCTGACGCAGACGCAGAAGGTCATTTATAGCCTCTGGGATATTCTCATTATAATGCAACAGAATCGTTCAAGACGACATGTTGTGTCTCTCATGGAAACGCCACCAGGACTTCGCCCGGTGGCAGAGCGGTAAAAACGGATGGCCTTGGGACACTTCGAAGGGGCTTGCCCAGTGCCACCGTTTTTGAAGAGGGGTAACACATTACCCGCGTCACTAACGTTCCTTGGTCTGATGTCCACCAATCAGGGCAGCAAGCTGGGTGACATCGGCTTGGGTGAACAGAGCTTCGCATGGGCTAAAGCATCCCCCTCTGCTAACAATGATAAAAAGCCGTATCGTCATGGGAGGTCACGTGTGTCGGCTGAACTAAGGGGAATAGGTCGTGCGTGATGTGGAGGTTGACAGAATAGTTTCTGGAGCATCCAAGCAGCAAAACCATGTCGGACACGCATGGAAAGACATCCATATCACGCCTTTCCTTTTCCCTCAATTTAACAAACAACGAATATGGCAATACAATATCAGTCCCTCAACTTCAAGGGACGCAAGGGTATGTCTGCAGGACAGAGCCGTGAGCATCAGCGGGCATGGAGCGAGAAAGCCTGGAACATGGCACTCGCCAAAGGTAACTTTGACCGCTCGCGGGAGCATCTTAACTTTGAGATAGTCGGTGGCAAGATACAACCCATTGACAAGAGTAAGTCCATCGGACAGCGGCTGGCAGAGAACCTGGCAGGAAGAGGCATCAAAGACCCTAATGCCAACCTCGCAGAGCCACGCTACCGCACCATAGGTGACTTTGTGTTCTCGGGATCGCATGACCGTATGACGGAGCTGGCCTTCGGTAAGCAACCAGTGGTCATCAAGCCGGGTGACAACAAGGAAAACCAGGCCATCCACCGGGAGCCTGAGATAGAACAATGGGCGATGGACATCTACAACTTCGTCTGTGGCAAGTATAGCAAGGAGAACGTTATCTCTTTCTATGTACACCTTGACGAGACAACGCCGCACGCACATGCGGCCGTAGTGCCAGTGAAGAACGGCAAGATTGACTTCAAGGGCGTTTTCGTAGGAAAGGACAAGATGGAGTACTCACAGCACATCTCTGCACTTCACGATGAGCTGTCTGAGGTTAACAAGCCGTGGGGACTGCAACGGGGCACATCGCTCACCAACCGTGAGTCACGTGGCAGACAGACGTTTGACTATCGACGTCAGCTGGAGCATGACTCCCGGCAGAAAGAGGCTGACCTGGCGGAAGCAGAAGAGCAACTGTCCGCAGCCTCACATAACCTGAAAGTGGCAGAGACACGCATAAAGGGTCTGACTTCCATGATCGCTCATCTTGAAGAGAGGAAATCCTATCTTGAGAAAGATCTGGCAGAGCTCCGGCGTAAGATGAATGTCACAGCAGGAGACCGTGACGCGCTACAGAAGCAGATAGACGAGAAACTGGCGGCCATCGCTGAGGTCGAAGCCTCGCTGGCAGATAAGAACGCCAAACTGGAGAAGGCTAAAGAGCAGCTGGAGGAGGCACGGGTGGCTAAAGAAGATGTTCAGCACTCACAGACCGTCCTGCAACAGGAAGTGTCGAAACTCTCCAAGGCAGTTTATTCATCGAGTGGCACATTGGTCAAGGAGCAGATGCTCAACATGGTCATTGGTGAGTTCAAGCAAATCCGAGAGTCCCTGCCACCGGAACAGCTGGCAGCATTCAACGATTCCTATCTGGCGTACCTGGCAGACAGGGGCAACGAGATGCTACATTGTGGAGTGCTGCTCTTCGCCCAGCTTGTGAACGATGCGACAACCTTCGCAGAGGGACACGGTGGTGGAAGTGGCGGCAGCGACCTGAAATGGGGACGCGATGACAACGAGGATGACCGTCAGTGGGCCCGCCGTTGTGTTGCCATGGCCAACAGAATGATGCGTCCATCGGGTCATGGGCGAAAACGATAGCTGCTGCCCGGACATGTTAAACAAATCAGTTAAATACGCAAATAGACATGAAAGATAAAAGACTTATGAGGAAAATGAAAGCATTGCTCGCAGTCGCCTTCATTGTGGCTGGGCAATTTCCAGCATCAGCTGCTGGCATAACCAGAGACTCGGCAAAGATCGTACAACACTATCAAACCGACGAATTGCTGAGCACCTTGGAACCAACGTACCTCAAAGAACCGGTCATTGGCTCACCATGGTCACGCAACTGGTTTGCCAGCATCTCTGCCGGAACATCAGTATTTGCAGGATCACCCTTGGGATGCGAGGACATCTTTGGACGTATGCAGCCAGCCCTGCAGGTGTCTGCCGGAAAGTGGTTCACACCATCTATCGGGGTACGTGCTTCTTATCAGGGCTTCGGCTTGAAGTTCATTGATGCCAACATCGCAAAGCAAAGGTATCATGCAGCTCATGCAGAGCTGTTGTGGAATGTGGTAGGAGTGAATCCGAGTGACGAGCTGGGGCTCCACCGCTGGACAGTAGCTCCATATCTCGGTGGCGGTATCATCAAGCATGAGGGCAACGGCAAGCATCCCTTCACAGTCAACTATGGAGTAATGGCAGCATATCGTCTTGGCCGCCGCTTGTCCGTGAATATGGAATTGGCTGGACTAAACACCTTTCAAGACTTCGATGGGCAAGGCAACTCAAAGAGGTTTGGTGACCAGCTCTTCACTTTGAGTGCCGGACTAACGGTCAACATCGGTAAAGTCGGATGGAAAAGAACAGTGGATGCCAACCCATACCGGCAGCAGAATGAGTATCTCATGGAAACTATCAATGACTTGCTGCATCAGCGTGGACTTCCGTCAGACTCCTTCGACAATACCAATACCAAACATGGCGAGTATAGTGGTCTTGCCTCCCTTCGTGCAAGGTTGGCGCACAAGGACTGGAACGGCAAGGACTCAATAGCCGGACAAACATCTGAGGATCATAAACTCATTGGAGTGCCGTTCTACTTCTTCTTCCGCATCAACACCTGCACACTGACGGATGAGTCTCAGCTACAAAACCTAATTAACCTTGCAAAGGTGGCGAAAGCCTATAATCTTGACGTATATGTTGATGGTGCGGCAGATGCTGCCACTGGGACAGAACCTATCAATGAGAAGTTGAGCGAGCAGCGTGCCAGTTACATAGCACGACTACTTCGTGAGCAAGGCGTTTCCAATGATGCCATTCACTGCACGGCCAAAGGAGGCATTAACAAGTTTACCCCTGTACAGCGTAACCGCCATACAAGGGTGATGATAAAAAGTTCGAAGTAACCAACTATTATGGTGTGCCTGAGTTATGTTTGATACTCATGGCACGCCTTTCTCCTACTTCATCTATTTTGTCAATTTGACATCGTACATAACATCTTTAGTCTTTCTGATAGGAATTTGCTCGTCAACTTCAGTGTTGTTTTCCTTATAGAACTTGTTCTTTTTTCGAGCTTCTTCGCTATCCAAAAACCACTCGTTGATAATGCCTCCGTTAGGATATATTTCCAAAGTCTCGTCTCCACAATTGATTTTCAAAACCCGCCAATGTGGAAGATCCTTTGGAAATTTGGTTTCCACCTCAGCCGAAGCATCGAAATCATTGCTTTCGATCCACTTGCTTGTGACATTCTCCAACTTCTTGTCGCGTACACCATATTCAGTATAGTTGACGCCGATACCGCTCTTAACGTTATTCTCGAAATACTGTTCAACGATGAACTTTATTGAGAAATGCCGCTTGATAGGAGCTATGATGGACTTAATGAACTGCAACGTGACAATCATACCAAGGTATGATTTCAAGTGCTCATCTTGATAGGAAACTATGAGTTTCTGATGTGGATGTGCATTACAGTAATCATAGAATTGAGAGACTATATCCTTAGCATCCGCGGAACATTTGAACAGCAAATCCAAAAGGTCATCACTTTCGATGGCTTGTTTGCCAGGTATGGTAAGCATTGTCATCGTTTTGGAAGCCTTAGGATAAATATCAATGGGTTCTGCGTTGAATTCGGGTATCGTGTCGCTGACACAATATAACGAATCTGAAGCCCAGGTTCCATTCATTGACAATGCTTCCTTCCTATCAGTCATATATATGTGGCCATTAGCGATAGCAACGGGATATAGACCCTCATCGAGAGTGAAAGAGGTCTTCTCGATAGTAGAAGCCCAGTCCTTAATGGATTGCAGGGTATGGTAGACAGGCAAGGGAATATTCTGGCAAGAGCCAATAATCATAAACCGAGCCCCGTCATTCCGAATTTCCAAGATTCTATTTTTGAATGTATTGGTCTCTGATTCATCATAATTCCACGTTGAAAAATCATCGTTGACAAACAGCGTTTTCTGCATTGACATTTTACAATCAGCGATGATGTCTTCAATGGTGGCCTTGAAGGCATTGGGATATTTCTTTCGGACGGTTGACGAAAAAGCATTACGGCACTCAACCTCTGCTTCCAACCAATTTTTCGCGCCATCAATATCCAACTCATCAATGTATTTCAATGTGAACTTATCAAGCAACTCATCTTTGCTCTTTGCTGCATTTAACCGCGATAGAGACATATCAATAATATGTTCCATCTCCGGAATACTGGCGAGCTTGTTAGAATACCCAGAGCCTCCAGGGTTGGTATCATAGATGCACAGGTGGTAATTGGGAGTAATCAAGAAACCGATGTCACTCGATTCCTTGCCAAGATAGTCAGCCAGTGAGCTGCAGAAAAGGATACCCAAAGTGGTGAGCAAGTCCTTGTAGGAGTTGTCTCCATCACACCAAGGTGCTCCCATGGTCTCCTTTATCTTTATCTCACTGTAATCGGTCTGCAAGAAGCCACCTAACAACACGTTGCGCTGAATGAGTTGTCGTTGACTTTGAACGACGGATAAGTTTACACAATATCTGTGTCTGAGATCTTTGATATTATAGTGGACAGGCACTTTATTAGCATCTGTCTTGTCATTCATATCTTCGGGCAAGTCCGTAATAGGACCTGGCTCATACTTATGCCATTTGTTTTCAAGAACTGTCTTGCCACACCTTGTACATACGGCATAACCAAATCCTGTCCCAGCATTGTAGAACAGAATTTGGGAACCGCCACTATCACGGTTGTTTCTGACCTGAAAAAGATGGGTATTAGCCTTATCTTCGACCCAGTCATTAGTTCCAATCAATTGGGCATCCACTGCCGTATATCTCGGGCGGATGACATCTCGAGTGTCATTCTCGTTCACATCGGGAAGAAAAGCAAAGGGCTCAATCAACGTCAATGTTCTGACAGACCCTTTGGGATTCTTAAACTGATCCTTAGTGCCAAGGATTACACTATCCCCGTCTGAACTGATTTTCTTAAAGTGATAATTTTCCTTTGACCATCCAGTGTAGGATATACCTCTAACAACTCTGACACGGTTGCTCAGCACTATTGGGTTTCCAGGAGCATACTGAGACAGCGCTTCACGGAGCGGATAGGAAGGATTTGACACACCGGCATTTCCCCATTTCTTTAAGTTCTTCATGTTAATGTCAAACTCGATAATGTTGACCGGCATGTTGGCATTGGGCGTTACACGGTGAGTAGCAAGATGATTTAACAAGTTGGAACTGAGTATCTCCGTAAACTTGTGAAGCAAACTTGCCGCAGCAGTCGCATGAATAGACTTCCTACCTTTAATAGCATTGCTGATATTGATAGTTGTAGGAGCTATTCCCTTCTTTACCAATTGCTCCTTAATCTTGTCTCGTCTATATCCAAAAGAAGTTCCTATCTCCTGAGCCTTTTCTTCTAACTCATCGTAACAACGTTTAATATCTCGCTTAGCATTCGCACGTACTATTGACAAGTCTCCGTCAAAGCATGTGTAGAGGATCAATTGCTTAAGATGGTCTTCTGTCGTTGTTGTGATTTCTCCATCTATGAAATTCACATAAGTGAGATAGGGTGTTCCGTCTTTTTCTCCTAACGGTACCTCCTCATCAGGCAAGACATCCTCAGTAGCTCTATTTTTGATGACAGTGTAATCGATTTCTTGTGTTATGGGGTTAACTCCGAATGAGAAGGTAGTAAAGAAACTAATGATCTGCTGATCAAGGTTATTACCATGATCTTTATTCAACACTCCCGATTCTCTCAGCAACAAGGCATTGACATGTCTTTGAACAACTTGCGGACTGTCCAAATCCACAAATGGAATTGCTGTAGGACGACGTATGACCTGGCCCATAGGATCATAAAGGGTATGATAGCCAATTGCGTCCGATTTACACAACGTAATACATACGCTGCGGTTCTGACCTGCACGGCCCGCCCGGCCTGCTCGCTGTTTATAGTTTGCAGGGTGTGGTGGTATAGAGCACATCATCACAACTTCCAAGGAGCCAAGGTCAATACCCATTTCCATGGTCGTAGAACAGGCAAGGACATTGATAGACTTTTTGTCACGGAAAAGTTCCTGGCTCTGCCTGGCAATAATCTTATCAACTTGCGCAGTATGCTCGGCTTGGATAAACAAATCCGGGTATTTATATATCTGGTTCAGTCTATTAGTGTAATATCCCGTTTTCCCCCATAATCCTGCTTTGCATAAAACTTTGCGATTGTTTTCTGCCCACACCAACATCTCTTTGTCATCGATTGCAGTTCCATCATCTTTCTTTCCATATGGATAAGGGAATGGCTCCCATTTCTCAACATCAGATAATGGGAGACAAGATCTACCTGTAGCATAGCATGGAGAGAACCCTTTGAAAAGCGTCTCCTCAGGTCGAAGAACCGGATATTTTTCTTTACGTCTAACATCGCATAAGCAAGCATGATCATACAGTTTGAAAGCAAGTTTCATAAGGTTCAATCTCCCTTGATCATCACTCACCTCATCATCATCTTGCCAACTTCTGTCATTTTCATCCCAACGTTTACTTCGCTCAATCAAGCCAAGGTTATTTTTTAACTCATACCACAAAGCATCCGACACCTTGTTGATTATATCCTTGTTTTGATTGAGTGAAGAGAGGACATCACTATCCGTAGGAGCATCTTTCTCTGTGCAAAGAGCAGCTAATAGTCTTTTAACTGTATTTATTCCTTTCTCGCTCGGTTTTCTGATTGGGCGACGAACGGACTTGCGAGTTTCAAAGCGTTGACAACTCCAAATGTCTGCTTCATTCTCTGAATCCTGTAGAAAATAAGCCTCATTTGATCTCACAGAATGATCCATGAAAATCTTCAGTAAATTTTTCCAATCTTTGCCAGATATTCTCTTTTCGGGACGCGTCAGTTTTGAATTTAACACTTTGACAGCTTCAGGAAGTTGGCTGTCATCATCAGGCAGTCTATCTATCAGTGGATAATAAGAAGAATAGAGACCAAGATTTTCACCGAGGCTCCCACGTAGAGGTCTTCTTGCTAGCTGTTCAACCATGGCGGAATAGATGTATTTTACCTTGGTCTTTCGTGAAACTTTGTCTATATCTTTATCATCCAGTTCCTCACTACCCTCTGACCTATTGGTGAATTGGAAACAGAATAAGTCGCTCATAGGATCCTTGTCCAAAAGGTCAAAGATCTCTTTCCAAGTAAGAAAGTCCTTATGAACGTCCCCTAAAGAATGTTGGAGCTGCTGTAGCTGTTGATCCAATGCATCAACCTCGTCCATCAAGTCAAACATGGTGGCGCTTCTCTCTTTTCTCGCTTGGGCAGCTGCGGCTCTCTTTTCTTGTAGTTGTCTTTTAATATCTTCTACGTGCTGGGAAGCTTCCTTAGAGCCCTCTCGTTCTTTGACTATCCGGGTCAGTTCGTGAAATATTTTACTTTCAACCCACAAACGTTCCTGTTCAACATTCTGAGACAGCGTTGACTTCGCTGCTGCCTGTCGGCTATCAACGAAGCTAATGAATTGTTGACCATGATGAGGTGCTTCCGGATACTCCTCATCGTTTGGTTGTAATTGGTCAAGTAAAATGGGAGTGATTAGACGACTTGCAAAGTCAGAAGACAACGCAAACTGAGTGGTTTTCTCATCCTCCAGTTGCATGACAGACTCACCATCGTTATTCTCATCCTCCTCATCATCATCGCTTGATTTGTACAAAGAACTGCCACAATAAGGGCAGATATTGTTGATATTCAAAACAATATTACTGTCATTATCAGCATAGTTCGTTTCCTCGTATCTGTTGTCGTCAATTTTGACAGGCACATTCCCTTCAACCTCATTGTGTTTTCGGATTAATCCGAAAACCAAGTTCCCACCACGCTCGGGTTTGTCATCATCGAACAGATTGACATGCTCATGTGAAATTGCCTTATAGACATTTTCATTTCTGCTCTTTTTCTGTCCGATTGCCATATAATTGCCACAGCAATTACAACGGACCAATCTCAAATACGGAGTTTGGGTGCTTGATGCTTCTATTGGAGTGCTTGTATGTATATGAAACACAGCATTCTCGTGGTCAAAGTCATTGAGTTTAACAAGCAAGCCATTGTTAGGCACATGATAGAAGAAGTGGACTTTCACTTGCAAGCCTTTTCCTTGCTCATCATCCTCGCAGAGTTCATCGAGTTTTTCCAATCGTTCCTCAATGGATAAACCATCACCTTTTATGAGGTCATCCAACTTTACATAGCCTTCTTCATGAAGTTTCTGTCTAAAGAGATAGGATTTATCCGACACGTTCTCTTCAACATTTACAACGCGATTGCCTTTGATGATTTCTATCTGCTCAGGTGCCTGCCCACTAATTCCGGAAATGAATTTTTTTAGTTTAGCATTAACATCATCGCTGTTGCCGTTGCCGATAGTTGCTGATGATGTGGCGAAGCGTACCGTATCAGCCTTTTTGTTGAAAGCCATCAACACACGGCGCATTAGCAGAGCCAGCTCAGCAGCCCCTGCACCTGTATAGCTATGCGTCTCATCAATGACAATCCAGCGTAAATCGGCATTTTCAAACAGAACTTGGTCTTTATTGCGCAGCAGCATATACTCCAACATAGTAGGATTCGTTAAGAGTATGTCCGGCTTCCGTGTGCGCATCTCTTTTCTCGTGGCAAGAATGCTGGGAAATTTGCTTTTCTCTTGCTTTATTCTGAGCCGATTAAGCTTGGCCTCTTGACTATCGTCAGACAGTGCTGGCATATCTTCAATGAGATTTCCATTATACACAGCAAAATGCAAATCCGTGTCGGAAAGTAATTCCTGAAGGCGCAGTTTCTGATCCTCCATCAAGGCGTTGAGAGGATATATGAAGATAGCCTTGACTCCATTTGTTGGATTTTCTTTCCATCTATCCATCAGATCTGCGACTAACGGATCCATGAAGCATTCCGTTTTACCAGAGCCAGTACCTGTCGTCACAACAATAGACTTTACTTTTTTGTCAACAAAGCCATTGCGGAGAACTTCCCAACTCTCCATCTGATGTTTGTAAGGCAGATATGGTTTTTTCCAAAGCCCATTAACCAATTGTATGGCCTTTTCTTTCTCTTCAGGCTTTATTGTTTCATATGGATCCATACATTCAACAAGCGGCATAGCATCTTCTGGCGCAAAGATGCCATTAGCTATAGCCCGTAATTGTTTGGCGTACAATTCTTGTTGGGGCGTATGTGGATTACCGCCTCACATCGCAGAAACTGTATTGGCAAATTCTTGCTTGCAGTTGCGATAGAGTTTTGCGAATCTTAGTCTTTGCTTCATTGCTTAATGTGCATTATAAGTGTACAGATTCTTGATAAGAAACTGCTCTATTTCGATAAATGAATTGTTGTTAGCATAAAGTTTTCTTAGAAAATCAATAATATCTTTGATATTCCTAACTTCTTCACCTTGATGCTTGGCATTTTCCAGGTCTGTGAAACCAATGATTCCAATTCCAGTTCTCCGAAGCGGTTTGGGGCGCATAAAGCATACTGCCTTTTCAGGGAGATCGTTCTTCCTGTCATTCCATTTCTTTTCTATGCCCGCGGCATCATAGCCATACCAACTGCTGTTAAACGCCGGAAAGCGATACCCCTTGTCAGTCTGATGTCCCCAATATGCTTTTGTGATATTCCTAAGCGAATTATAGTTCTCACCTGATTCGCGAATACCACACATCATAAATAGTCGACTCGCACACTTTCGCAAGTACTCCTTAATCATTGTTAGGTGGCCAGAGTCTCCTTTATAAAACATCTCAACCAATGCTTTCGATATAAAAGGGTCATTTTTTGAAGAGTTGATAGTCAGAGGTACGTATTTGCTATCTATGAAACGATTAGGCATCTCCTTCCATGTTCTCCTATTAAGGAATATCCAAGAAAAATACATTTCGTGCGAGAAACGTATCAATGCCTTAAACCTATCATCTAAAGACAAATGCCCAATAAAAATATTTTCTACAGATACCTTGCCCTCCTCATTGTCAGAAAATTTATTGAGAAATAATGTCAGGGATTTCTGGAACGCATCTTCTGAGGAGTTCTCTTTCTTGTCGATTGGAAAAAGATAACGGGCAGCCAAATCCACCAATGCACTATCAGTACCTTTAAGATAAGAATAGATTGGAGGAAAAATTCTGAAAGGAGTTTTATAGCAAGCTGCAATAACGAAACATTTCTCCCTTATTATTTCTTGATGTCTCGTGTCACCCCATTTGCCGTTAATGATTGGTGCAAAGTATGTACCAGGACATACGTCGTCCTCCAGACTTTGGAATATCATTCCATGTCTTTTCTCCTCTTCGCTCAGAATCAATTGAATGGATCCCTCGTAAGGTTGGAGTTCTATCTTCCTTGGAAGAGAGTCACCTTCCATCGACCAGTAATAGAATCTATATTGGTCTATCTCGGAAGATGTAATATTGATGTTGTTACTCATTCCTATACTTAGTTCTGAAGCATATACGAAACTGACAATTGGCTCGATATCTATTTTCTTACCCATGGGGTCCTCATCATCTTCAAATTCGAAATTCAAATAGTCAATCTTACTTTCTTTCAGATTCAATCGGACAACGCCAATTTTATCTCCCACCATTCTCAAAGAAAAGTGATTCTTGAGCAAGAAAGGAACACGTACACACACCTTTGTGCTATGGTCGAAACTACCGTATTTAAAGAATTCTCCATCTCTAAATAATTCCACGGCATTAAAAGCGCGATAGATTGGCAGCTCTATATAGTCCTCATCTGATCCAACTTCAAAGACAAAAGAGTCTTTGCTTCTATCATAATTTTTATCGTCTTCATAGGAATGACTATCAATCATTTTAAGACCCGAAGGAACTCCTTTGAGAGGTATATTCTCATTAAAAGAGATTGTATTATTAGAACAATCACGACTAATAGATTCTCCAGGAGAACAGATTGAATATACTGTTTCCTGGCTCGATATTGTTTCATTTTCGTAGGTCGCTTTGATTTTTATCATTCCTATGGGATAATCCCCTTCTTCCCACTGATGGTAATGAGATTCTTCTATTTTCTTATACTCTAACCGTATATCTTCTGAATTAATCGTCTTGGGTTGTCTGTTTTCTTCATATAGAGTGAAATGCAGATCATTTCTACTCAAGATAACAGGCACGTTTTCTTCCATTTCTTCATTATCATCGGAAAAATAATGACGTTTACATAAGTCACCTTTTAGATAACTAATGAGATTGTTGTGTGGCTTTACGCTTATCTCAATGTCATGATCCTTGCTGACCATGTAGATTTCCTCACCCTCTTCAGCCTCGAAAGAAATGGAACCATTGATGGGTATTAGCTTGTATGGGTCTCCATCTGCTGCAAAGAATTTCTTTTCATATTCGTCATCCTTGACTCCATTTACTTTTTTCTCATAAGGAAGCAACGCGTATGATTGTCCATCAGTTTTCCTGCTGGAAAACACACTATAGCGATTGGTCTCATACAATTGCAACCAAGGATTTACTTCAATGGAATAGAACTCCTTGAAAAATCCATCAACCTCAGAGAAGAGGGTTACCTTGTATATGTTTCCTGTTGGGAGATTATTAAACGTGAAATAATTATGACGAAGTCTTCCTACGAAAAATCCATCATAAGTGTTGTAAAACGTGATACATTCAGACGGGTCTACTATGTCTACAGGCGACATGTTGTTGAAAAGAGCATAGACACGAAATAATTTCGTTTTCGTCGTTATGCCAGATCCCCATCTGGATACTCTTCCGTAAGATACGCTCTTATTTCTCTCACCATTATTTTCGGGCATGACATAAAGACGCATCTGCCGGCGAAAAATCTCGACATCTTGATTACCTTCCACGAGCCATTCAATGCTGAACTTTTTCCGCATTGGATTCCATTTCTGTAAATTTTCAATGAATGTACGGAAAGGTTCTTCTTCTTTGTCTTCGTCTGCAAACGGATAGTCATCACTCATAAGGGCATCAAAATACATATGAAGGCTTCCCCATTGAGAACGTGTTGATTCTTGCAGTGTATTGTTGTTGATAAATACGTTGCCTTGAAGAGTCTCATCGTCTTCTTTTTGCTTATAGACAGACTGGATTTCCTTAAATACATCGTTGAATCGCTTGCCAACGAGATAATTAATTGGCAATCCGCCTAAAACATAAAGTGAATCAAGATACCTCTTGTTCTGCTGACCATACAGGAAATTGTCTGGCAGGCCTGAGTATTCCCAAACGTCCTTGGGTCTGCATGACAAATTCAACTCCTTAACAGCGTTGCTTTTTCCGTCATTACCGTTGTACTCCCGTTTGTACCATTCGGCAATGCACAATGCGATAGCTCTGCCAAAACGCTTTTCGAAACCTCGCTTGTTTTCAAACGTACAAGTCTTAATAAGAGACTTGAGTTCGTGGTATTGTTTCGCGCTTATTTTGTTTCGCCAGAAATATTGATAGTCGAATCGTCCAGAAGTAAGCTTATTCCAGAACCTCTCAAGCAACATTTCATTCGCCGTCTTTGCAACATGAGATATCTTTCTCTCTACTGGATGTTGGCTTAACTCTTTATCTTCTTGGATACTTTGAGACGGCTTTAAATGATTCTCCTCTGCGGACGGCATAGGAACGCCCAATGGTGAGGACAATATATTAGCCCATTCTTCATCCAATACTATTTGTGCATCTTCCTTTAACTCTTTGATGGCAATGAAATATTTTGCCATACTTTTTAAGTCTTCAACATTGTAGCTGTTTCTTATGCGTCCATACAGGTAGCCACGCAATATTTTAGGAGAATATGTATCAAGACTTCCTTTTGCTTGTGTTTTGCACTGGCTTATCAGAACCGCAAGCTTGGAAAGAACAGGATAACGGTCTCTGTTATTGACCATGTCATCCACTTGTGGATAGATCATAACAGAGGTATCAGCCAACAACTCGAACATGTCGTTCCATTGGTGACAGGCTAATTGATGCTCTATGATAACGAGAACATCCAATTCTGACATATCATTCCTTTCCATCCTGTGGTTGATTATCATTAGAGCGTAAGTCTAGCAGATGCTTAAGCTGATCAATATGAGATATTTTTTCCATAAGGGTTTGCTGCAATGCTGCTATGTTTGCTTCCTTTTTGTCAATGGAGATTGAAAACCTAGAAAGCTCTTCTTCTTTTGTGGATAATTCTTCTTTGAGCTTATTGCTTTCAGCTTCTGCAAAATACTTAGAGCGTTGTAAGGCTTTTTTCTCCTCATTCAATAAGGAGATCTCATTCGTGTTATTTGATATGACAGTTTCATACTCATCTCGTTTTGTCAAGAGCTCATTGTTTTCACTTTGAAGTGATTCCAATTTGCTCTTAAGCCTCTCTACCTCTTGAACCGCTTCGGATAATTTCTGTTTTGTTGTTTCCAGTTCTTTGTTAATGTTGTCTTTTTCAATGTTCCATTTATGAAGTTCTTGAGTTAACTCCGAAGTATATGCTTCAAGGGCGTTTGCCCTTGATTCCTGCTTGCCACACATATCCGAGAGTTCATCTATCTTAGATGTCAAGTCTTTCTCCGTTGATTCAAGAGTCACACACTTCTCCTTTAAGCTGGAAATCTGTTCCTCTTTCGATTTAAAATCCTCTTGGATGACATTAAGCTCCGCCTTAACCTTGTCATTCTCTGCTTCTAATTCAGCAATTCTGTCTGCAGCTTTTTTAAGAGCATCTTGAGTTTTGGTGATTTCCTCCTTTTTGGCAAGTATTATGCTTTCTTGTTCCCCTATGGTTTGGCTTTTAGATGAGACCTCATTCTCTTGGGCTAAGAGCTTCTTGTCATAGTTGTCAATCAAAATTTCTTTTGACTTTCTCTCGTTTTTCAAATCGTTTTCCAAACGGTCTATGTTAGCCTTACAATTAATGAGTTGTTTCTGCATCATGTCTCTTTCAGACTCTGACTTGGACAGGCTGCTTTTCTCAATTGTCAATTCTTGTTCGAGCTCAGTCTCTTTGGAATGAGACACCTCAATTGTATTGTGCAATTCAGAGACAGTTTTTTCAAGCTTGGATATTAGTTCCTCCCTTTCCTTCAACGTTACATCTTGACCTTTCAACAGGCTTTTCTGACGAGACAGCTCATCAGACATTTCTTTGTTCTGCATGGAAAGTCTGCCTTCGCTTTCTACATGCTTGCGAAGGCTATCATTCAATGAGGCGACTTGGTTTTCAAGTTGTCTCACTTTCTCTAGCAAGTCATCGACATTTGTATTATCAAATGTCTTCAAGAGCCATTTACCCAAACTCATAGTTCTTTGCGCTTTAGTCGTTTCTTCTGTTCAAAACAGAGTTTTTAGTTCTTTCATTACCACGCCCAACTTATACAAGATATGGGCTATAAGGGAAGTATATTGCAAAAATAACCTTTTTTCTTTTAATAATTCCCATATTAAAGAAGAAATTTAATATTTATAGTGCTTTCGGCTGTTTTCAAGTCGTTGTGAGATTTTTTGTCGCAATGACGAAGGCTGTAGCACCTCCACTTTGTCACCCCAAGAAAGGATTTTTTGTTCCAACTCATAGTTTAGCACAACGTCTAATTGGATGGAAACAGATGTAGAATCCTCGCCTACAACCTTTTGGCTTCCATGCCAAGGCTTTGTCGCCACATAGGCATACTCAGATTTTGGGAACTTAAGTACAACATGCTCTGCCTGTTGTCCCTCTTTCTTGGTAACACCAATGACATCCTCAAAATATTCGTCGAAATTTATATTGGTCTCACGATAAAGAACTTTGGCGACCTTAACGTTCAATATACGGTCCAATGGGTAATTGCTGATGTTGGTGTAGTCACCATTGCAGCAGAAGAGGAACCATCTGTTATTATATTGCTTGAGATAATAGGGGTGTACCAGAATCTTTTGAGGACTTACCATTCTAAAACTTTGGTATTCTATCTCTAGCGTAGTTTTCTTACGTATGGCATCGAAAATAGGCGTGAAATGTTCCATCCCCTTATTATACATAGAGGATTCAAAACTAACAATAGATGCTACCTGTTCTCGATTAGCCATTCTCAAATGCATGTCGGCGCTGAGTTGAGTCATCCAGTCAAACTGAGGCATGCCTTCGAATTTGCCTAATATGGACAAAGCCTGTTCTAAGTGATTATAGTCATCCTCAGAGAGTTCATTAGAGAAAATAGAGAACCCTTTTTCCTCATACTGATATGTCGTCTGCCGTCCATGCTTTTCACGAAGTATAACCGTACAATACTCATTTTCTATATTCAGAAGATCCTCCATCAATGTTGTACGGGAGGTCACAATAGGCTCTCCCCTTAATTCGAGTTCTCGATTGATGAAATCCATCAATTGCTTGCCAGTGTAGGCGTGTCCACTCCCGAGGTATCGGTCAAGAATCCGCAAACGCGTTGAATAGCTTTTCGTATTTGGCATAGTACATATAGAATAATAATCTGGCTGCAAAGATAAAACAAAATCGTTCGCCCTAAGCGGACGAATCCAAAAAAATATCATGTTCTTGAAAAAATATTCATTCGTTCGCATAGGGCGAACCGTATGATATTACTTTTGCACCAACAAGAATCTAAAATTATAAATTATGAAAAAGATTTTTTTCTTTCTATCAATTATCGCACTTGCAGTTTTCTCTGCATGTAGTAGCGATGACGATGAAAGCACATCGTTATCAGACCAAACAATGTATGTTGAGGACTCTGTAAAAGTAGGCAGCAACGTTACCATTGAGAACGCTTTCGTTGCTTATGTTTCAAGAAACGGATACCTTCATGCGTATCACGTTGGAGAAACGACTTACAGCCAAAACGGTTCAACCGCTAAAATCGTTGTCAGAGGTCGGAGCAAAGCCCTTGACATAATAACGGACTGGGGTATAAGTCCTTCGGAGCTAAAGTCAAAATTTAATAAGACCCCAGTTTTGGACACAGAAAATAACGACGGCACTTATATCGTCGCATACGAAGGTGTGGAATGTGCTAATATGCTAGCATACGGATTCAAGAACAATAAGCTTTATTATGCTCTTGCTCTTTCTAGTCCTTCTGACGAAAGTGAGATTCTTGACTATCTAACAGAAAGATATGTCTTCTCTCCTGAGCAAGTTGCTTCATATACCTACGGTGGAGTCGATGGATTTGATGACGCTCATGCAAAAACTTATGTTTTGGTGAAATTAGACACGAGCTACAAGTACGACTTAATGTTGCAAACGAGCTTCATGTCTAAGCAATATGGGAGTCAAACTTCTAGTAGTAGCTCCAAAGCAATTGCTTCTCAAATTAAAAAATGCCTGCCACTACGTATAATTCGTTGATATGGAACCTCAAATCCGCAACCCTACTAAAGTCTCAGAGCGTTGCGGCCCAAACCGCCAAGAATGCGATTTTTCTAGTTCGGACTGACTTTTTACCATGTGTTGGCTGATATGCGAGCATAATACCCCCTTA
>Ga0256404_1003785_pt1 | contig 29949 bp, 33 predicted proteins | sample RumenRJG_01DNA_FD_185990 | JGI IMG/M metagenome (GOLD analysis project Ga0256404, IMG submission 185990) | Bovine rumen microbial communities from Lethbridge, Alberta, Canada - RJG_01 | ecosystem: Host-associated > Mammals > Digestive system > Stomach > Rumen | place: Canada: Alberta | collected...
TGACGGCAATTACCGGCAGTGGCTGGACGAAGCCGATGCCCTCATCACCACGGACGAAATCATGGACCACCCGGTTAAGCAGTTCTTTATCCCTATGGTTCCCCTGGCGGGAACCGACGGGGAAATCATCCTGATGCGCACCATTTACCGACTGCTGTGCCGGTACGGGAACAAAGGAGGGATTGCTTATGCGTAAGAAGTCTCCATCCCCAACTTCCCATTCCGGAATTACAATTAATGCCTATAATCTTGCACTGAACAAAGGAGGACCCTGCCATGTCTGAACAAAACTGGAAAACCTCCTGCCACCACATGTCGGTTTGTGCCCTCACCGGCGCCTCCGCTTTCTTTGCTTCTATACCCGGCAGCTTTATGCTGATCAACGGGCCACTGTGGTGTTATTTTTACGCCATGAAATATGTAGAGGATTATGACGCCTCTGCTCTTCGCCGTTTCCACTGCACCCAGCCGGAAGGAAACGCCCTGGTGTACGGAACAGAAAAAGACCTGCTGGCCGGACTGGATTTTGTGAAGGAGAATTTTTCCCCGGACAGGGTTTTCATTATCAATAACTGCAGCGTCAGCCTGGTGGGCGACGACGTCGCCGCCATTGCAGCAAAAGCAGACCTTCCCTGCCCCGTCTATACGGTAGACAGCGGCGGCATCGCCGGAGATTTTCCTGAAGGGTACCAAATCGCGCTGCTGCGGGTAATAGAAGAAATAAAAAAGTACGCTAAAGCCAAAACAGAGAACGTTGCCGCCAAGCCTTCCGTCAACCTGTTAGGACTTACCCCCACTTACTTCCGGGGGGAGGAAGATATAAAAGAAATCCGCCGCATTCTGGAAAAGGCAGGCTACCGGGTCAACGCCATTCCCGGCGGCGGTTCCTCCTGGGACGAAATCATGGAGCTTCCCCATGCGGATCTGAATGTAGTATTGCGGGATGAGCTGGCATTGAAAGCCGCTAAAAAACTGGAAACCGAATTCAGCACTCCGTATCTTTCTACCGGCATGCCTTACGGAATTACCGGAACGTTAAACTGGCTGGAAAAAATCAACGCCGCACTGCCCGGGAAAAACCTGGAAGTTGTGAAAGAAGAAGCAGAAAAAGTAAACGCCCGACTCCAGTTCCGCAGCAGTAATATGCAGTCCCTGTGGGGGCCCTTGTGGTTTGACAACATCCTCATTGCCGCCCCGCCCTCAGAAGCGGCAGGCATTGCGGAAGCAGTGCGGGGAGAATGGGCCGACACGGGCAACCTTGTCATCCACTTTACCCAGGATACGCCTCTGCGACCTGCAGCCGCAAACAAAATCTGCATCGCCGGGAAAGACGACGGGAAAATGAAAGAAACCTTTGAAAACTGGACAGGGGGCCTGGTACTTGGCTCTTCTCTGGAAGCCAGCCGCCTTGTACGACTTAAAAAGCCTTTCATCAACTGCACTATTGTTTTGCCCTCCTACCATGAAATCATTGCCACCGATGCCCCTCTCTGCGGTATCCGGGGCGCCGCCAACCTGTTTGAAAAAATCTGGAATGCAAAGCTGCAGGGCTGCATGGATGCAGTGACAGCAAAAAAATAAAAAACCGGCTAAAACTAAAAAAGGGCCGAACAAATTGAAGCGGTTTCAACTTCACTTCAACTTGTTACAGCCCTTATTTTTGTTGTCCTGAATCTGTAAATTATCAGGAATTTTCATCAATATATGAACTGTTTCTTCGCAGTTCCTAATTTACGTCTTCGCTGTTATTTATTTACGGGAACAGCAGTTCCGCCACATGTACCGCGGATTTTCCTTCCGGCAGGCCCTGCTTCAGACCAGCAAAACAGGAATTACAGTAACAGGCCACCCGCTCCGTAGTAAAGCGCTCACAGTATTCTTTCAACCATGCATTGATTTCTTCCTGGGACTTTACCGTAACGTCTTTCTGTATTTCCCCAAAACGCCGGGGCGCCAGCTGCAAATTGCCGGCACTGATGGGTGCGAACAAAAATCCTCCGTCAAAGCGAAGCTCTTCGTCCGTTCCGGGTAGTTCCACGACCTTTACGTTCATTTTCCGCAGTACGCTGCGTATAGCCGCTTTTTCCGCATCTTTGTTTTTTGCACGGTAGCAGTCCTGCAGCGTAATGGCTTCCCCGTTATAATCCGGGAAAGGAAAATCAGTCAGCCCATCGATGAATTCGTAGAGGCTGATATTTTTTGCTCCAGGCCGGTTTTCCCTTACAATGATACTGCAAGTCTCGCAAATAGTTATGGCCGTAACGTCCCAACCCGTCAGCACCTTGTGACCGGGTCGGCAGCAGCCTGCGACGCGTACACCGCAAGTTTCTATAAACTGTTTGATTTTTTCCGAAGTTTCTGGTTTCATCTGGGTAAATTTACAGCTTGGAAAATAATATTGCACAGCAACCTCCCAAAAGCAACCGGTGCTTTTTTACGACAATAATTTGCGCTTTACTTCCTGATAAAATAACCGTTAACACGTCAGGCAACGGCACCTTTCCATCACCGCAGCCGATCCGCTACGCTTTCTGCCCAAAAAGCTCCGCGATCTCCGCCAGCCTGTCCCGGACATAAGCTTCACATTCCACACTTATTTCTGAACTTATTTTATCATACATCATAGGAGATTTCTATGTGATGGCAGGATGTTTTCTTTTGTGTTAAAATAAAATATACAATTATCGAATATTGAACAAATGTAGTTTTGGTTTTATCATTCCGCAGGCCTTACAAATCTCGCTTTTCTATTTCAAAGGAGGACTTAACATGAAACGCAGAATCATTACCTTATTCCTTGTGATGGCAACATTATTCACATTCTTCAGTACCGGAGCAAGTGCGGCAGAACGGGACAGCATTTCCGTCAACGGACACGCCAGCGCAGAGGTTTCACCTGATATGGCTACCCTGTACGGCGGGCTGGAAAAGCGGGCTGCCACCGCAGCCCAGGCCCGGGAAGAACTGGCCAGGGACATGGCAGCCTTTAAACGGGTCCTGTTACTGCAAATGATCCCGGACCAGGATATCCGCACCATCCATTATTCCCTGCAGCCGGAATTCATCTATGAAAAGAATAAGCGGCGTCTCACAGGATATGCAGCCCGGGCAGAATACAGTGTAAAAATTAAAGACCTGGAAAAACTCAGCCCGGTCATTGACCGGTCCGTCGACTGTAACCTGCTGATCAGCAGAGTGGAGTTCGGCCTGAACAACCGCTCTTTATTTGAAAACCGGCTGCTGGATGAAGCTGTAAGCAATGCAAGGTCAAAAGCCGCCGTGGTTGCCCGGGCCGGAGGACGTACCCTGGGCTATCTGATCCGGGCCGATCTGGGAACCGTCACCGGCGCCACCCGCTCTCTGAACCGCAATATGATGATGGCCAAGATGGCAGACGGTGCCGCTATGGAATCAGCGCCAACAGAACTGGATCCCGGAGTGATCAATGTTGAAGCAAATGTAAGCCTTGAGTTCGCGTTGGAATAAAGACAGGCAAAAGAAAAACCGGGTTGTTTTTACAACCCGTTTTTTTTATAAACCCGATTACCAAAAATCAGTCAAAATTAGTCACATTAAGTTGAAATTTGCCGGTAATTGCGGTATGATAAAAGAGCATTAAAAAAAACTCTGCAACTGTAGTTGCAGAGCGTGATTACAAGTGGTGCGCCTGAGACGAATCGAACGTCCGCACCCGGTTCCGGAGACCGGTGCTCTATCCACTGAGCTACAGGCGCATGTGAAATGGTACGTGAAGTATTATAGCACAGTTTTTTGTCGGTGGCAAATAATTTTAGAAAATTATTATTGTTTTACATCCACCGGTTTTGCATTACAACACCATTGAAAAGTATAAGACAGAAAAAGAAAAGAGGAAACCCAATCATGTATAACCCCAAGTCGCTGATTGCAGATGAATTCATTGATCATCAGGAAATTCTGGACACGCTGGCTTATGCCGATGCCAATAAAAACAACAAGGAACTGATCGAATCCCTGCTGGAAAAGGCAAGGCCCCGCTGGACCAACGGGCAGCTTAACTGCACGGGCCTTACCCACCGGGAGGCTTCTGTACTGCTGGCCTGCGAAGACCCGGAGCTGAACCGGAAAATGTTCTCCCTTGCAGAAGAGATCAAGAAGGCCTTTTACGGCAACCGTATCGTACTGTTCGCCCCGCTGTATCTTTCCAACTACTGCATTAACGGCTGCGTGTATTGCCCGTACCACAGCATCAATAAGAATATCCCCCGGAAGAAACTGACCCAGGAGGAAGTAGAGCGGCAGGTCATCGCCCTCCAGGACATGGGCCACAAGCGTCTGGCCCTGGAAGCCGGGGAAGACCCTGTCCACAATCCTATCGAATACATTCTGGAATGCATCAAGACCATTTATTCCATCAAGCATAAAAACGGCGCCATCCGCCGGGTCAATGTAAATATCGCGGCAACCACGGTGGAGAATTACCGGAAGCTGAAGGAAGCAGGCATCGGCACCTACATTTTATTCCAGGAAACCTATCACAAGGAAAGCTACCTGAAACTGCATCCCTTCGGACCCAAGCACGACTACAACTACCATACGGAAGCCATGGACCGGGCCATGGAAGGCGGCATTGATGACGTAGGCCTGGGAGTCCTGTTCGGGCTGGAGCTGTACCGCTATGAGTTTGCAGGCCTGTTGATGCACGCGGAGCATCTGGAAGCCGTCCATGGCGTAGGGCCCCACACCATCAGCGTGCCCCGTATCAAAAAAGCGGACGACATCGATCCTTCTGTGTTTGACAACGGCATCTCCGATGAAATTTTCGAAAAGCTCATCGCCCTGATCCGCATCAGCGTGCCTTATACCGGCATGATCATCTCCACCCGGGAAAGCCAGGCTGTCCGGGCCCGGGCGCTGCATCTGGGCATTTCCCAGATTTCCGGAGCATCCCGCACCTCCGTAGGCGGTTATGACGAACCGGAACGGCCCCACGATACGGAACAGTTCGATGTATCCGACCAGCGCAGCCTGGACGAGGTTATCGCCTGGCTTATGGACATGGGCTTTATTCCGTCCTTCTGCACTGCCTGCTACCGGGCCGGCCGCACAGGGGACCGGTTCATGAGCCTGTGCAAGAGCGGCCAGATACAGAACTGCTGCCATCCTAATGCCCTGATGACACTGAAAGAATTTCTGGTAGATTATGCCTCGGAAGAAACCCGTCGCAAAGGCAACGCCATGATTGCCAGCGAAATTCCTACCATTCCCAATGAAAAGGTACGGGACGCTCTGGTAAAATACCTGGAACGCATTGAAAACGGGGAACGGGATTTCAGATTCTGATCAAGGGAGCACTGATTAAATAAATCTGTACTGACACAAACCAGTCATCGCTTCCTCAAACACAGGCGACCGATACCGCCGGGATAAAGCGCATTCTCCCGATGGTTACATCGGTCGCTCTTTCGTATTAATGATTCTCAGTAATTATTTTGAGGGGAAATATCATGTGGCCATTCATCCGACAATACGCCCACTACGCGTTGTTTGCCGCCCTGTTTATGGGCGGTGAAGTGCTCATGGACTTAATACAGCCGGGCCTTATGAGCCGCATCGTAGACGACGGGGTGCTGGGCCTTCATAATAACGGCGTCGGCAACCTGGAGCTGATCTGGAAGGTAGGCGCCCAGATGATCGGCATGGTACTGATTGGCTGCTGCTTCGGCTCCCTCAGCAACGTATTCGTGAACATGGCCAGCCAGAACATAGGAAACGAACTGCGGAAGGAAACATTCCGGAAGATCATGACCTTTTCCTTTCCCCAGATCGACAGCTTCGGCACCGGTTCCCTCATCACCCGCATCACCAACGATGTGACCCAGGTGGAACGGCTGGTGTCCCAGATCGTCCGGGGCCTGGTCCGTACTGTACTGATGACCCTGGGCAGCATGTACTTCATGTTCCGCCTCAGCCCTGATTTTTCTTTCATCGTGCTGTGCGCCCTGCCCTTTATCGTGGGCGCCATGTATTTCGGCCTGCGTCGGGTGAACCCCCTCTTTGCTGTCTTACAGGAAAAGCTGGACGGGGTAAACGATATTCTGCAGGAAGATATTTCCGCCATCCGCATCATCAAGGCCTGCGTCAGGGAGACCTATGAGAAGCTGCGCTTCGGCAAGGCCAACGACGAGCTGATCCATACCCAGCTGAAGGTGCTGCTGACCCTGGCCTTCATGAGCCCAGTAGTAAACATGCTCCTGAACCTGACCATTGCAGCCATCCTGTGGTACGGAGCGAAAAGCGTGGCGGCGGGGCGGGTCTCCCCGGGCAGCATCATGGCGGCCATTACCTACACTACCCAGCTGCTGATGGGCATTATGATGCTCCTGATGCTGTTCCAGAACATGTCCCGGGGCTTTATTTCCTGGAAACGGCTGGCAGCCGTGCTCCATCAGGAACCGGAGATCAGAGACGGAAGCTATGAAGACAGTGTTGTAACCGAAGTACAAAGCAAAACAGATATTGCTGCCCCGGGGGAAGCCGGCACTTCCTTAATAAATACACCTGCGAAGGGTAAAATCGAATTCCGTGACGTTTCCTTTGCCTACCCTGGCAGCAATAAAAATGTACTGGAGCACATCAGCCTCACCATTGCGCCCGGAGAGACCGTGGCTGTCATGGGCTCTACCGGCAGTGGCAAGACCACCCTCATCAACCTGATCCCCCGTTTCTATGATGTAACGGAAGGCACCGTACTGATTGACGGCGTGGACGTTCGTGAATACAGGTTGAGCCGTCTCCGGGACAAGGTAGCCGTAGCCCTGCAGAAAAGCGAGCTGTTCAGTTCTTCTATTACAGAAAATATGTCCTGGGGCAACCGCCAGGCTGACGGCGAAATGATACGCCAGGCTGCGGTAATAGCCCAGGCCGATGAATTTATAGCCCCCCTGGCGCAGGGATACGACACAGTAGTTGCCGAGCGGGGCATGAGCCTGTCCGGCGGCCAGAAACAACGCATTGCCCTGGCCCGGGCGGTACTGAAAAAAGCAGATATCATGATCTTTGACGACGCTACCAGCGCCCTGGATCTGAAAACGGAAGCGGACTTTTATAAAGAACTTGCCAGGACCAGCCCTGACAGCACAAAAATAATTGTGGCCCAGCGGATCGCCTCCGTCCGGCGGGCCAGCCGAATCATCATCCTGGAAAACGGCGGTATCTGTGCGGAAGGAACCCACAGGGAGCTGCTTCGCTCCTGCAAAATCTATCAGGATATTTACCAGTCCCAGGTGGGAGATATGGAATCTGAAGCCGGAAAGGCGGTGACAGGCCATGAGTAACGACGCAAAAGCCAGAGCCGCCCAGCCGCCTGCCATCGGACCGGGCGGACGGCATGGCAACCGTTTTGCGGAAACAGAATACGCCAAAGATTTTTCCTGGACCATGAAGCGCATCGGTTCTTATTTTGCAAAGGAAAAGAAACTGATCATCGGCATGCTGGCAGCGGTTCTGGGAAGTACCCTTTTCGGTATTTACGCCCCCATGCTCCAGAGCAACGCTGTGGACATTATCGCCGGCCAGCGCAGCGGCGACCTGAAGACCACCATCCTTTTCATGCTGGGAACCTATCTGCTGATGAGCCTCCTGCGGCTGGCCCAGGGCGTATTCAGCGCCAGGCTGAGCCTTCGCATCGTAAAACAGTTCCGGGAGGAACTGTTCGGTAAGGTCATCGACCTGCCCATCAAATACACGGACACCCATTCCCACGGGGATGTAATGAGCCGCATGACCAATGACGTGGAAAACATTTCCACCACCGTCTCCCAGGCCCTGCCATCCTTATTCAGCGGCGTGCTGACCATCGTCGGCACAGCGGCCATCATGCTGTGGCTCTGCTGGCAGCTGGCCCTGTTAAGCTGCTGCACCATCTTTCTCACGGTCATCGCCACACGCCTTCTTTCCACGTACGTACGGAAATATTCCAAGGAACGGCAGACCCTGCTGGGAACCATGAACGGCACAGTGGAAGAAATCGTCAACGGCTACCGCACCGTAGTTGCTTACAATGAGCAGGAGCATTCCGCCAACCGGTTCTGCGATGTGTCCGATAAACTGACAAAAGCCGGTATCCGCACGGAAGTGTGCAGCGGTATCATGGGTCCCCTCATGAACTGCATCGGCAACATCGGTTTTGTTGTCATCGCTGCCTTTGGCGGCTATTTCGCCATCCACGGCCTGATCTCCGTCGGCGTTATTTCCGCTTTCATTGTATACGCCAAGCAGTTCAGCCGTCCCATCAACGAAATCGCCCAGATTTACGGACAACTCCAGTCAGCCATTGCCGGTGCAGAACGGGTATTCCAGGTTCTGGATGAGACCAGCGAAGACCTGTACGGGCTGGTATGGGAAGACGACGAAAACGTGGCAGTCCGCTTCGAAGACGTGCAGTTTGGCTATATAAAAGAAAAACCGGTTCTGAAGGATTTCAACCTTACCATACCGGCCGGGAAAAAGGTAGCTCTGGTAGGATCTACCGGCAGCGGCAAGTCTACGGTGGTAAACCTGCTGATGCGGTACTATGACATTGATAAAGGAGCCATCTGGATCAACGACCAGAACGTGGAAGAAATTACACGGGACAGTCTCCGGAAACATGTGGCTATCGTGCTGCAGGATACAGTGCTGTTCTCTGATACCATCCGTCACAACCTGCAATATGCCAAAGAAGACGCCACAGACGAAGAAATCAAAAAAGCAGCGAAAATGAGCCGCTGCCATGAAATGATTGAAGTATTACCCCAGGGCTATGACACTATGCTGACCGGGGCCGGTGAAAACATCAGCCAGGGCCAGCGCCAGCTGCTGGCCATCGCTCGGGCCTTCGTGGCGGATCCCCGGATCCTGATCCTTGACGAAGCTACCTCTAACGTAGATACCCGTACGGAAAAGGCCATACAGGACGCCATGCGGCAGGTGATGCAGGGACGTACCAGCATCGTCATCGCCCACCGTCTCTCCACCATCCGGGACGCGGATCTCATCGTGGTACTGGACCGGGGATGCATCGTGGAACAGGGCAGCCATGAAGAGCTGCTGGCCCGAAAACAAAAGTATTACGAATTATACATGACCCAGTACGCCGGTTTTGCTACGTAACTGCCATCCCTTTCATGCAGGTAAAAAGATTTGCCTAAAGATGTAAAGAGTGCTATAATATTACTCGCGCATCAACTAACAAACCGGAAGCCACTGCTTCCGGTTTGCCATTTATCAGTTTGTTTTTCAGGAGTATTCGCTGTGAAGGAATTTAAACAGTTTACCATCATCATTTTTCTTTCGTTTCTGGGAGAGGTGCTCCATGCCCTGATCCCCTTCCCCATACCCGCCAGCATCTACGGCATCATACTGCTGTTCCTGCTGCTGGAACGAAAAGTTCTGGCCCTGGAAGATATCAGCGAGGTATCCTCCTTTTTGCTTTTCATCATGCCTGTTCTGTTTGTTCCCGCTGCCGTAGGACTCATTGAAGCCTGGGATGAACTGCGGGCTTCCCTTACGGCTTACGTGACCATCATCATCGCCGTTACCTTTATCGTTATGGTATCCACCGGGCACATCACCCAGTTTTTCCTGAATCGTACAAAGGCAAAGGACAAAAATTCCTGAACATTTTTTATCAAAGACAGATGACGTTTCATAAGTCGGCACACAAGGGACATTTTCAAACTAAAACTAAAACCAAAAGGAATATTTGTTATGAATGAATTCTGGCACACTTCCACATTTTTCGGAATCTTCATTACCCTGCTGTTTTACGGCATCGGCACAATGATCAAAAACAAATGCAAAAGCACGGTGTTCAACCCGCTGCTGCTGAGCATCATCTTTACCATTGGCTTTTTAAAACTGCTGGACATTGATTACGCAGCCTATAACAACAGCGCGAAGTACATCAGTTACCTGATGACCCCCGCCACCATCTGCCTGGCCGTACCCCTGTACCGGCAGCTGGATACCCTGAAGAAGAATTTCAGGGCTGTAATGCTGGGAATTTCTTCCAGCGTCATTATCACCATGGTTTCGGTGCTGTTCTTTGCCCGCCTCTTTCATCTCAGCCGGGCCTCCTTTGTGACCATGCTGCCCAAATCCATCACCACTCCCTTCGGCATCGGCGTGGTGGAAGAGCTGGGGGGCTACGTGGCCATCGCAGTGGCTTCCATCATCATTTCCGGTATACTGGGCAATATTTTCGCAGAGCCGGTTTGCAAGCTGTTCCGTATTAAAGATCCCATCGCCAAAGGCATCGCTATCGGCTGCTCCAGCCACGCCCTGGGTACTGTGAAGGCCCTGGAAATGGGGGAAGTGGAAGGGGCCATGAGTTCCCTTTCCATTGCCCTTGCAGGAATACTGACGGTCGTTACGGCTTCCCTCTTCGCCTCACTGTTCTGATTATTCTTTTGAGAATTGCCATTTTGGCTTCCCTCTGTAATCCTTACAGGTTGCTGTGCATTTCGGGCAGACCCAGAAAAATCCGTAGGGGCCTTTTTTCTTTTCCAGAACTGTGTTGTCTTTGGGACAGTATTCGATTACCGGTCTTCCCTCTTTATCCGCAGTATAATAGATTGTTTTTTTCGTAATGGGGGAAACGCATCCTTTATCGTCGCAGACGAAGAAATAATGATTAGTCCTGGCAGAGTAATGGCCTTTCAGAGACTCTTTCCCGCAGACCGGACAGGTATAGACCTTTCCTTCTCCCTGAGACCTGGGAACCATTACGGGCCGCCCGTCCGCTGCCACGTTATAATACACAGGCTTCCCTGTTTCCGGGGAAACGCATTCTTTGTTGTCACAGACAAAGAAGTATTTTTTTGTCTTTTTTGAGTAATGCTTCAACAGATGACCCGAATGGCATACAGGACATAATTCTGCTTCATATCCCGGGAACTGATGCTTTTCCGCATAGTCAATATTCCGGTTGATGGTAGCATAGATTTCCGCCATGAATTTTTCTACGGAGCCTTCTCCCATCGCAATCTCTGCCAGAGCAAATTCCATTTCCGCCGTGGTGTCCGGCTTGGTCAGGGTAATATCCACATTATCGATAAGCTGGAATCCCAGTTCGGTAGGCACCAGTTCCTTTTTCACCTTTTCCATAAAGGGCATGCGGGCCTGCTTATTGCCCCGGATCCCCTGAAGTTCGGAAATGATGGTATCCCGGGTGGCCGGCGTGCCGATGCCCTTCACTTCCTTCAGCTTTTCCCGGTTGGGGTTCTTCGGATCCATGAACCGGTAAATGTTGGCCATGGCAGCCAACAGTGTTCCTTCCGTAAACCGTTTGGGCGGTTTGGTCTCCTTTTCCAGCAGGTCCACCTTACGGGGCTTGCCCAGGTTTTCCCCTTTTTTCAGATCTGGCAGCGCACGGTTTTCTTCTTTATCGGCCTCAGCGTTTTCTCCGTCAGCATCTTGCTTTTTGCTCTGTACGGAAAAGACAGCTTTAAACCCCGGTTTCAGGATCATCTTACCGCTGCCTTTGAAGCACTCCTCCGCCAGCAGGATTTCAAAGGTAATGGTTTCAAACTCACAGGGGGGATAAAACTGCATCACATAACGCTCGGCAATCATAGTGTAAATTTTTTCTTCCGTAGCGCTCAGCTGGCCGGGAATCTCGCCAGTAGGAATAATGGCATGATGGGCCGTCACCTTTTTATCGTTCCAGGCCTTGGAGTACAGGGAATTGTCTGCCCCTGCCGCCCCACGTACCGACCGGGAAGCCAGACTCTGTAAAATTCGGGGAGCGTCTTTATGCTGGGCCCGAGGAATATAATTGCAGTCTGAACGGGGATAGGAAACGAACTTCTTTTCATACAGGGACTGCACCGTAGACAGAGTCTGCTTGGGCGAAATGCCGAAACGGGCGTTGGCCTCTACCTGAAGCGTATCTAAGGAATACGGCAGAGGCGGCGTCTCCGTCCCCTTTTTACGGGTGACCTTCCGGACGAGGCCGTCAGCCTGCAGCACCTTTTCCCGTACTGTTTCCGCAACTTTTTTATCCAGCAGCCTGCCGTCTTCATCCAGGGCGATTTTCTCCTCGTCAGGCTGCCACACTGCAGAAAACGGAATGCCTTCTTTTGTAAAGAAAGCCTTCAGTTCATAATACTTGCGTACCTTGAAATCCCGTATCTCTTTTTCCCGGTTCACCACCAAAGCCAGGGTGGGCACTTTCACCCGTCCGATGTTCCAGACCGCACCCGGGGAAAATTTTGCCGCGTTGTTGGTATAACAGCGGGTCAGGTTTATGCCTACCAGCCAGTCCGCTTCTTCCCGGGCAAGGCCTGCCGCGTACAGGTTTTCGTATTTTTCGTTATCTTCAATTGAGGAAAAAGCACGTTTAAGGCTGACATCGTCCTTGGCATTGATCAGAAGGCGCTGCACTTTTCCCTTATAATTGCAGTAATGCAGTATCTCTTCGATCAATAGCTGGCCTTCCCGGTCCGGGTCGCCGGCATGGACTACCACATCTGCACTTTTCAGTAACTCTTCAATGACCCGGAACTGCTGGGCAGACCGGGGGATCACCGTATGCTGCCAGACTTTCGGAAAGATCCGGTAGTGGCTCCATCTTGCATAGCGTTTATCATAAACCTCCGGTGTCGCCAGCTCCAACAGATGACCTACGGCCCAGGAGACGGCAACGTCCCCTTTCCGGTACCATCCCGAAGCCTTGCGGAATCCTCCTTCCGGCCACAAATAGCCTGCAATGGCATTGGCAATATCAGGTTTTTCCGCAATATAAAGTATCTGCATAATATCTTAACCTTTTCTGTTTGTATCCATAAATCTAAAAATAAATCGTGAAATCACAAAATCAACTCTTTTTGTATATGCACTATTGCAATTTGGTTTACCCTGTGATACCATTGCAACATACAAAAACAAAAAGGAAGAGGAATGTACTATGAAAAATTATTCTTATACCCCTCAGGGAGTCTGCAGCAAACAGATCACCTTCGGCATTGATGAAAACGGTAAGCTTCGCAACGTGAAATTTACCGGCGGCTGCCCCGGCAACCTGGCTGCCATCAGCAAACTGGTAGAAGGCGCAGACCCAAAAGATATCATCAATATCCTGAAAGGCAATGACTGCGCCGGCAGAGGCACCTCCTGCGCCGATCAGCTGGCCCTGGCCCTGGAAGCAGCTGCCCAGGCATAATCAGACCAGCCTAAACAGATCGCGGACAGTAAAACGAAATATTTTTTTGAACCTAAGGAAACGCTGATTCAATCCGTTTCCTTATTTTTTTCCGGTTCAGGTGCGGATGTTTTTATAAATATCCGCACATTTTTTTCCGGCGGCAAAGTATAGTCTGTCCAGTAAAGGACATTTTCGTCAAAGCTGTAATATAACAGACCTGAACCGTTTTTATATTTTACCTTGTCTTTTACATTCCCGTTTTTCTTGCTATGGCGTATCACATACAACCCGTTTTCATAGTACAGACTGCCGTCATTCTGATAATGGGCACGCATCATATATAAATCCTTTTTGGGAAGCGCCCTCCGCAACGTAACCGAGACATCGTACCATCCGGATTCATCTGCAGGCGTAATCGTCATAACCATCGGGCCGTCTGCTTTTTCCGCCCAATACCCTTCGTAGCCTTCCGGATTCAGCACCTCATAGCTTTTCTTCCCAGTGATACCACTGTTCCCCTGCGTCACGTTATTCCCTGCAAATACCGTCGTACAGCCTAAAAAAGAAAGTACAAGCAGACAAACCAGAAAAATTTTCTTCATTGTTCTGATCCTCCTTCAATGCAAAGTTTCCCTTTGTAATTCTATACCATCATAATTATATAACTGACTCTATTATATTACTGATTCTGCTGGGTCCGCAACTGAATTGCTTCCGCAATATGTGACGGAAGAATGACGCCACTTCCCTCCAGATCCGCAATGGTGCGGGCCACCTTCAGAATGCGGTCATAGCTGCGGGCGCTGAGACCAAGCCGGTTGAACGCGTCTTCCATCAGATGGTTTCCTGTTAAATCCAGTCTGCAGAAATACATTACCTGCCTGTGGTTCATGGCGGCGTTACAGTATATGCCCAGGCCTTTCAGCCGTTGCAGCTGGATATTCCGGGCTGCACAGACCCGGGTGCGGATTTGTGCAGAGGTTTCTTCTTTGCCGTCTGCCTGCAGATCTGTATATTGGACCCGGGGTACATACACCTGCAAATCGATCCGGTCCGACAGGGGGCCGGATATTTTTCGTCTGTACCTTTCTATGTCTCCGGACCGGCAAGTGCATTCCCTGACCGGATCACCCAGATACCCGCAGGGACACGAGTTTTCTTTGTATGTCGCAGATAGAAAGAATGCGGGTAAAATTGTTTGAAAAGCCTCGTAGAATCTATGTTCTACAAGGCTTTACTATTGTCTAAAACCGCACATTTATTGAACCTGTAAAATATATTTTTTCGTTAAAATCTGTTTTGGCGTGTTTACCCGAAACCGTACTGCTACTTCTTCCTTAACTGAGGAACAAATACATCCAATTTCATACAGTTCTTCTTAAGCCTATCCCATTCAACAGAATAAATCATTGCGGTATTTAGCCATATGGGAAAACCCTTTTACAGAAGCAAGGGCAATGGTTTGCCCGTCCTTGTTCAGTTTCCGGAAATCATGAACAAGCTCATGCTCCAGTTCTTTTTCTGTTTCCGATATGACCGGTGGAAAAAACACCTCAATCCCAACACCAAAAACCCGGGCCATGGCAAAAACATACTCAATGGAAGGAATCCTGCTTCCCTGTTCCCAACTGGAAACCATGCTGGGGGTTGTTTCCAGTTTTTCTGCCAGTTGACCTTTTTTCCACCCCATGTTCTCCCGGAGTTCTTTTATTTTTACCGAGATAAACCCTCTTACAATCCCTTTCTCCATAACAATCATCCCACACAAAACTTCCAAAAGCAGAGGCAGAGCCCAAAGGATGCCGGGACGCTTCTTCTTTCAGTATATCAATAATAGCATAAAAAAAGAAAAGATTAAAGAAGTGACCCATACCTTTGGGCTGTTCGGATAAAAAACTACCACTATGCAGCATTTTTCCCGAAGCAGATATCCTGATAAAATTTCTCAAACTCATCAGACTTGAATCGCAGCTGTAAGAGGCGTATTTGCACATAGACAGAGCGTTTCCAGCCTCTCCACAGCGGGATGCGGATCCGCCGTTCTTTTCCGTTTTTCATGACGTAATACACTAAACCCATATCCCTTTTTATCCCCTTGTACTGCCTTTCCATGATGCGATACTCATAACCGGCCATACCGAGAACAGCGTTAGTGAAGATTTCCATCTCAACGAGCCTGTGGTACAAATAATTCTTGGTGTTTTTCATTTTCATCGTACTCCTTCATATTTTTGAGGATATTCTTCCCTCAATATAGTAATCCGTCAAAAATTGAAAAAGCGGAACTAAATTTTTAAAATTTTTTTCAAAAAAACTGTCGGTTATTACCGACAGACTGCAGTTTGTGAATTAAAACTGACTCTCTAATTTATCGAAGCATGTATCCGTGCATATAATAATGGTGCTTCCTTTAGTTTTACGATGCTCCATTTTCACCCTATCGTATACCCCTGATGCGAAGTTCCAGAACAAAGTATACCGTTTTGGCAATACTTCCGGTAAACTGGAACAACGTATTAAATTCACAAACGGTGTCAGCGAGGATGGCTTCTATACGGAATCCAAAGTCAATGGCACCTACACATTAACGATCAACTCCAACTGTGAAGCGATTATCGAACGCTCCGTAAAAGAAATGGTTCCTTCCGTAGTTCATGACGCAACCGCCATTGCGTTTGAGCTCGCTACTGGAGCAGAAAAGAACACGGAAGAAACCATGAAACAGATCGAAAAAGCCCGCTTGTCCGGCGCAAAGTTTGCGATCCGTTATGTCAAAGACAAAGATGAAATCACTGACAACTTCCGGGGATCTCATCTCTGGTTAGTTGCGAATGACAAACCAATTTATTCGTTGTACAACCGGAGAGAAAAGAATCTATTCGAAAAGTATGTTGCCGGTCAGGCAGTAGAGAAATCGGACAGGTCGATATCTCCGAACGCAAAAGGAGCAGAAATAGCAAAGAATACATGGTCATGATTATTGGTCATGTTGTTCCTGGCGCCGTTGCTCAAAATTCCATTTTCTCCGGAAATATCTCAGAACTGTCGTCCGAAGAGAACGAGACTGATGTGGGAACCGGTTCTACGGTATCCAGAATCTCTGAGAACACACGTAAACAGGCATTAAGCCTTCTTGCGTGACGATATGTTTCGTAGTCGACGCGACTGGCAGACTGTAACCTGAGCGCCGGTTGATCTTCCGGCCGGTCTTCCGGCTCTACATACTCAAACTCGCCAAACAGATCGTTGTCGACTGCGATTTCCTCGCTGAGGATACAATCGATCATGTCGATCACCTCACTTGCCGTAGCCTGGCGATCCAAGGCTTTGTCTACCAGATAGTATATAATTAAAAAAGCGGATTATACTGGCTTGGAAAGGTAGGCTAGTATCTCTTCCACGCATTGGCTGAGATCTTTGCTTATATCGCTTTCCCAGAACCGGAGGACAATCCAGTTCAGTTCCAATAGGTTTTCGTTGACTTCCCTGTCACGCTCCACGTTCCGCCTAAGCTTCTTTGTCCAATAGTCGACGTTTTCCTTTATCTGCTCGCCAGGATTATGCTCATGCCCGCGGGCATGCCAGAAATCCCCATCCACAAAAACAGCGATCCTGTATTTTGTAATGGCGATGTCAGGCTTGCCAGGCAGCCCCTTATAATTTTTCCTGTAACGAATTCCGCGATGCCATAGCGCTTTGCGCAAAATTACTTCAGCTTTCGTATCTTTTGAACGAATACGCTGCATGATCTTGCGCCGCTTTTCTTTCGCCGTAATGCCAGTCTCAGCCATCGTATAAAAATCCCCTAATGGTTATTGCTTATAAAAAGCGAAAAGCTCTTTTTGCTGTAATGATAGCATACATCATAACCGGGGATTTGAAAAGCCTTGGTCCACTCATCAGAATATCATCACTATCCAAGCCATTTCCGTCTTGCAAGATAGCATCTTCAAAAATCCATAATCGCAAATTTTTATATGTGATCGCGAACAAAAAGTTTGCAATCGCATGCATTTTGTGATATAATTCTTTGTATAGCAAGGAGGTGCTTTCTTAATGGCTATTACTTACAAAAAATTATGGAAGCTGCTGATAGACCGCGATTTAAAAAAATCCGATTTGCGAAATATCACGAACTTAAGCCAATCTACCATAGCGAAACTGTCAAATGACGAAAATGTTAGGACAGACGTGCTTTCAAGGATTTGCGAGTCGCTAAATTGCGATGTTAGCGATATCGCTGAGTATAAGCCAACAAATACTATGAGCAGGAACACAGAAAAACACAATATGAAAATTTTGAGCTTGTTTACTGGCGCAGGGGGGCTTGACCTTGGCTTTGAACGGGCAGGATTTGAAATTCCGGTAGCCAACGAGTTTGACAAAACCATATGGGAAACCTTTAAGATCAACCACCCTAAAACACATCTTATTGAAGGGGATGTTCGCCAAGTCACAAAGAAAGACATTGCGCAGTTTGTCGATGGTTCCATCGATGGCATCATTGGGGGACCACCTTGCCAGTCATGGTCTGAGGCCGGATCACTTCGCGGTATTGACGATGCAAGAGGTCAGCTCTTTTATGACTACATTCGTATTCTTAAAGAGTTTAAGCCAAAGTTCTTTTTAGCTGAAAATGTTAGCGGTATGCTTGCCAATCGCCATTCTGAAGCTGTTCGAAACATATTAAAAATGTTTGATGAGGCAGGCTATGATGTTACCCTTACGCTCGTTAATGCCAAAGACTACGGTGTCGCCCAAGAAAGAAAAAGGGTGTTTTATATTGGTTTCCGTAAAGACCTGAACATCACTTTTACTTTCCCGCATGGTTCAACTGAAGATGATGAGAAAAAGCTAACACTTCGGGATATAATTTGGGACTTGCAAGATACTGCCGTTCCCTCTGGTCCCAAAAACCACCACAACCCAAACGCAATTAATAACAATGAGTATTTTACTGGGGCATTTTCCACAATTTTTATGAGTCGTAACAGGGTTAAGTCCTGGGACGAACAGGCTTTTACGGTCCAGGCTTCCGGCAGGCAGTGCCAGCTCCATCCGCAGGCTCCCAAAATGATCAAGTTCGGAAAAAACGACTGCCGGTTTGTCGAGGGCAAAGAATCTCTCTACCGAAGGATGTCTGTTCGGGAAGTAGCACGCGTCCAAGGCTTCCCCGATGACTTTGTGTTTATATATGACAATACCGATGATGCTTACAAAATGATAGGCAATGCGGTTCCTGTCAATCTTGCCTATGAAGTCGCCCAAGGCATTAAAAAGGCGCTGGAAACAGCAAATGCCAAAAAATGAAAATGCAAAACCGGCACAGCGCTTGGCTGTGCCGGTTTTTTTATCCATTCCAGACAATGCTCATGTCTTTTACATTGTGGTCACCCAAGCTAGCGGTAGAATCTACGCCCAAATCTTTCAATGCCTGGAGCAATTTGCCACAAGCACATTTCCCGCCCTGTTGCAAAGGCGTATCGAAAACAAGGCGGGATACCAGCTTCCCGTCTTGTGCAGACCAGTCTACATATACCGCAAGGGGCCTATTCCCGTCATACTTCTTTTCTTTTGTCCTATAATTCAGTGCCTTGCAAGCAAAATAAATATTGGGGTGGTCATTAACATAATCATCAATGCTTACCATTCGGTCAACTGCTTCCTGGGCGGTTGTAGGGCGCTTTTCCTCAAACAGGATAAAGTTTGCAATGCCGCTGCAAGGGATCACGGTGCCATTTACCGATGCATCGCGTTTGTCCCCTTCTAGGTTTGTGCCCGCATAAACATCCACAACCTGGTCCCTGGACAGAAGCATGTCCCCGCTAAGCTCCCCTAGCTTGACGTTGAGCAGCTCAAATTTCCATCCAAGGGTTATTGCCCCAGCCTTTGTTCGCCTATAACTCTTTTTGAAAACCAATGGGCGGGAACTGAATTTTTCTTTCAAGGCTAAGGTGGCTTTTTCTATTATTTGCTGCCAATCTGTCCCAAGCAGCTGTTCTGCCCGTTCTGGGTTGATTTTGTTTTCCAGGAAATTGGCGTTGCTCTTCTTGAAAGATATCTTGAAGTCCCGCGAACAGCCGTCTGAGCTAGCCCGGACAAAAACATCTGTCTTAGGCTCTCCCTTGCTGCAAGTTGGCTTGGCAGCAAAGGAAACAGAATAGCGCACGCCTTCGAATAGGAATACGCTGCCCGGCAAAAACAAACCCAAAATATGCCTTTCTGCAGAACCGAAATCAACAGTCATCGATAAAGTCTCCTTAATTCCACTAATTATGAAACAATTCGTATAATGTCCAATAGGGGGATCTATCAAAACATTAGCCTTGAATTCCTCCAAAGAATTCTTGCATATTCTACAAGGCGATGGACAAGGTCCTCATCCCTTGAAACATAATAAGCCCCAAATTCACAAAAAATGCCGCTGTATGAATAGTTTGGTATCCTTTCAAAAGCTGGAATGTCAACGTATGGCAGGTAAATAAACTGGGTCGGGGTAAAATTGTTTGTAGAAATTATCGCAGTATTGTCAGCAACCACAAATTTTGAGTGCAAATGATCATTGGCTTTATAGCGGCAACCACTATTTCGAGCCGCTTCTGCAAAAGCAATAAAGGCTCTTGTATTCTCTGGTTTCCGGCATCCATGATCGCCTAAGGTATCAGCATATGTCTGGGAAAACAAAAACACGCCTACTCCCCTTTTTGCCTTGTCTATTGCGGCGCTCAAAAAGCCTGGCACGCTAACGCTTCCTGTCCCTGCCTGCGGATCCCTAAATGACTTTTCATAAGAATAATTGTACGCTGAAACGTGCTGCGCACAGATAATAACCCGTTCTTCTGCCGCCTCTATTGCGTTTCTGATGCCTGTTTCAAAAGCGATTGAGGAATCGCGATAAAACGGGGCCGTATATTTAAGGTTTCCTCCTGCCGGCTGTGGCCGCATATGAACCTGGAAATGCGAATAGTCCGCAGACTCATCAAATTCGCGTATTGCAAACGAATTATCACGCAATCCCTCAAAAAAATCTACAGCAGATGCTGTTTCATTCTCGCCTAGGGGTATAACGCTAGCCATCTCTAATTTTTCCTCATCACGCACTGCCAAGTTTGAAGAAGTAATGCCTGCATAACTTTCCCCATTATTGAGCGTAGCCAAAAAAGTTTTGCAGTGAAGGCTGTATGGCATATTGCCCCTGGAAAACGGCTTAACCCTTGGGCTTCTCAAATACATATGAGGGACTATCCTAAATTCGAAGTTTGGATTATTCTGCATTCGAATTCTTCTATAAATGTCACATGCAATCTCGTATTTCGTAAAATTCCCAATGCGATTGTGGTCTTGAAAGCTGTAGATATCTTTCCGCTTATAATTATCATACCCCTCGAGAGGAATCGAGTACACGGTCACCCTGCAGCCAGCATTGGCAATATCTAACAACGTATCAAGAAAGGTACTGTTATTGAAAAGGTACATCGCCAAGTCAAAAGATACTAAGTTTTGCTTGTTCCTATTCAGCCATTCAATTGTGTTTTGGAGTATCTGTGGGCTGCACCCATAATCCGTATATTTTCCATGATTTCCGTTTTCAGTCCATAAAGTAATCGGCATTTTATTCTTCCCTCCCTAATTATGCCCTCCCATTTCAAATAGGAAGAACGTTGCATTATGCAGTTCCGCCTGTATGACAGTTTCGCATGCACATCTATCTTCAACTGCCTCCATTCTGGGGCTATTACTTCTCCCTTTATTTCAGGAGTGGTTCTTATACTACAAGTATTCATATCTTTTCATTTATATTTTACATTTATATATTAATAATTTGAGTGGATGAAATCCAAAATGTATTTTTTGTTAAAAGTATCAAAACTGTCAAATATAATTTCTTTCGCCCTTAGTACTTCCTCTAACGACACGCCCTCTTTATGTGCAGCCCTATTTCTGTATTTTATAAAACTATCCAATTGATTCAACAATGTAACCGACTGTGATTGTGTCAATCCCAAAAGTAGCGAATTCTTTTTGACATATATCAACGAATTTCCCAGCATAGGCCTCTCATCTTCCGGAACTACAAATTCCTTTTTCAAATAATCTGCCAATACTCCTTCTACACATTTTGAAAATGCAATAAGCACTGGAGAAAAATCCATGCTATCATCTTTATGAACCTCAAGCAGGTACTGCCCGGTTGCAAGAAAAGCCAAATCAGTTTCATCAAACCTGTCATACTTTTTTATACATGCACTTTTGATATTCTGTAATCTGTTCCGCTTGTCAGCTTTCAGGGAATCCTTTTTCATCTTTTCTGTCAGTTCCAGCACTTTTGACTGAAATTTTTCCCAGTCTTTCTCATTGCTTACATCATATCCTTCGCTTCCATCCCTGTCAAAATGCAAAATATCATATGCCCACTTTCTTGTTTTCGTAAGTTCTTCCTGATAGCTTTGCAACTCGTTCTTTAATTCTTCATTCTGTTGGCTCAAGCTTTTAATTGCATCTTCTTTGAGTTTGTTATCTTCTCTCAATTCCGTATTTTCTTTTCTTGCATGGTCCAACTTCTGTCCGGCCGACATAAGGTGATACTGAGCGTCTCGGATGATTTTGTTCCAATCACCGTCCATTTCTACAAAAAGACTATAACCCATTGAAAAAACAAAATTGCCTATGTTGACCGAAACATCCTGAACCCGGTCATCATAATAAAACAATGCATTGTATGTGTTCTGTGTATCAAACACAATTATTGCCGCATCACAAGTATAGTCACCAATGACCATATTTTTCTTTTTGATATATTCGATTTTTGCAGTACTGGGATTGAAAAAAACTCGTTCCTGTATCAGTCTTTTTTTGTTGTCAGCTAAATCAACCTGTTCTGAAACATTGACAATAATATGCTCATCGTTTATTTCCAAAATACTGAACTCAATTGTAAAAATTCTTATGGATTTTACAGAACAGTGATGTATCTTTGCAATCATATCTGGCACACCATAGCCATAACATTTATAGGAAACTTTGTTGTCTACAATAAACTTTTCTAATTGCCTTTGAGGTATATAATTCTTCCCGTAAACATTTAAGTATTTAATATGAAAATACTCTCCCCGGGAACAAGGTTCCGTGAATCCGCTTGTTTTATTACTATATACGATTCTATCAATATCCATTGCTAAACCTCCTCAGCATCTTCAAGCTGAGTTAATTTTACAGCAATAAATCTCAATTATCAATATAATAACTTTGATAAGCTCTTTGGGGAAATTGCCTGTTTTCAACAGCAGCCGCTTTCTGTTCATCAGAACAGAAAGCGGTTTTTCTATATTTTTTCAAGAGACAATTATATGTAGCATCATTCATTTGCTTTTTTACCATCAAAAACACAGAAGGAGACCTGATTTGCACAGATACTACAATGAGATATGTTGTTTTTCAATAGCGCGGCAGTATCATTTGTCTATTTTTTCTTACCGAAAACATTCAACCTAACTTTAGTGACCATAATCCCAGCATGATACAGTATGCCCACTTCCGTCTGCGCTGGGGCGTATCCGTTATAAGCCGATCTTACAAACCATTCAAGTGCCTTTTTGATGTCCTGCTTGGTCCCCTTTCCCCAATCATACAGCCATGCAAGCTGATACTGCTTTTCCGAGTCTCCCGCTTCCGCTGCATTCAACGTATCGTCAAAGTCCAGATTGGAAAACGCCTCCCAAATTTTATCTACTTTTGCACCGGCGCGGTTTTCTTCCTCAACCCATCCATGCCGGCCTCCCAAAAAAATAAATTCGTAATCATCTGGTAAAGATTCAGGTTCCGCATAAAAATCAGGGTCACTCAATTTTTGACTGGAACCGGTAAATCGGTTCCAGTTTTCAACTGATTTAATGGCATCTTCATTTCCATTGATTGCCGCCTGTCGCAGCCACTCAGCACATAAATTCATATTTGTACCGGTTCCATAGGTCTCATGATAGAAGCAGGACAAGAGATACTGTGCATTTGCGTCCCCCTTCCGGGCTTTACGTTCAGTATTTTTAAATTCTTCTATCTGCTGCAGGATCTGCTCAGCCAGCGGTTCCTTTTGCAGCGCCGCCTTTTTATACCATTTCAATGCGTAAGGCCAATACTGGAACGGGTTTCCTCCATAATCAAAGAATACACTTTCGAAATATGTCGGTTTCCCCTTTCCACCATTCTTTTCATCCACTTCAGATATCGTTGTTCTCATTGTCATAAAATCAAATTTTAATACAGGTTCGCTTTTCCAGTTTCTTACCATAATCAATGCCACCTTTCCGTTAAATATCATTATCGCTATACCGACCGTCTCCGTTTTTCAATTTCTTCCTCGTTGCCATAACGTCGAGACTTTTCTTTTCATTTTTAAACAGCATTCATTTCTTTTTTAGTTAATAAGCCATTGCCCCTAACGTTGCCTCTGCAAGCGCAACGAAATCACAGCGCTTATTATACTTACTTTCCGCATGACCTTTAACCCAACACACTCTTAAATCAAGCTTTTTCGATTTTTTCCATATTTTTTTCCAAAGTCTCCAATTTCGAATATATTTACCATCATTTGCTTTCCAGCCGCATTCTTGCCAGCCAGCCAATTTATTATTATAGTGATCAACAATATTCGAAGAGTCACAATACAATACAACTTTTCCCTTTATTCTGTACTTCTTCAATCGTTTTAAAGCCTTATAAATCGCTAACAATTCCATGTATTCTGAGCTGCTTGGTCTTCTTTTACGTCCGGAAATCATAATTTCAGCATAGCCTACCGCCCGAATTATCAATACTGCTGCATATCCCCCGTAATCAATTCTTTCCGACGAGTACCGTTGTGTATGTATCATTGATCCGTCAGTATAAATTACCGCTACTGCATTTTGCGGAATCAAAGGATTTAACGCTTCTTCCGTATATTTTTCCTTTAAATTTTTTTGCCATTTATTAAGAACCACCGGATTTTCTGCCACTTCATTTGTTGTTTCTTCATCAGGCTGCTCTATAACTTCAGTGACATTTCTCGTACCAGCCTTAAATTCATCAGTAATCAAGCTATCACCCCATATTCCAAATAAACTGCCGTTACACGTTTCAGCAATTATTTTTCATAAATAAGCCGCAGCCAACAAAATCACGGATAACAAAAAACGCGTCCAACTTTCTACAGTCATTATCCTCATTACATATCGATTAATATTGCTCATCAGTCTTTCCCGCAAATGTTGCTCATCATCCATAGCTTGCAAATTTCCTGTTAATTCATGCAATCCATTGATAGCAGCAAGCAATAATATAACGATTAGTATTTTTACAACCCAGTCAACCTTGTTCATAACAGAAAATATCAATGCGACACCTATCACATCAACCATGGTACAAAAGATCCAAACACCCACAAACAAACCCGGTAAAATTTTGGGATGCGGCAACAATTTTGTTGCGGAAATAAGATTGTCAATCGCTCTTTCTGCCTCTGCAACTTTTTCTTCATAGGTTCTTCTTGTTTTCCAAAGCCCATACAGCGAAAATAACAACCAAAATACTGCGAATATTCCTGTCTGCATTTCAAATACATGTAAATTGTTCATATAAACTCACATCTCCTTACCGCACTTTCCCGTAGTCTCAAGACTTATCATCCCTATTTATACGCGCATCCGTTTTCATGCCCATCTCTTCAAAAGGGAATTCATATTTTTCTATTTCTTCCTCCGTCGCTATATGATATGTGAGATCATTTTTAAATCTGGCACTTATTTTCCAGTAATGTAAATCCACTTCATTCAATAAAAAAGGCTGTCCAGCTTTTACATGATAAGTATTTTCAAGCGATTTATAATCATTCTGCGCAGTCACTAAATAAGTTTTTGTGACAATATACAGTTCATCCCCAAATTTATTAAAGAAATAAACCGGTTAGTAGCGATAATCTTCTATTTCCTGCTCTGTTGCCAATCGATATTTCTCCGTTTGGTCACTTCTCAGATATTTTTTTGCAATAATCTTGCAGGATTTCTTTTCAATGTAAAACGGCCCTTTTTCCCCATAAATACTGTCTCTGTATTCCACAGTAGCAAAGGTTTCCCCTCTTTGAACGATATCTTTGAACTTGGCTTTAATACATCTTTTTTTAATGCAATCCGGAAGTGCCTTATACTGGGTGTTTGTATGAAGAATCTGCCATACAGTATCAATCCATATGGGAGTGTCTTTCATTGAATCTTTTTGGGCCTTGCAAATTATGGTCTTCATTTTAATCCATTCCCTTTCATGTATCTTTAACTTTCTTTATCTATTTTTAGGGTTATTCATCCAAAAAAGAAGGCCGTATCGAACAACAGAATCGGTACAACCTTCTTTTACATTTTTATATTTTGTTTACTGTATTTCCTGTGCTCAGTACATTTAATTGTTTATACAACCCTTCCAATCCTTCAGCGTTTATTCCCACATGCTTCCGGCTTTTTTCATCAGCCATTTTGTCAACCGTTGCGCCAGCCCTAAAATCAGTTATTCTTTACATTAATCCGAAACGGAAAAGATTTGCCCGGTTTATATACAGTTCCGCCGTTGATTTAAATTTTGGGTTTTGTATCATCTTCCCTGTTCTGAACGTATTCGTCACTGAATAGCGCAAGATACACGATGCGAAAGATGCCTGCGATTATGACTGCCGCCATAGGTCATACGGGTATGCCAAAATATAACAGCAGGCTGCCCAATGCGTAACAAACAGCGACAGCAAAGCATGCTTCCATCGTCGACATTGCTTCTAAAAGTAATTCGTTCATTTACGATTTCCTCTCCTTGTTACACCCACAATGTTTTTGGTTATACATCTGTATACTTCTTATTTCTTCACCACAGCCTCGTCGATCTTCGTCCCGTCCGGCAGATAGCAGCTGAACTTCAGTTGGTTTTCTTCCGCTTCCATCACCATATAGTTGCTGGTTTCCGGTTTCGGCGCGGCGACCACATCATAGGGGCTGTGCTTCCATAAATTTTTCGACTGTACATCGCCGGCCACACCGGTCAGCAGGTACAGCGGCCCTCTGCTGTCCCGCCTGTAATTGTAAATATGCCCGCGGTTCCGATACGTGTGGAGATGGCCGGTCAATACCACGTCCACCCCATACCGGTCGAAGAGCGGCATAAAGGCAACGCCTTCATCATCGAACCGTTCCGGATGGGAACCGGGCCGGTCAAATTCATACAGGATGATGTCCCGGTGCATCAGCACCACTTTCCATTTCTTTTTCGTCTGTTCCATATCCCGACGGAACCATGCCCGCTGCTCCGTCAGCATGTTGGGCTGGAACTGGTTCATCTCCCACATCAGGTTATTCAATACCACGAAATGCACGTCGCCGTAATCGAAGGAGTAGAACTGGTTCTGGTATTTCTGGGGCACGTCTCCCGGCAACTGGAAGTAATGCAGGTAAGCCAGGGGCATCCGCACCTTCCAGTCCATGGTATAGGTCTCGTGGTTCCCCAGGGTCGGCGCAACAGGGATACGAGTGATCATCGGCTCGATGCGGCTGAACCATTCGTTCCACTGGTAATCGTGCTCCCCGTTATCCACCAGGTCGCCGATCATCATAAAGAATTTTGCGTCCTGATTGCGCTTCCAGGCAGGCATGGCTACGTTTTCCCACGCCTTATAATCCGCACTCTGGCTGTCCGGGAAAATCAGGACTTTGTATTTATTTCCCTTTGCCGTGGTGAACTTGTACCACTGGCTCCGGCTTTCCCCATGGCCTAACCGGTATTCGTATTCCGTGCCCGGTTGCAGGTCCTGCAGTGTAACCGTATGCACGAAAGAAGTTTTCCCGTTATCGGTGAATTTGTCGTTGATGCGTTCCTTCTGCGTCAATGTCTTGCTTTGGTTGGTGGCTTTGTATTCTATAAAGGCATCTTTTTCTTCAGACAACGACTGCCACATGATGGTACGGCTTGTAGAGCTGTTTTTCGTAATGACCTGACGGACGTTGAAAGCATCGATACTGGTAAAGGCTTTCACTTTCATCAATGTGTCCTGCGCCATATTTTTAACGTTTCCGCAACCGGACAGTATGCCAACCAGAAAAACGGCTGCGACGATTATTTTATAAAATTTACATTTCATCCAGGCTATGCTCCTTTTTCCGGTCAATTTTCTATTATGAATTTATTCTCGCAATCTTAATCAGAATCCTCTGTGGAAAAAGACTCTATCATCTTTGAAGTATGCGTGAAAGACCTGTTACTAAATGAACGGGAAGAACTTGTGGATTTCTTGGATTTCCAGTTGGCACCGGCAAAGGTTCCGGATTTTCCGGAACCGCATTCTATTGTAGCGTTAAAGTTATCGATGTTGAAACGCTCTTCCTCGGGCAGGTTTGGATTTTCAATCTGCCATCTCAATTCACTGACAATCCTGTTTGCAACCCGCATCAAAACCTGTTCTATGTATTGCTCGTCCACATAATCCTCAAATTCTTTTGATACTTCGATTTTGAGCTTGATTTTTCCTTTTTGCATAAAGTTCCTCCTACTTTCCCAAAAGTTTTCTTTTACTTATTTTTACCCAGATCTTCCAGCAGCTTCTTCTGAAATTTCTGTATCAGCTTGATTTCCTGTTCGGAATAAAATTCTTCAAATCCTTCGATGCTGAAATGTTCCGGATAATGCAGAAGCCAGCTTAATGCATCGTTAAAGGAATGTGCGTGCGGCTGAAAATCACGTTCACTATCTCTGTTTTCATCCAGCCAGAACGGATAATACAGGCTGGTTCTGAGATACTCACAGACAACATAATCCAACTCGCCTTCTTCTGTCTGGGTAAAGTGTTTCCCCTGATACTCCCCTTCAATTTTCACACGCCACTTGCCCTTTTTTCTTGAGTAATACGGGATTGTTTTATTTTTCCTTTTCATAATATTTCCTTTCCTATCGACCAATTATAAAAGCTGCAGAATCTTTCCCTCACCATCCGTCAGCGGAGTGCTGTTATCGTAAAGTTCTTCCGAGCTTATGGCAAGATACTTGTTCCATTTGACCACGCCGTGATCAGCCTTAACTTTTTGCAAGAATTTTTTCTTGTTCAGCATTTCTAATGCTGATACCTTTAAGACCCAGGCGCAATCGTACAGCCGTACTTCCCCATTTTCAAAGAAAAGCAGAAGCCAGTAATCACGCAATGGAAACACTTCGCATACAACCGGTTTTGTCTCATCTGAAACGGATGCGAATTCTTTATTTCGTTTGAGCCGCCGGAAAAAATCCGGTCGGCTCACTTTTTCCTGTTTGCCCATATTAATTTCATCCTTTTTGCATAATGCCCGTTCAATATACCACGTTGCTGTTTTTTCCTTAGGTTCTTACCTGCAATCACCCCTGTATGTCCTATTCAAGAAACGAGCCAGTTCCTTCAGGTAGGCTTCCCGAAAATTATGGTACATCCATGCATGAAAACGGATCTGTTCTGCTGCATCCATATAATTTGCCACATGCCTGAGAGAAGAAAGCGGACCATTAGCCTCCGCAAATCCTTCAAAATCATCAATGACCACGTTCAGTGTTGCTCCTGCATAATCATAATACACTTTGAACAAAGACTGGTTGTCGTCCCTGAAAGTTACCGTACCAGGCTCAAAATTAGGGAATACGAAATTCACCAAATCGTTAACTTGGCTGGTTGCCAGCTTTTTGATAAACCTGTTATTCACCATCCTTCATTTCCTCCTGTACAGCAGGATTGGAAAACATCAGCTTCTGTTTTCTGCATTTTTTCCGCACCATGGCTTCTGCTTGGGCAGACAAATGGCACTGATTGTTGAATACATTTTTTGCGTGTCCCTTAACCCACCGAATCTGAAGCTCAATATCTTTTGTCCTTCGCCCGATCTTGCGCCACAGTTTCCAATGCCTTATAAACTTTCCTTCGGATGTTTTCCAGCCGCATTCCTCCCATCCAGCCATCTTGGTATTGTATTCCGTAACCAGGCTCTGGCAATCTGTATAAAGCACTGTTTTTCCATTGACTGCGTATTTCCCCAGCCGTTTCAGTGCTTTTGCCACTGCCATCAGTTCCATGTAATAGGAATCATGGACCTTACATTTGCACCGGGTACAACCCGAGACCATGATACGCGCATCCGAAAAATCACGCAGTATGATGAGGGCGGCCCATCCCCCGAACGCTTCCTTGATACGCGTTTTTTTCTCGCTGTCATACTCAATATAGCTTCCGTCCGTATAAATAACGGCAGCCGCATCCATGGGGAGGCTTTCCTTTTTGTACGAACACTCCTGTTTTATAAGCTTTATTGCTGCCTCATCCGGAGGCGGCAGCACGCCTTTTTCCGCATACACAGATAAACGACCTGCCGTAATAAGTTCTTCCCATTCCTGCGCCTTCACACTGATTCCGCTCTTAGCGCAGAATTCCTGGGCTGCCGGGATATCCTCCGGCGACTGGAATTTAATCAGCCTTGCTTCCAAATATTTCTTGGAGATTCGTTTTGCGATCCTTGCCTTGCGATACAGCCCCCTTTCCGTACAGTCTGTTATGATGTAAAAGTCAAGCATTTGTTTTCACCCCGCTCCTTTCCGCTATTTCTCTGCTTTTACAGAAACGGCGCCCCTGTCCCCCGGAATCCGTCCCCTTCCTCCGGCGGCATATCGTCATTGTGCCAGTCATCGTAATAATCGTCATCGTAATTACATGTTCTGCTGTAATGCCGGTAACCGCTGTATCTGTCTGTTTTTTCCGAACTTTTTCC
>Ga0256404_1003786_pt1 | contig 29948 bp, 37 predicted proteins | sample RumenRJG_01DNA_FD_185990 | JGI IMG/M metagenome (GOLD analysis project Ga0256404, IMG submission 185990) | Bovine rumen microbial communities from Lethbridge, Alberta, Canada - RJG_01 | ecosystem: Host-associated > Mammals > Digestive system > Stomach > Rumen | place: Canada: Alberta | collected...
CCGCTGGACTATGTCCATTAAAGACTGGGGACTGGCAGTTAATCAGTTTGCAATATTATTTGACGGGCGTGTTCCCGGCTTTAATTAACCCCTGCCATTTACACAGAATTTATGACAGGGTCAACTGCGGATTACGGCATACTGAGTTTCTGGATCAAACTGTATTGCAGGTTCCTGCTTCTTTTTGCAACCGAAGAGTTTCATTTTTGTATCCTAAAAGTTCGAGCCATTCCAACCCCAGTTGGACGTGCCGAAGTAGCTGACGTAGACAGCTTCGCCTGGAATGCTGAGTTCCTTTTCAAGGATCTCGCAAACCTTGGCGGTCATCTTGCTGCTGGCAACTGAATCAACAGAGCCGAGAACTTTTACTTCTACGTAAGCACCCTTGTCGAGTTTCTTGCCGCCGAAATACAAATCCTGATTATCAACAAGATTAATCATCAGGTAGCTTTCAGGTTTATTCATAAGACTGATTGCTTTTCCAAACTCAGCCTTCAAAACATCTCTTTTTTCTGCAGGCAACGTTTCTGTTACCTTTGCTTCAATCATTGGCATAGTTATGCCCCCTTTTTTGTTTGTCTTATTGTCGAAGATAAATAAGCAACTGAATTACGTGATTTATCAATTTCTATTTCTGCAATTCCACCAATAATAGGAATCAGAAAACAGAATGAATTATCTGTGTTCATAACATGATATTTTATATCCATGTGATGCAGTTTGGTAATTGTTTTATAAATATCCATACCACTACAAAACTCTTTGTACAAATTATCAAAATCGATCATGCTTATTCCTCCTATATGTTAGCATAGAATCTAGATTTTCACACTTGCATTTTTGTCATAATCGGAAATGATTATTTCTGAATCTGCGACAGGAAGCTGCAAATTAATTTCCGGGTCTTTATAACTGATTATACCGGAAGAGTCTTTGTCGGCTGGTGCCTCAATTGCGAAAGCCTGGATTGTATTTTCTTCGAGAGTTAAAAAGCCATGTCCAAAACCGGCTGGAAGATAAACAAGTCGCGGCCAGTCTGCATTCAGTTCAAAGCTTTTGTACTGCTTAAAAGTTGGCGAGTCCTGACGTAAATCAACAATGTAATCCACTGCCCTACCCTGCACTACGCTAATCAGTTTTCCTTTTGCCTTTCCTGGCTTTTGATAATGGATTCCGAAAAATGTATTTTTGTGTGGCATTCTATAAAGACGCTGTTCGGAAATCTCAAAGCCACCCAAAAGGCCAGCCATTTCTTTTTTGTTAAAGAAGACAGACATTGTACCGCGGGAATCTTCTCGCCCATCTGGCTCAATCAAATAGCATTTATCAAAAATCGTCTCGACTATTTCCATGCTAGGCACCTACAGAAATTTCCAGCGTAACGGCAGCTTCCCACTTACTTCCTCTGCGCTCAAAAATTGTGATGTTATCTACCGGGAAATCTTCTATGAGGTTCAGCTCATTCATAACCTGGAGTGCCTCAGTTGTTACACCAGCAGGAATGTCTCGGTTAGCAACTGTCGCATGTGGCTGAAATGGACGCTGGTCTTTTTTTGTACATCCAGGACAGGCATTCAAAACAGCCTTCACAGTCTCATCACGAAGCTTTGTCCATTTGTCATTTGCAATCACTTTGCCAAAAAGAGTTCTGTCTCCAAAGGCATCAAAGTTTTCGATGTGAGCGGAAAATCCCAGCCCCTTAGGCAAGACCTCTTTTTCAATCGCGCGAGCTAAATCTTCAGTTGAATACTCTTCCTGAAGTCTGAAAGGTGGGACAAGAGTTACATGGATTGGTGTTCCGTGCCCGCTCTTACAGCCATAAGCCTCGTTCATATAACGACGGCAATCCTGCAATGTCAGTGTCAAATCTTCCGGCAGCAACACGCCGATAAAATGTGTCTGTTGTGTAAAATTATTTTGTTTCATCTTGTTATTCTTATAATTTTTTTACATCTATCAATTCTGAAAGAACAGCAACAAAGGATTTTGATTTCTGCTGAGTAGGAGTAGCAATAAGAATAGTTTCACCTAATTTCAAAAGAAGCCGTAGTCCTAAATTCGTTCTTTTGATTAAGTTTTACCAAAAGGAAAATATCATTCGTCATAAAAAATATCTTCCTCCAACTCAATACTGTCATTGTATACAGGTGTTATTATATTGTCAGAAGAATAAAGTGCATCGGATTCCGCATTTGGTTCATTACCAATATATCCTATGATGCCGTCTTCCTTCATATCAGAATCTTTTGGACGGTATAATATAATCCATGTATCAAGGATTTCAGAGAGTTGCTCTTTATATACTTTCATTCCTTTTGAAAGATCAGAAATCTTATATTTTGGCATATAACACCTCCGTGTATAATATACCATGCTTTTTTGTTTTTTTGAAACAAGAATGTTATAAATCATATATTTTCTTCCTAAAAAAACATCCGGTAATAACGATCGGCAAGTTTCTCGCCAAAAGCTTCAGTCAATTTTGACATTACAGTTTCTTTTGAATAATCCATTCGTGCAAATTCCTGAGACTTAATGTCGTTAATCTGCTTATGAGTTCGCTTGTAAAACTTACTGAATTCCAAAAACGACATTGCATTATCTGGAAGCTTTTCTGTATCAATAACATCGAAAATTAGATGGTTGTTTGAATCAGCAACAATCAAATTGTTCTTACGATTTATGTTGATATCTTTTTCACTCAGAAATACATAATCTCCAAGACAGAGCTCGGTATGACCAACAATCTGAGTTTCGTAAAAGGCATCCTTAAGTAATGCCTCCGGGCGAATCCAGAGAGGCCCCTGTGTAATCTCATTTCCCGAACCACTAAAAAATCCGTACCAATCCAGAATTTCTTCGAACCGAGCATTAAAACTTACGCTATATGGATTTAAAGAAATCATATGCCACTGTTCATTCAAAAATGAAACTGACCAGTGATTTTCCAGAATACCAAAAACATCCAGAATCGATTTTACCCAGGTACGTGAAAAGCCTGCATGAGAGAATACAATCTTACCACCCGGACAATTTGCTTCACATTCAAAAGCAATATCGAGAATGTCACGATTATCTGTAAGCAGTTCTCTGATGTCTTCAATGTGCCAACTTTGATGGCCCGACACACAAGCTCCACGTGGAGTTCTGCTGAGATAACTCCAGTCATGATTACCCAATAGAAGTTTTCTGTGAGCTGTATCTTCACGAACAAAATCACAAATAGCCTTGAAGTTTTCTCCCTGATCAGGCCATTCATTTTCCCAGGAATCAAAATAATCCCCAAGAAAAACTGCATAGTCATACGCAGTTACAGGAAGCTTTTTTGCAGCTTCCCATTCGTGAGAACCATGAACATCTGGAATTATTAAAATCTTCATATGCTTCTTTACCTAATGAAGATTATAATTCTAAATGTTCTGATATACATTAAAGTTGTACTTGAATTTCTTGTCCGCTATTTAATCCTTATACAACTGATACTTCTTGCTTATCGAATGCGCGACTTCATCTTCCAGAGGCTTGAACCAGATGCCGACTGTACAGCGGCCTTCGCCATTTTCGTCTGTCCATTCTGGAGTAAGCTCTGTGAGGCAGGCATCATTTATCATTCCAAAATCCTGATTCTCAACGAGACCCAGAGCCAATGCCATGTCACGGGCTTGTAACAGTTTATTTAAGTTTTTTGCTTCGCAAACTGTTTTTGTTATTCTGCCGCACAGGTAGCCCTCGTAAATATCTTTATCTAAATCAAAAGAAACATGAGGCTTGCCATCGGCATTAGAAATGTTATTTTCTATAAGTCTAATCCAATAACCTTCAGCACAATGAGCAATCATCGCAGCAAGCTTACCAGAGGATAAATGTAAATCTTTTCGTATAATAAATAATCTTCTCATTGACATTAGTTTATCATTTATTTAGAACTTCATCACATCGCTCAATTTCAAAAGTTCAAAATTATTTGCATCCATGCAAACATTTTTGTAGCGAGTTGGATCTACCTTCTGCATTGGAAACTGCTTGTTATAATCGCCGATGAAATAATCCTCTTTTACAAAGTACTGATGAGTATGGCCGTGAATATTAAGAAAGTCATTCTTATCATCTAGAAGAACAGGTTCATGCGAGAGAATGTAATTTCTGAACTGCAGTGGTCCTTTGTATACTTTGTCAAAGCCAAGATATTCGTAAAACTCAATGTGATGCTTAAATGGCTGTTTATGATTTCTAAAATCATGATTTCCAAGAATCAGACACATCTTGCGATTTTTTTTCATGCGCATAATTTCGTTCATGATTCGAGACTGTTCAATTTTTGAATTCAGGTAAACATCTCCGAAATTCCAGATTAAACAATCTTCCGGAAGCGCATCAAATTTCTTAAGCAGAAATTCTGTCATCTCAGCACAGCCCTTTGATGAATACTCAAAGGGCCGATTACAATACACGATTATGTTTATATGAAAGAGATGTAAATCACTTGTCAGAAAAATATTATCCGGAGAGTATCCTTGTAAAAAGTCTTCCTCCGAAATCTGCTTATAGTCCATACAAGAATTATAAGATTCTTTTCCAAGATAGACATTAAAGTTGTACTTGAATTCTTAGATCACAGACACTAGCGATCTTACTTCTCTTCATACTCACTCTTCAGGCCGTTCAGTAAGTCCTGCATCTTTGCGAACTTTTCGGGTTTGGTGAGTTTCTTTGTTTTGCCTTCGTCTTTTTTGATTTTGTCCCACTGTGTGTGGAGCTCGTCCATGGTCAGCTGCTTTTTCTGGAAGACGTGTGGATGACGGCGGATCATTTTTTCACTGGCGGAATTTACGATATCTTCTACAGTGAAGAGGCCCTGTTTTTCGCAGAGCGCTGCAATTTCAACAACGTTCAAAATCACATCACCGAGCTCTTCTTTCATGTGCTCGGCGTCGCCTTCGTTGATTGCTTCGAGTGCCTCAAAGCTTTCTTCAACAAGATATTTTTTCATACTCTGTGGTGTCTGAATCGAGTCCCAGGGACAGCCGTCCGGAGCAATGAGAGTTTTGATTACATCATAAAGTTTTGAAAAAGACTGATCCATTTTATTTTCCTGCAAAAGCTTTGTATTCCTTGAGTGCGGTATATTCACGACGGTACAAGCCGTAATCAGCTATGTTGATTTTTCTGAGCGATTCATATTTTCCAAAGATTTCCAGCGCTTCATCCAGAGGCTTCCAGACGCAGATACAACCGGCCTTTTCTTCCTGTTCAGTCATATGAAAGACTCCTGTATCTTCAATGAACTCGCAAACAAAATAGTGATTGATATGATTCCAGACATCAAACTTCTCTGCAATTTCCAGATAATTCTGAGTCGCACGAACACGAAGCCCTGTCTCTTCAAGCATCTCACGTTCGCAGCATTGTTCGAGAGTTTCACCCTCCTCTACTCCGCCGCCCGGGATGATATATTTTTTTCCAATTGTTTCATAACCCAAAAGAATGTTTCCATCGCGAATAAGGATGCCTCTGCAGGCGTGACGCAACTTTTCGATACGTCCTGTAAAATCATCATTTATTAATTCAAGTTGTTTCATGCTTTTGATTTTAATGGTCTGAAGATTGATATTCAACTGACGCAGATATGTAACAGTTTGGTTATCTAGAGACGTTTCGGCAGATTATTTTTGAACAAGCGCGAAGCTCTTTTTTGTGAGCTCGCAGAGTTTTTCGAAGTCTGTCACGGCAGTAAGCAGAACGGTTATCCAGTATTTTTTATTCATGTGATAAGCAGGGAAGATTGATTTCTTATCTGTGATTGCTTCGACATTTTCGGCCTTAAGGTTTACGGCCCAGACCGGCTCATCACTTTCAAATCCAAGATTCTTAAATTTGATTTGCATGATGAGCGCGAACCATTTATTATTCGGGCATCGATAAACCGTACTAGACGAATCTCCTTGTTCCATCCACGGAGTGTCGCCCGGCGCATTAAAATATGAATGCAGAAAATCAACATACTTTTCTTTGATATCCTGGCTGATAAAACACTTAGACCGGATATCCTCAATCACATCCTGGACCTCGCTGCGAATCTGGCCGACAAAAGTACCCTGCGCAGAAGCGACATTAAAGAGTACATACTTTTCATTGGTCGCAGTCTCAAAAACATCAGCTGTGAAAGTCTTTTCTGAAAGTTTGATTTCAGCATAAAACTGCCCATCAGCAATTTCTTTCTTGAGCATCAGATTACCACCTGCCTCCGCAAATCCAAAAGCAAGCAGTTTGTCTTTTTGAGGAACTGATGTGTTTAAGATATAGCTGTAGTCCATTCTTTATTCTTCATGCACCCAGTATTCGTGACAGTCCAGAGTGCGGTCGATAAGGAAGTTGTCGTATAATTCTCGACGCAAAAGAGAATGATCTCCAAAGGAATGCCAGCGTTTTAGAATCATATTTACTTCAAGTTCAGAATATCTCTTTCCCTTTTCAAACTTGGTAATAAGATATTCCAGCACTGCCCGCTTCTCTTCCTTTTTCTTAGGCCAGCGGATAATTATCCCGTCTGCATTTTTGATTGATTTTAAAATCTCTTCACTTTCTTCAATAGTCATAAGAAGATTGTAATAGACAGATGAATATGCGACAAGTATTTTAATCCTTCTGATTGCGTAATATCTGTTCCTGTAAATAATTTATAAGCGAAGTGTAATATGAAAATGATAAAAGCGAATAAATATCCCACCGGGAATATAGAGGCAGGATAATCAATTTATGAGTCTTTCCCATCTGCTTCAAAATCTTATCAAATACATTTTCTTTCTGAATCAAATTCAACAGTTCATAATCAAAAGTTTTGTTATAAAATCTGGATAAAGCAACATTCAAATTATTATTTATCCAATCTGTATACGGATATTTGTCATCAGAAAGTTCGGCATATTTTTCTTCAAAATAAAAATACAAAGATTTTATGGAATTAAATTTTTCATTCAACAAATGATGATTATTATTTTCCGTAAAGACTATATCTCTTAATGATGGATGATTTAGTAATACATGATGAATATAATATAAAACATCTTTGTATTGAGGTTTCCAGTTTTGAGGATCACATCTTATAAATGCATTTCGCAGTCTTACTTCCAAAAGTTTCACCGGATTGTTTATATCGTTTGGATTACCTGACGCCTCCAATTCCATAATTGCATCCATGAAAAAGCCGAGCCTTTGACTCGTCAATTCTGCTGTATCAAAAAGAATTCCTGTTCCACCCGCATAAGTAAAACTGTTCACCAGTTCCTCTTTATCATCAATTAAAATACTCAGAGGATTTGCACGAGCAAGTTTATATTCTTTCTTTTTCACAATATCTATGTTTGATCTGGAGATTCCAAGATTCTTTTCACACCACTCTATTTTTCCTTCTTTTCCCGAGTCTGAATGAATTGCACTTAAGATCTTAATTTTCCAACCTACACTATTTGCAAACACTTCAAGCTTTTTATATAACTCTTTTGAGCCTGGCATCCATTCCATCTCTGTCCAGAATTCTTTTCCGAGAGAATCTACTTTATCCCAATTTACTTTTCCATTGGTCTTAAAGCATTTTTTCTCTGTGCATTGCTTCACGAAATTTACGAGAACTCCATCCAAATCAAAATATATTGTCATCTGTCCCTCCAGGACTTTTTATCCACCAATTCTAAACTCCTCCGGAATATCATGCTTGGCATTATTTTGCCGCATCTCAACTACAATAATTTTATCGATAGGTGTATGCAAAAAATGCGAAAGCTTTACTAAATTATCCAGGGCTGGCAAGGAGTTTCCCTCTTTCCAGTTGTATATAGCTTGCGGACTATCAAAGCCAAAAAGATTTTGTAAATCACAAACAGTTAAATTACTTGAGTTAATAAGAGCTGAAATATTCTGGGCTGTTTTTTCTGGAGAAATAATTGGATTAAAAAATGTTCGAGAGTTTATTGGTTGGTTCATACAATACTCCTGAGGTTTTGTTAAGACATAAAAGTCTTCGTGAGAAAAATATTCTCTGGATGAGGACACAACGTTCCTCGTAAATGTGAAGCGGATTTCCACTTCTTCAAAACCTCGTATTGCCAACCACGTACTTTTATCTAAACGATAAGGCATGACAGCTAAATTGCTTTAGCTGACATTAACAATCTAATATATCAGATTACATTCGTCAATATTTTTTTCATTGCGTACCTTGGTAGTTATTTAGTATACCCATCGTTCACTTTTGTGTACAAAACACATGCATTTCTGGTAGTTATATTGCGTACTTTGGTAGTCATATCCATTGCGTACCTTAGTAGTTATATAATGAAGAATTTGATAAAAATTCGTACCTTGGTAGTCATATCAGTTAAAATTCATTGAATATTTCGTACTTAGGTAGTTATATATAGAAAATTCAGCGTACTTTGGTAGCTATATTCGCTCAAAAAGAATCGACAGAATTCGCGTACTTTAGTAGTTGTATACTTTTTTTGACAATTTTGGAGGACTACAACGTTTGAAAATGTCATTGACACAATCAAGATTGATTGCGTACCTAGGTAGTCATTTACTTTTTGATAAGCGTACTTTAGTAGTCATATGAACTGCGTACTTTGGTAGTTATTTGAGGCCCTGCTTTTTTAAGATTTCAACAGCATCTGCTTCGTATGCAATCTGGAAAGAATCTCCAAATGGAAGCTCAGCCTGCTGCTTTACAAGCTTAAGAGCTTCTGCAAATTCTTCCGGATATCGGCTCTTAAAATATTCGAGTTCTGCCTGTTCTTCATTGATTTCTTTAATCTCATCAATTTGAGCTTTATCAGTTTCTTTTGTGATTCGAACCGAAGCTGCCTTCTCAGAACAATTAAATCTGAATCCAACAACATTCTTGCCCTCTTTGATTTTTTCAAAAGAGACAGTCAGATTTGTTTTTTCATTAACTTCATCCAAAGGATTTTTTACAACCTTGGTGATGAAGTTTGTCATTCTTCCTGAATATTCATTTTCACCAAGCTGGAAGGTTTTTCTCAGCTCATCAACAGTATATTCGAAATACCAGCAACCTTTTTTGTTGCCTTCTTTGCCTTTCTTGCCAATCCAGGATAATGCAATTTCATAATAACGCATTGCATAAAAACTCTGTAAGCGACCAAGTTCTATCAGCTGCAATGTTGTAAAACCATGCTTGTATTCAACTAAGGCTTGACCTAAGTGATGGTTGATTTCAATGTTTATTTTATGATCAACATCAGAAAAAACAGCATGAGTAACCCAGCTGAATGTTTCAAACTTTTTACCAGTATCAATTGCAATATAAGATTTTTGAAGTTCAACAAGAGCAGATTTAATCAAATCCTTTTGTTTAGCACCAATACGTGATTTACCTAAGGCTTTTACGAAGTCAGATGTTTTAAAGGTTGTCTCATATGTTTCAATATTGAGATTAGACCACTTCATAATTTTTAGGTCTGCAATTACATATGCTAATAATTGTTTTGCCAATGGAGAGCATTTATAAAGGCCTTGAGAAATTTGATTAGGCTGTAAAAGTTCACTGTTTAACTTTTTAGAGTATTCAAGAGTGCCCTGATCTGAAGTAATTATCTCATCCATTTGAAAGCCTTATTTATATATTAGTTATATTAATATATTGGGAGGGCGTAATTCGTTATAAAATAAAGAGTTACAAGATAATAAAGCTACTAAAGTACGTAAACAGAACTACTCAAGTACGTTTTATAACTACCAATATACGCGGATATAACTACTTGCCTACGCATTCATTTATTCCGCTACTTATATCTTATACCTGGTAGTTATAAAAATCAACTACTTTCTTAAATGCCAAGTAGTTATTTTGTAATACCGCCTTTTGAGAGCTTGATGTTATTTTTCTTTACTTCACTCATCAGATATTCAACGGCAGTTTCGATTCCCTGAGTCATTGAAAGGTCATGTTCCAGGAAGAACATTTTCCATTCTTTTTTTGTTGTCTCACGAATGCTGATATTCATCAAAATCTTTTTGATTTCTTCAGTCTTTGGAGCTTCTTCGGGTTCTGGTTCGCTTACTGTTTCTACAGGGGCTGCAACGAGCTCTACAGGCTTTGCTGCGGCTTGTACTGGAGCTGCAACAGGTTCTGGTGTAACAACAGTCACAGGAGTCTGCTTTTTTTCTACGGGAGCTTCTTCTTTTGCGATGTTCTGAAGAATGGCCATAGAATTACTCTGTGCAGCTTCTTCTTTTTTTGCCTTTGCAAGAATAGCCATTACAGGATTGTCATCATTGTATTTCGAAAAATCTTTAGCCATTGATTAACTCCTTAATGAAATTTGCATAGTCGATTGCTGCATTTGATTTTGGATTGTAATCAAAAATATTCTGACGTGCGAGCTGAGATTCCTGAACAGCAATTGCATCTCTGATCTTTGTTTCAAAAACCTTTGTATTAAACATTTCTGCAAACTTAAGGAACTGCTCATTCATGTGCTGTGCAAGACCAGCGCGGCCTTTATAGCGAACAAGTAAAACTCCGGCTATTTCAAGGTTCTCATTAACGTCTCTGATTCCCTGAATTGTTTCTGCAAGAGCTTCGGCTCCCTGCATAGAGAATGAATCAGCCTGTACAGGAATAACGACAGATGTACTTGCTACAAGGGCATTGATTGTAAGTGGTGAAAGTGCTGGAGGAGTATCAATGATTACATAGTCATAAACATTTGAAACTTCCTTCAGAACCTTTGAAAGTTTATATACCTGATCAATTGCATTCATTTCCTGCATGATATTATTCAGTCCTTTATCTGCCTGAATAAAGTCTCCGGAAGGGGTAGTTTGAATAGCGTCTTTGAGACTGATCTCATTTTTGAAAACCATCTTGATAGACGGATTTGAAGGATCTGCTCTGTAACAATAAGAGAGATTGCACTGAGGATCCAGGTCTATTGCAAGTGTTTTTTTGCCCAATAATGACAGGCCTGAAAACAGGGCGCTGGCGGTTGTTGTTTTTCCTACGCCGCCTTTCTGATTTGTAACAGTGATGATTTTCATAAAAATTCCTCTTCTTTAATTAAAGAAATAAATAATTAAATATATGTATATTATATCTTGAAATAAAGAAAATGTAAAGAAAAAAGAAAGAAAAAATGTAATAAAATATAAAGAAATAAATAACAAAAGATATAAAGATATAAATAAATAAAGAAAGATTATATAAAATATAAAGAAGAAATAAAGAAAAAATAAAGAAGGTTAAAACAGGCCCTAGGATTCGCGTAGACGCGTCGAAATTCGAAAATCGAGTAATTTGTCAACCGAGCCTTTTTGAGGCCGTTTTAGGGCCTTTTTTCGTATTTCTGGAATGGGAAATTTTTCGTGTTTTTCAGGGAGATATGACTACCAAAGTACGCTTGAAAAAAGAGTGATAAATTTATAATAAGGAGTTGATATAACTACCAAGGTACGCATAGAAAAATGGGTTGTCCTGGTCCCGTTTTATGTTTAAAATCAGAATGAAATTTCTCAGGAAAACGGTTCTGCGAAAAAAATGAATAAGGCAAAATTACATGAATCCATCATAAATAATTCTCAAATGACCTTTGCCAGAAGCGGAGGAAACGGCGGGCAGAACGTAAATAAAGTGAATACAAAAGTGTGTCTGCAGCTTCCTGTTTCGACCATTGGTGGGCTTACTGACGAGGAAAGAAGCCGGCTTAGAACAAAGCTTGCAGCAATTATTAATGCAGAAGACTGTCTTTATCTGAATGTTGATGATGAACGCTTTCAGGAAATGAACAGGAAAATCGCACTTGAAAGGCTTGAAAACAGAATCCTTCAGGCACTTATAATTCCAAAAAAGAGAAAGGCAACAAAGCCGACAAGAGCCAGTAAAGAACGTAAACTTAAACAAAAGAAAATCAGATCGGAAATAAAGAAAGGTAGATCAAAGATTTTTTAAGATAACAGAACTGTTACAATATTTTGCTTATGAACGACAGATATACAAGATCTGGACTTAGTATCAAATCGAGTGTATGAACGACATAAGTACAAGGAAAAAAGAGTGTATGAACGTCGTATATACAATAAAATAAAGGCTATAAACGACGCAGGTACAAAAGTAATTGATTATATGGACGACGGATATACAAGAACAAGAAAGTCTATGAACGACAGATTTACAAAATCAAAAATATATAACTACCAAGGTACGCATATTGATATTATAATATAACTATGTCTTTTAAGATTGAGCGTAACGACATTACAAAAGTTCACACGGATGCAATTGTTAATACTGCGAATCCATTGCCGAGAGTAGGGCGGGGGACTGATACTGCTGTTTATAATGCGGCGGGTAGGGAAGAGCTTTTGAAGGCCCGTGAGGAAATCGGGGTGATTGAACCTGGGCATTCTGCTTCAACAAAATCTTTTAATCTTAAGAAAAACGAAATCAAATATATCATTCATACGGTTGGCTGCAGGTATGATGCAGATAAGCCGGAGACAGTTCAGAACCTCAGAAATTGTTATTCTTCATCCCTCAAAATTGCAAAAGATCTTGGCTGTAAGAGCGTGGCGATTCCGCTTCTGGCTACAGGATTTTATGGATTTCCAAAAGAGCTTGGGCTTAAAATTGCAGTTGATGAAATCAGTTCATTTCTGCTTGAAAATGAAATTGATGTGACGCTTGTTGTTTATGATGCAAAGTCTTACATGATTTCTGAAAAGCTTTTTGATGATATTCAGAACTTCCTTGATGAAAATTTGAAAGGGGAAGAAGACGGAGTTTTTGGATCGTTTGACGAAGCTTCCATGAGGCGTACTCTGGAACGTCATTTTGATGAAGAATATTCTGCAGAGTTGAACGAAAGTTCGACCAGAACTTCAGAGCCTGCAGAATATAACAGGGCTTCGTCCAGAACTCGCGAGCCGGTTGAACTGAACAGAGCGGTAACCAGTGCTTGCGAGCCTACTCTTGGTGAACCAGCACATAAAAAATATCTTCCGAAATTTAAACCATACAAAGCTCGTGACATTTCTCCAATTGATGTTGATGCATTCATAAAGCAGAGTGGGGCAAGTCTTAATTTTCAGAACACCCTGCAGCAGCTGATTGCAGAACGCAAACTTGAAAACGCAACCGTTTATAAAAAAGCCTGCATCGACAAAAAGTTCTTTTCTAAGATTATCAGCAACAAGGACTACGTGCCAAAAAAACAGACTGTAATGGCCTTAGGATTGGCTCTGGAGCTTCCGTTGCAAGAGTTTGAGAAATTTCTCGCCAGTGCCGGTTACGCCTTTATGCCTTCGAGCAAGTTTGATTTAATTGTGAAATACTGCGTCATGAATCAGATTTTTAATCTGGTGGAAGTTGATATCATTCTTGATTCACACGGATTAAATTGTTTCGCGCCTGAATAAACATTCGCCAAAAAGGCGACCTTCCGGGTTCGTAAATTCCTTATCATAAAGTCACAGTGTCGAACAGTGGCACAAGGAGATGACATATGAAAAAGGGACTTACTGAAATTGTTTTTATTCTGGACAAGAGCGGTTCGATGAGCGGACTTGAGGCAGACACAATCGGTGGATACAACTCTTTCCTGGAGCGTCAGAAAAAAGAAGAAGGCGAGGCTTATGTTTCGACTGTTCTTTTCAGCGACAGAAGTGCTGTGATTCATGACCGTGTGCCGATTGAAAAAATTGAGCCGATGACGGACAAGCAGTATTACGTAGATGGCTGCACAGCCTTGCTTGATGCGATGGGTGGTGCAATTCATCATATTGGAAATGTTCATAAATATGCGCGCGAAGAAGATTGTCCAGAAAAGACAATCTTTGTGATTACAACTGATGGTCAAGAAAATGCCAGCTCTGAATATTCTTATGAGAAAATCCAGAAGATGGTAAAACGCCAGACAGAAAAATATGGCTGGGAGTTTATTTTCCTTGGTGCGAATATTGATGCATTTTCTGAAGCTGAGAGACTTGGAATTTGCCGCGATAGGGCAGTGCGCTACGAGTGTGATGCAGTTGGAACAGCATTGAATTTTTCTGTGCTCAGTGAAACTATATGTGATGTGCGAAGGGGAAAGAAAATGAAGAAAAACTGGAACGCAGAAATTACAGAGCACTATAATAAAACTAACTAACGATAGTAAGTTTTAGGCGAGGAGGTTAGCAAAATGTTTGGAGCAATTTTAGGTGATATTATTGGTCAGCCTTATGAGTTTGACCGTGGACATAAGACAAAGGAGTTTCCGCTTTTTTCAAAGCATCCGCATTTTACAGATGACAGCGTAATGACAATTGCAATCTGCGATGGAATCTTAAAGGCCGGACTTGATGCCGATGAAAACACAATGAAGACTTCGATGATTACCAGTATGCAGCTCTGGGGCCATAAGTATCCTCATGCGGGTTACGGCGGAAGATTTTATCAGTGGCTTGCGATGGAAAACACAAAGCCTTACAACAGCTGGGGCAATGGTTCTGCAATGCGCGTGGCTTCTGTGGGCTGGCTTTTTGAAACCCTGGAGCGTACCCGTGAGGTTGCCCGCTGGTCGGCCGAGGTAACTCATAATCATCCGGAAGGAGTGAAGGGTGCTGAATCTGTTGCCAGCGTAATCTGGATGGCCCGCAACGGATATTATAAAACTCAGATTAAGGAATACATCGAAAAAGAATTCGGCTATGACCTTTCGAGAACCTGCGATGAAATCCGCCCGAATTATTATCACGTGGAAAGCTGTCAGAAAACTGTGCCGGAAGCAATTACTGCATTTTTTGAAGGAAATGATTTTGAAGATGTTATCCGCACTGCGGTAAGTCTTGGCGGCGACTGCGATACACTCACTGATATAGCGACTGGAATGGCCGAAGGGTTTTTCGGATTGCCGGATCAGTTCAAAAAATGGGCTTACGAGTTTACAACGGAAGACATGCATCAGGTAATGAAGGCCTTTGAAGAAAAAGCAATTGAAAGAAAAGTAAGAGAGGCGTAAGATATTTAAGGGAGCACAAAAAAAGGAGATTGAAAAATGAAAGAGTATAAGTTTTACGGTTGGCAGACAGCTGATTGCAAACCTGCAGATTCTACTTTTGAGAAGATTGAAAATCCTCGACACCTCTATGATATCCTCAGTGAAATCTGGTGTGTCGAAACTTGTGCTCCACGCCTCAGAGAAAAATGGAGCCGCGAAAATCAAACAGTTGGCCAGTGCTCAATTACAGCATTCCTGGTGCAGGATATTTTCGGCGGCAAAGTTTACGGCATCCTCCGCGACGGCGGAAACTATCATTGCTACAATGTTGTTCCGCTGCCTGATGGAGGTGAGTGTTTGTTTGACCTAACAAGCGAACAGTTCGGCGACGAAAAACTCAACTACGAAAATAACCCCGAACAATTCCGAGAAGTTCATTTCGCTAAAGAAGAAAAACATCTGCGCTACAATTATTTGAAAGCCGAGCTTTTGAAGAAAGTGGAAGAGATGTAAAAAATTAAAAGAAAATTGACTTTTTAAAATTTTGCGGTTATTTTAAAAATAGGGTTAAACTCAGGCTGTCCTGGCCGTTATATATACATTTTTGGGTAATATAATAATTTAAATCATTTACATTTTTATCATTTTTTAAATTCTGTTACTATACAGGGTTTATTCTTTGCATATGGTTATTGCTAAAGGAGGAATGTTTATGCATAAGAAAAGTGACAATTGTTTTACTTGGATTTGGGGTAATACGATTCAGGAAAATTTGGATAAAATAATAATTTTATTTTTTTATCTGATCAGTTCTGTAAAAAAGGATTTTTCAAAATTTGATAAGGCAAGGGACCTAGAAAAATACAAGGCAAAAATACGTAACTTGAAGGAAAAAGGGTATTTGAAGCAGTGTTCCTTTGGCAGTGAAGATTTTTATCGCGATTTGCTTCCACAGGTTTTTGATAATCAACAAAAAGAATTCACATTTGCAGAGAAATATAAAATTTTTGCAGATTTCGAAAAGATCGCAAAAATACATGTGGAAGATCAAAAAAGAGGAGTATTAAAATATGTATTGATAGGTCTTATTTCTTTAATTTCGATAATACTCTTTATACTGGTATCAAAATCAACTGACTTATTATATGTTGCTATTTTAACTGCGATAGCTGTAAGCATAGTTTCTTATTTCGCGATGAGTTCATTTTTTGTTTATGATAGGAAAATTAAGAATCCTAAAATTAGATATAGACGTAGGGATATTAATGTAAATTATTGTTTTGATGAATTAAACAGATTGCTTGATAATTTGGATTTGTATTATGAAAGAAAAAACAATAATTTAATTGTGATTGACCAGGAATTCCAAACGTTTCAGGTACAGGTTCAAAATATTATTAATTATACAAAGACTGTAAAAGGTGGTAACGAAAAGAAATTAAATGAAGGAGTAAACAATATACTAACTTCTATAAATGAATTAAAAGAAAATATAAAACAGTTAGCAACAAGAGAGCAAGCTAATGAGAAACCAGAAATCTTGAAAGAAATGTATGATGATGGATTAATACAATTAATAAATGACAAATATTGTTTATTTGGAAGCTTACCGGAATTTTTGGAAAAAATAAAATATCATGAAAAAGAAAAATATAGAAAATTACCAAAAAACTTCTTTTTTGTGAATTTATTTAATCAGCATGGTAAGGCATTCGAGGAGAGTTATTACAAGAAACAGTATGGAGAGATATTTAATGAAAATTTTTAAAAATTTAAAAAAAATTAAGAAATTGACTAAAATCGGATAATTTCACGACTAAAATCGGATACCGCAATACACATTTTCCATCTACCATAAGGGCATCAATAACGTCATACAGGGCAGTGCGTTATTGATGCCCTATTTTTTTTACTTTGGGGGAAAAAATGATATGTAATGTTAATGTGTTCGTCCCTCCTTTTTGGAGGGCACATGGCTATCGCTTTCTTACGTGGTAATGCAATAAGTAGGCAGAAGGGGCAGTCAGTTGTTGCGAGCGCTGCGTATCGGGCCTGCGAAAAACTGCATGACGAGAGGCACTGTCGTGATCCGGATTACAAGGATCCGGATTATAGATCTAAGTCAGGACATCTTGCGGGTGGGTTGGTTTTGCCGGAAAAGGTAAAGTGGACTCGCGAGGAGTTATGGAATGCGGTAGAAGCTTACGAGAAGCGAATTGATGCAAGACTTGCTAAGGAATTTATTATCGCGATGCCTAAGGAATTAAGCGTCGATGAGAATATTGCATTATCAAAAGAAATTGCGATTCTTGTTAGCACAGAATTACATCCTGACGGCACTAAAGATGAGTACTGTGTAGATTGGCATCTTCATGGTCCACACTCAGAGGCAGTATGTGATGAAGAGGGGAATTTTATCCTTGATAAAGATGGAAAAAAAATCATCGAGAATAATGACAATTTTCATACACACATTCTGATGACCGAGAGGGCATGGGATTCTGGGTTAGGAACTTTCAAGAAGCTTAAGGATCGTAATCGAAATTCGAAAGAATGGATGAGCGAGATCAAGCTGAAGATTGGTACGCTCATGAATCAGAGACTGCGTGAGAAGGGAATTCCAGAAGTTGATTTCCGAAGCTTCGACGTTCGAAATGCCGAAGCTTTGGAAAAGACTGGGAAGGAACTTGAGGCTCCTCAGGAACATAAAGGTCCCATTAAAACCAATATGGACAGGAAGAGGAAGCGCAGAATAAATCGTATAAAACGAGAGTTGAAGATGGTGGAAGATGAATTGAGGAGAATTGAAATGAAAGAAAACCAGAAAATACGTTCAAAAAATAATAATTCTATGAAACCTAGGAACAAGGTTGATTTATCTGACTGGAACTCAGGAGATGAATCTATTGTTGCTACAAAGAAGTCGAATAGTAGAGAAGGAGGAAAAAGAACTATTGTTCCTATAACCTCAAGAACCAAACCTATTGAGAAACCAAGAACAAAGTCCGTTCCGGTTAAACCAATACTTACTTCGCCTATTCCAGTGCCTAGCCCGAAAAAGAAAGTTACTTCAAACCAGAATCAGGGACCAGAGGTTCGCTGTCTGTTTTGTGGTTTTTTTGAGTATCCGGAATGCAAAAAATGCAGATTCCGGGAAGAATCTAATGAGATATCCAGTGATTCTGGATATTCGATGTAATTAATGGAGGAATAAAATGCATAGCGAAACAGAAGATTTAATAATCAATATAAACACTAAGGTTGAACGCCTCGTCGATATTGAAAACCTTCTCGAAAGGGTCGCCAACGAAAAACGCGAAGTCTACGAGATGAATCCTCGTGATCGCGAAATACTTCTGGGAGAAAACAGAGCATTTATGTCAGATCTTTCTGAAACTTTAAGGAAAGTCTTTAACGCTAATCTTGAGGAATCCAGAAGAGAACGTCTTCGCGTAATTGAGAGCAACCAGAAGATCTATAATGACAATCTTGATGCAATGCACAATAAACTTGCTGAGTTTCAGAAAGTCGCTGATTCCTGTAAGGATCTTGATGTGTTGTGTTTTAACGCTATCAATCAGGCTGTAGATTTAAAATCTATTCAGAAGGATATAAATCATACAATGGTGACGACGGTGAAGGAGACTCTGGCTAAATTGACTATCGCAAACGAGAAGACTACACAGAATTTGAATAATGTGACAAATGAAATGCGGAACTTATTGAAAAAAAGTTTGCACATCGCATTTGTACTTCCAGTAATTGTGTTAGTCTTTTTTGCCTTCATTGGAGGAATAGGGACTAAATCCATATGGGACAATAAAACATGTAAAGATGTTTTTGAACGTTTCTATTCGAAAAAATATGAAGCAGAAATTGCTCAGCCTTTAGCTGATGCCAAAAAAGAGGCAGATGAATATCTGAGAATTCAGAAAGCAGAAGCAGATGAGATTCTTGCAAAGGCTAAGAAGGAGGCTGATGAGGATCTCAAGACTAAAAAGGCTGATGCAGAAAAATACCGTAAGGAGCAGTTTGAAGATGCTCGGAAGAGAGCTCAGGAGGAGTTTGAAAGAAGGATGGAATTGTATGATCAGCGGATACACGCTGATGTAGAATCGAAGATAAAAAAATCAAATCTGAAGGAGGAGAAATAAATTATGGAAAAATTTAGGGTTTTATCGATCAGAGAGATTAAGGCACTCTCACCGGAAGATATTAAAAAATATTATAAGCAGTACAACGATTATTTGAACGGACAGCTTAAGATAAATCTTCGCGACAAGGCTGAAATTGAAAAAGCTGAAAAAAATAAGAACAAAACCAAAATCAACCATGCTATGTTTTTGGTTGCAGGTGAATTATTTAAGTCTGAATACGCGGTGAAATTTCTTAGCGAACTCGCTTCAAAAACCAGATTTACAGCGCGCCATACTGATGATCTGAATCTCTTGATGAAGTCTAAGGGACTGGACAAGATTGTTAAGTTTACGCCATGCTTAGAGTCTAAAAAGGCTATGGATAACTCGAAGTCGAATGAAGGGCCAACTTCTGATGCGCAGAAAGTTGAAAAAGATTCAAGGCAGGATAAAGCCAACTCGACTTCTGCTGAGCAGAAAGATGAAAAGGCTCCGGAGGAGCCTAAATCAGTAGAGACTCCTACCGAGTCTAAGGCTTAACTAGCGATCCCAGGCGAGAAAAACTCGCTTGGGATTTTTTTTTCGGAAAAAAAGACCAAGGGCGCAATACACATTCTGACGAATGTATGCGCTAGGGGATACCCCTAGAACCCATGCTTCCGCAAAAGTCCTCCCGGAAGGAATGGAAAAAATTTTTTGGAGAATTAAAAAGTCTACAGTTCAAACAGTTCTTTAATCTCACACTTCAACGATACCTGCTTATACTTCTCCAGCTTTGCAAGGTACTGCTTTCTTGTAATTTCGCGGGCGCCGTAGCGGGCCATGTTTTCGGTGTAGGTCTGGCAGTCGATGAGTTTGCCGCCGGCTTTCTGGAAGGCTCGGGCGAAGAGGACGAAGGCGCTCTTGGAGCTGTTGGGTTCGATCGTGAACATGGACTCGCCGCAGAAGACGCTGCCCAGTAAGATGCCGTAAAAGCCGCCGACCAGCTTTCCGTCTTTCCAGACTTCGATGCTGTGGGCGTAGCCTGCCTTGTGAAATTTCTTGTAAGCCTTAATCATCTTGGGACCAATCCAGGTGCCGATCTGGTCGGGTCTTTTCTGCTTGGCACAATTCTTTATCACATCACCAAAGGCTTTATCAATTGTGTAAGTATATGGATTATGTTTCAAGAATTTTTCAATCGATTTTGAAACGTGCAGCTGGCGGATCGGAATCACAAAGCGCTTCTTTGGAGACTGCCACAAAACCGGTTCGCCCTGGTCTTCGTTGAACCATGGAAAGACTCCTTGATTATAAGCCGAATAAAGCAGACGCAGAGGAATGTTATCCGTCACGAGGGAAATCTCATCATAACCATAAATCAGGCCGGGGGCGGGGAACTCAAAGATGTCGCTGGTATCAATTTTGCAAGAGCGGGCCCCCCGTGATTTTTCATCCTCAACTCTCAGATAATTTTCCAGAACCTGAGGGCACTGTTCGAGGCCAGGACTGTTAGTCCAGATTCCGTTGAGCAGAAGCTGGTAAGGCTTGTAGTTGGCCTTGTAATTCATCTTGCGGCAGTGAGGCAGATAAAGTCCCAGATAGTAATAAGGAAAATGATTCTGCAGACAAAAGTTGATTTCCACAAGAACGCTGTAAACACCAATGCTGCGCTTAAGAACTTCCTCGCTGATATCATAATAAAAATAGTTGGAAGAAAGGCCGGTGATAAATCCCTGCGAGTCAAAAACATAATCGAGGATGCTCACCCCAATCAGCTGGCCCTTGAGCTTATAATCAAGATTGATAACCCCGCTGTAGCCGCCGTTCATATTTTTAAGATCTTGGGCAGCCTCCTGCAGAGTAAGGCGGTTGAAGCCCGGATTTCCCTCATTATGATGATTGTAATAATTGCGGTACATGAGGGCTTTTTCATCCGTGCAAAAATCAGCCGGGTTAGCAGTAATGATAACTTCCACATCCTCATTTTTATGAAGGATTCGTCGCTGACTTTTTGAAGGCGCAAAAGTTTTTACAGGGATTCGGATAGGAATACACTCACGACAATTCTGGCAGCGGGTATTATAGGCCATGGAAGAGTAACGGCGAAAGCCCTGACGAAGCAGCCTTTCATAAACAATGCAGTCCAGCTTTTCAACAGGCAGACTTTTATCCAGCCAGTCAAAATAAGTCAGAATATTTTCAGCCTGCCGCTCGGGAAAGTAGCCGCACTCGGTCACATTCTTCCCGAACATCATATTCTTGAAAACTTTCTCAATGTCGATTTCAGCTTCAGCCATAGTAATAAATATACTCAATGATTATATCACGTAAAGATAGATAGGGGGTAGGGCGTGTCAGATTTGTAAAAATGTGAAGAAACTGCACTTTTTCATTCTTGAATTTTGATTTTCATGATTCTATAATGATTAAGGTTAGTGCAGGCTAACGATAGAAAGTCAAAAGAATCCGAGGGAAAAATATGTTGAAGAATTTTATGAAAGAAGGACAGAAGCTTCCGCTGTTTGGAGTAGGGCCTTACATTGTTTATGGCATTGCGATGGTCAATCTCATAGGAATCATATTGTTTGGATACGTTTTTAAGATTGGGATTCTGCAAAGTCCGTGGACACTTATCTTCCGAATTGCCGGAGCTCTGCTGATAATTCTTGGACTTGTTATCTGGTATATTGGAGCACTGCGTTCGGATATGGATGCATCAATCACAGAAAACAAACTTCAGACCAAGGGAATCTATGCTTGGGTAAGAAACCCAATGTACAGCGGCTGGTGGATCGCGCTGACAGGAATTACCTTCATGTGGCACAACGCGTGCATGCTGAGTCTTCCACTCATCGACTGGGCCATCATGACCATAGCTCTCATCAACACCGAAGAAAAATGGCTGCTCAACCTTTACGGCGACGAATACACCGAATACAAAAAACACGTGAACCGCTGCATACCGTGGAAGAGAAAGTAAAGCTTGATATAGGGTAGGGCGTTCCCGGAGCTGGCTTTGCCAACTCCGGACGGCTGCACGCTAGAACGTATAAGTGCCAAACGGTATGAGGGCAACCTGGGCTAATTTGAAATGCTGCTTACCAAAAGGAATGCCTACAATTGTGATGCAGAAAAGAAGGCCAATAATCAGATGTGCAACTGCAAGCTCAACTCCGGAAATACAAATCCAGAGAATGTTTAAGAGAAGAGACATTGCGCTGCCGTTATTCACAACCTTTCTTCCAAAAGGAAACATTGCAACGCCGGCAATTTTAAAGCACTGGATTCCAAGCGGAATGCCGATGATTGTGATGCACCAGAGAATCCCAGCAATAATCCAGCCGAGTCCAAGAAGAAAACCGCCCAACAAAAACCAGATAAGATTTCCAATAAAACTCATTATTATGCTCCTGTTTATATTTTAACTAGATATCGGGTAGAGGGGCAATAATTTTTTTCATTCTTGAATTTTGATTTTTATGCACTTATAATTTACAAATAATGTTTCATGGTTTAAGCATACCCTATATCGGGGAATCGGAATTATCTGTAAAAAAGCCTGCTGTAAGAACAGTAAGGACCTCTCTCGAACAGCTTAGTAAAAAACAGCTGGAGTGGATTTGTAAATCATACACAGACGAAAAATTCTCAAAGAAAGAAGAGCTTGTGGAATATCTTTATTCTGCAATTCTTTCAACCTGCAGCCATTTCTTCTATTATGAGGATAAATCTGTTTATGACCTTATGCTTATGTTGATGAGTGGTACTGGCAATCAGGGTGGCACAGTATATACAGAATTATCTCTTCCAGAAGATAAAGATAACGAGCATGAAGTTTTCTGTTATCTGTTCAATTCAGGAATTATGAAAAACCTGATGCGACACGGATATGTTTATCATCATATTGTGGACGGCGAAGAGTTTTATTCTTTACCGATTGAAGTCATAAGAGAAGTTGTAAGCGCTGTTGATGAGAAAGGAAAAACACCATACGGCCAGTGGCAGGAGTTTCAGGAATTTTCCAGCTGTCTCATTTCTGTTTACGGAGCACTTACAGTTAAGGATTTCAATAAACTGTGGAAATTAGTTTTCCCGAAAGTTCCTCTTACAGAAGATCAGATTATAGAGCACATGTCTTTCAGCTCAGTTACTTCGCAGGACTACAAATGGTATGAAAGCCTTAATGCAATTACATATAAATTTCTTGATGAAGACGAAGCCAAATATCTGATAGATGACAGAAGCCGGGTTAGCCTTTATGTCCCAGAAGCTTCAGTTTTGAAAAACTGGTATGAAGATTACTGCAATTCAGAGGACGAATATCAGACAAACTTTTTCGACCTCTACGAAGTTGAGCACAAAAATCCTTTCTATATTCAGATGCGTCAATTCCTTTCGAAGTATAGAAAAGACGATTGGGATGAGGTTATTTATTATCTGATGTACTTTATAAAAGATGGATTTAAGATGACCGAAGCTCTCAAATATCTGGATGAAGATTTTAAGCTTTTTGAACCCATGATAGAAAGGGAAGCAGAACAGTTTATACAGATTTATCAGAACCTTCATAACTCAACTCATCTGTGGGTAAATTACGGCTGGACTCCAAAAGATCTGGCTAATCAGAGCCGGCAGGAATCCATTCAGAATAATCCAAATATAATTCCTTTCCCAAAAGAACTTGCTGGAATGAATTTCCAGCCGATCCCAAAAGTAGGAAGAAATGATCCATGCCCATGCGGCAGCGGAAAGAAGTATAAGCAGTGTCATGGAAAATAAAATTGTAACAGTCAGCGGAGCAATCATTCTCCGCACAAATCCAGAAACACACAAGAAAGAAATATTTGCAACTCAGCGTGGCTACGGTGACTACAAGGATGGCTGGGAATTCCCTGGCGGAAAGCTTGAAGTTGGAGAAACTCCAGAGCAGTGCATTGAACGTGAGATTCGGGAGGAGTTGGCAACAGAAGTCCGCGCGGAACGCATTCTTGGCGTCGTGGAGTACGATTACCCCACCTTCCATCTGACCATGCATTGCATTTTGTGCACAATCGTTTCCGGCGAACTGAAACTCCTGGAGCACGAAGCAGCCCGCTGGCTCACAAAGGAAACTCTGCGCTCTGTTGACTGGCTTCCTGCAGATCAGTTGATTTTGGACAAGATTGAAGAGGTCCTGAAATGAAAATAATAGTCAGTGCCTGCCTGGCCGGCGACAATTGCAAATATAAGGACTTATATCAACTTTGCTGCATCTTCAAGAAGCCAGGTAATTTCTTTGCCAAATTGTTCCATATCTTCATCAAATACGTGTATGAAATCGATGACTTTCCCGTATTCGCATGGGAACATACTTTCACAGTATCTTGTAGCACAGAAATGAGGAACGATACCAACATAATCATTTCCTTCAAAGCGGGCCAGGATTTCTTCTGCGTCTTCCAGGATAACGGGAAACCCTGCCGCTGAAAGAGTAGTGTAAAAAGTTACTGCTTCAAGTTGACGGTATTTTCCTCTAAGAGTGAAATAGTATCCTGCTTTTTCGAGGCGTTCTTTGTATTCTTCTTCTGATATTTCGCCAAGTCTGAATTCATATTCGAGTTCTCTCTTATCATTGCAAACCATTAAATCAAGATGGGTACTATTTCCGCCTCTTATGATTTCCCAAGGATGGCCTCCCATGTTTTTTCTTGAATACCATTCATCCCAGGCTTTTGGATCTTCAAAATCAATGCCAGGTCCTTCATTTAAACCGCAGCCTTTTCCTGTAAGACCTTCGTCACGACCGTCAGCATATTTTAGATAAAGTTCAGAGAGGGACATTTCTTTCGTATCATAATTCAAAGCTTTGTAGCCAAGTTCACAGGCCTTAAAAAAATCATTGGCCGTAAAGTTTTTTATACGAGAAATTTTAGTCTTATCATTTACTCCTGTTTTCAGTATGTTGCGGAAAGAAGAAATTGTTTCTTCAGATAAGCCATCAAAATCAAAGTGCTTCCGCTCTGAATCATATTTCCATAAAACAGAACGCTTAATTAATCCTGTCCGGAACTTGTAAGGAAGATTCTTATTAACAAAATCGTTGTAAGTTCCATTTTTCAACATATCAAGAGATTCTTTTACGGCTGGAATAATAAGATTACAGAGCATTACTGCAGCTTCATCTGAATAATCAGGTTCATCTTCTTTCTTCATCTCTGCACTTATTATTGTTTTATTTCCTAAAGCTACAGCACGGAAACGAGTAGTTCCGTCACTATCTTTGCTGTCAACAATAACAAATTGATACCAGATTGTTTCCTGTGGATAATCGTACTGCCAGAGTTCTTCGTATTCTTTATAAGTTTTTACTTCACCATATTCTTTCAACTCTTCAAAAGAATCATAATCAGAAATATCTCCACGAGGGATAAAAAGCCAGAGAAACTTTGCTTCATCATTATCTTCAAGGGGAGCAAGAGGCGAGAGCATTTCGAAAAGAGGTTCCATTGCTTTTGCAAGAGCAGGTCTTACGCCAGAAGGATTCAAATAACCTCGATTAAAATATTTGAGCAGTCTGTCAATGTCAGGTGCAACAAGTTTGTAATTCGGATCTTTCACTTTTATGACTCCTGTTGAAATTGATATTTGAAATTTTATCATCAATAGGGCTGGGTGTCATTAAAGTAGAAGTTTAAACTAATGTGGATTGATATGAATAACGTTACTTATTTCTCTAGAAATCTATTAATAAGATTCATTATTATTTCTTTGTCTGATGGATTTAGGGCATCGAATCTAGAATTCAATTTGAAATTCTTTTTAAATTTACATAACTGATTATATTCTTCCAGAGACATTTGTTCGCCATTTATTCCAGGATAATTAAATGAGGAAGCTGCTTCCCCAGTAGCAATGAATACAAAGCTTTGACTCATATAAACTGCAATCTGATACACAATATATGGGTCAGGAAAATTTCTGTCGTCTCTCCAATTTAGTAAAGTTACTTCATCTGCATAGTCTTTAAGATATTCATGAAGAGGAGGTTTCCGTGATGAATCTGTCGGATCATTATAACAATCGCTAATTCTTTTATAAATCATTGAAGGCAAAGAATTTCCATTACCATGCCAGGTTAGATGGCCGGTGATTAACCATTCTGGTGCAACCTGAAGAAAAGCTGAAATTTGCAAAACTCTATCTGCAGATGGAAGACCATTTAATGCTTTCCAGTTTGAGATAGATTGAGGTTTTAATCCAACATAATCACAAAGATCCTGTCGTCTCTTTTTCATACGTTTCAATTGGTCATCAATTCTATCAACGAAGTCTGCACCATCTTTAATTATTTCGTTCTGCACGTTCTGAGTCATAAAAAAAGTATAACATTATATATAAAATATGTTAATAAAATTTAATAAATGATTGACAAATGTTAATAATAGTGTATTATTAATGTTAACAACCGTGTATAAGTATTGTTAATAAGTATTAATAAGGAGGTAACTTTGAGCGGAGAAGATGTAATGAGATTGAAAGCTATAGAGATGAAAGTTGATTGCATTCTCGAAACAATGCAAGCTCAGCAGACAGAAAAACTGGATGTTGAAAAACTTAACTCTATAGATTCGGAATGGATTACTTTGCGCCAGGCATGCGAATTGCTGGGTGCTTCGTATTCTAGAAAGACGATACAGACCAGGCCGGAACTTCAGCCTTGTCTTGGTCGCGGGGTAAAAATCGGGCGTTGCAAATGCTGGACTCGTGCACAGATTGCAGAATGGCTTGCAGCAAGAACCCCTGAACAAAAAGCAGCATATCGAAAGAAATATGCTGAGGAGGTAGCAAAATGATTGTAATAAGCCAGCTTTCTGCTGGCAAAAAAAAGCAGTGAAGAAACTGGAACTTTCAACACTGCGTACTAACAATAGTTTTCGTCGAAAACCTTTGTCGATATCTTTATTTTATCATACTTCAATATTGATGTCGACCAGAAAGTTTAATCAGGAGGTGTCGCATGAAGCGCCCTTCAAAATGTCCTAAGAGAGGAGGGTATATCACTCTCCAGGATTGGATGGTAAGACATTATCATCTTTACGGCAGGGAGTTAATTCTCTATGCAGTAATTCAGTCCTTCTCGCAGGACGGAGATTCCTTTTTTACAGGCAGCATAAATTATCTGTCTTTCTGGACAGGTTTTTCTAAGCCGACAGTAATCAAGTATTTGAAGCAGCTTGTTTCTGATGGATTGATTATGAAAGAAGAGATTTATTGCGAAGAGCCGCCGAAAAATCTGTCTAAGGAAGAACTCAAAAAATGGCAGGGAAAGCATCGTCATTTTTGTAAGTACTGGACTACCTTTTCCAGATTGAGTCCGGATGAGCAGTCGGCAATAATCTCTGATGCAAAAAAGGGATAATAGGAAAGATTCAAAATGGGTAAAAAAATTTTACCCATTTTGATTTCGAAAAATCGTGGTTATCCACAGTGTTTTCCACAGGGTAAAAACAGAAAACTTTTGAGTTAATTTTGGATATTAAAATGGGTTAAGAATTTGCGAGTAATCATTGAAAATGAGTAAAGCAGTTTTACCCAATAATAAAGATTAATATTTAAAGAATATACTAGTAGTAGTTAACTGGTTTTACCGGTGGATTATGTGGATAACTTGTATCAATAATTATATAGGAGAAAAATTTATGAGTAATTCTAATAAAAGTAGATATGAAAAGACTGCTGAAAAACTTCGTGGAAAGAATCAGTTAACAGGTGAGTTTATAGATATAAATTCCATAAAAGAATTTGCAAACTCAAAGGGAGGAAAGTGCTTATCTGAAGAGTACAAGAATAATCGTACAAAATTAAAATGGCGCTGTTCTTTAGGCCACGAATGGGACGCTACCTGGGGTTCTGTTCATAATCTGGGAACCTGGTGCCCTCGTTGCGCAGGAAAAGCAAAAACAATAAAGGACTGTCAGGAGGCTGCAAAAAAGTGGGGAGGAAAATGTCTTAGCACAAAATATATTAATTCTACAACTCCAATGGAATATCAGTGCAATAATGGACATTTTTTTACTCGCACTCCGGAACAGATAACTGCTGGATGCTGGTGTCCTGAATGTCGCTCAAGCATGGGAGAAAGAATTACAAGAGGCCTTCTTCAGAGAATTTTTAATTGTGATTTTGTTAAGGTGAGACCTGATACATTACGTAATGAAGAAGACAACAAACTTGAACTTGATGGATTTAATGCAGAACTCAAACTTGCCTTTGAGTATCAGGGAAGACAGCATGTTTCCTTCACCAAGCACTTTCATAAGAATCAGGCTTCATTCGAAAAGAGACAGAGAGACGATTTTCTGAAAAAAGAATGGTGCAAAAAGAATGGAATTACATTAATTGAAGTTCCAGAGTTTGATGATTATTCAGATTTGGCTGGAGTGATTAAAACTGTCGAAGAATGCATTAAGCAGGCTGGCCTTACATTACCAGAATTTGAAAAACCAAAGACTCACGGCGAGCTTCTTCATAGTGAACTTACGGAGCTGAAAAAAATATGTGAAGGAAAAGGTGGCAAGGTTCTTGCAGACGCTTTCCTTGGCTGGGATAGGAAGTATGAATTCGAATGCAAAGAGGGCCATCGCTGGAAGACAACTGCAGAATCAATTAAGCAGGGAACCTGGTGCAGAGACTGCAGCATGAAGGCAATGGGTAAGAAACAGAGAAAGTATTCTCTCAAAGATGCAATAAGACTGGCAGAAGAAAGAAACGGCAAGTGCTTATCAACAATGGAATCCTTCACCAATAGCGATAACCTTACCTGGTACTGCAATGTCCATAAGGCAACTTGGATGGCTCCAATCAGTAGAATTGTGAGTGGGGGATGGTGTCCAACCTGTGGTCGCGAAAAGTGTGATTCTAAAAGAAAGAAATACACTATTGAAGTCTTACAGGCTTTAGCTGCAGCGCGTGGTGGAACATGTATATCAACGGTTTGTAATTGCGCAGACGACAAGTATGAATGGAAATGCGAAAAGGGCCATACATGGTTTGCAAGCTTCAATGACGTGAAAGGTTCCCCAAAACATAAACCAACCTGGTGTCCTTATTGCTCTAAAAAGGCCAAACATACTATTGAAGAAATGCGTGAATGGGCTGCAGCTCATGGCGGAGAATGTCTTTCAAACGAATACGTTAATGCAAAAACAAAACTGCTCTGGAGATGTTCTTGCGGCCACGAGTTCTGGGCCATGCCAACAAATGTTCAGCGCGGAAAATGGTGTCCTAAGTGTAAGGGAAAAAAAATATGGGAGACACGCCAGAAGAATAAGAATATGTAAGTAGCGAGTGGGTGGGGGACAATTCACAATTTGTTCCCCCACTTTATGAAACATAATTATAACATGAGCTAACCGAAATGGATTTCGCCGAAATGCATTTCGGTTAAAATTGCCCTAGAAAAATGTATTATTTTTGTTAATATTCCTCTAGAAAAGTGTAAAATATAGGTGATGGAACGATTTTTATATAATCAGCTTAAGAATTGGAAAGACTCAAAAACAAGAAAACCTCTTATTCTTGAAGGGGCACGCAAAGTTGGAAAAACCTGGCTTTTAAAAGAGTTTGGGAAAAACGAGATAGAACAAAGCCAAATGGTAAATGTTCCGCTTGCTCTTGCAGAAGAGTTTCTTCGCTGTATGTAAGTTTTTAATAGAGTAAAATTCGCATAACATGGAAGATTGTAAAATCAAATTGAACTAATAAGCAGGAGGTGCAAAAAAAAAGAGTACATTTTGCAAATCTTTGTTATGATGTTTTTACCACAAAATATCTAACGAAGGAAAAGAAAATGTACCCG